>Ga0316207_10002219_pt1 | contig 20650 bp, 18 predicted proteins | sample 6weekpyrite_MG_FD_204943 | JGI IMG/M metagenome (GOLD analysis project Ga0316207, IMG submission 204943) | Microbial mat bacterial communities from mineral coupon in-situ incubated in ocean water Damariscotta River, Maine, United States -... | ecosystem: Environmental > Aquatic > Marine >...
TTTGCTGTGATGACAGGTAATCTGAGTGATCTGCGTACCGGCCTGCCCGCACAGACGGTGCTCGCCGATGGCAAACCATTTCATGAGCCAATGCGTTTGATTACCGTCATCGATGCGCCTATGTCTCGTGTACAGGCAGCTATTGATCGCGTCGCAATTGTACGAAAATTACTCATGAATGGCTGGATCAGGTTAATGGTGATTGACCCACAAACACAACACATACATGTGCATAGCAAGGGAAGCTGGCAGCAGTATGATGAATTTGAAAAAGCTGAAAAGGCAATTGAAGAAGAGGCAGGTGTCATATGAAAGATCTGAAATTCAGCCCGTTAAAGAAACTGGAAATTATTCTGGAAGGTGAGTATCAGGCATTTGCAACTGATCTTCTGGATAGAATAGGGGTAAAGGGTTATACCATTATTAATAATCTATCGGGAAAGGGCAGTCATGGTTATCACGATGGTCATCTAATGTTTAATGAAGATGATGTGCTTATTATGATTATTGCAGCCGTGCCGGAACATATGGTGTCACCAATCTTGCAGGGCTTCTCACCATTTTATAATGAGCATTCTGGCGTGGTGTTTATTTCAGATATTCAGGTGACCCGTATGGTTAAGTTTAGTGATGAATGAGTTGTTAGTTTGTGAAAGCATTATGCATGTGTGATTTTGTATCAGCGTTTGCCATCATTTTCTAATTACCTGTACTGTTTTGCAGTGGAGCATAATGCCTGAAATATTGTGTTCTACCGTTAACCATGGGTGAGGTGTAGAAGCACTCGTTCTACTTAACTGGAGTACCCATATCTATCGCCTTGTCCTGTTCATGTTTTGCTTCGGTGCGCAAGCTCTCAAGAATATAAGTGAGCACGGAAGATTCACTGTTTTGTGGGTACACCATGTAGGCGGGCAGTGTGAAGCGCGGACTCTCTGGCATGTGAAACAGCTGCCCGGAGGTGATGAGTGGCTCGGCCATCCGTGCCGGAACAAAGCATGAGCCACCGTTACTAATAATGATTTGAATACCTAGCCAGCCAATGTTTACAACCTGTGCGGGTCTTTCAATATTGGGGTAACTACTGGCATGTTGTGCATAAAATGCCGGGCCCCAGTCTACATATATATAGTCTTCATCTGGCCATGGCTTGTCAGGGTCTGTGGTGAGCAGCACCAGTGTTTCATCAAACAGATGCTCTACCCGAATGCCGGGGCTATGTTGTGGTGTGTACATCAGGGCAACATCCATCGTGCCCTGAATGACACGACGCATTAAATCCTCTTCAAACCCTATTTCGCTACGCAGAGAAATACCAGGGTCACTGCGTCTAATATTGCCGACCCAGCGAGGCAGGAAGACTTCCCATAATGCAATTCGAGCACCGATGGTCATCGTGGCGTGAAAACGACTGGGTATGCCGACTTCGTGGCGTGCCTGATCGAGTGTTAGAATCAGCGACTTGGCATGCGGCACAAAGCGTTTACCGGCAGCAGTGAGGCTGGCTCCCGAACGATTACGCACAAACAGACGTACCTTGAGGTAAGTTTCCAGCGCCTGTATGCGACTGCTCACCGTTGATTGTGTTACGTGTATCTGCGATGCGGCTTCAAGAAAGCTACCGTGAGCCACCACTGCGAGAAATGTTTTAACCTGATCCATATCCATGTGCTTAATATCGGATAAATCGATATTAATGTCCAATATAAATCGTTTGTCTTATACATAATAAAGCGGCTATTGTGCGCAAATGAAAACACAGCAGCAAATTCTCCAGTCGTTTAATCGCTTTATCGGGCTAGGTACAAATCGAACCAGTCACCTTGAAAAATGGGTGTCTGGCATGGGTGGGCTGGTCAGTATCCTGGCCGTTACCCTGATCAGTCATCAGGTCCTTAGTGTGCAGGAGGCGGCCATGGTAGTAGCGTCTATGGGGGCTTCGGCCGTGCTGCTGTTTGCGGTGCCACATGGGCCATTGTCTCAGCCCTGGCCACTGGTCGGTGGGCACGTAATCTCCGCCATTATCGGCGTAAGTTGTGCTCGCTGGATACCTGATCTGGCGGTTGCATCAGCCCTTGCGGTGGGTCTGGCGATTGGCGCAATGCACTATCTGCGCTGCATTCATCCACCCGGTGGCGCCACGGCATTGACAGCAGTGATAGCCGGCCCGGGAATGACATCGCTGGGCTACCAGTATGTACTTACACCGGTGTTATTAAATGCGCTGGTCATGCTGTGTATTGCGATTGTGTTTAATTATGCATTTTCCTGGCGGCGATACCCGGCCGCTATGGCAACAGCAGCGGCCAAACAGTCGCCCAGTCATTCTGTAGAGGCTCTGCCGGGGCTGGCGGAAAATGATCTGGAAATGGCATTACAGGCAATGGACAGTACGATTGATATTAGTGGTCGTGATCTCGCCGAGATATATCGACTGGCACAGGAAAAAAAGAATGAGGCGGCGATTAAGCCGGATTTATTGAAGCCGGGTTCATATTATAGTAACGGGCTGTATGGAAAAGACTGGCAGGTGCGTCAGATTATTGATATGCCGGTGCCAATGAAAGCCTTATCTGATCTGCTTATCTATAAAGTCGTTGCCGGAAAGAATCGACGTCAGACAAATACAAGCAGCTTTGCTGAGTTTTCAGAATGGGCAAGCAATGAAGTGTATCTAAATGAAAACTCCTGGCAGAAAACTGAGTTGAGCAATGGTATGCCTGAACCGGATTAGGCTCCTTAGTCAGGTGTAAAACCGTGATGTTTCTACATTATTCAAAAAAAAACAGGCTGATGCCTGTTTTTTTTGTGTATCTGTTAAGTATTAATTCATCTGTTTCTGCAGGTAATTTTCAATACCAACTTTATCAATCAATCCTAGTTGCTGCTCCAGCCAGTAGGTGTGATCTTCTTCTGTATCTTTCAGTAGCTTCTGCAGAATTTCACGGGTCTGGTAATCTTTTTCAGTTTCGCAGAGGGCGATGACATCTTTTAGCATTCGACCAACGCTGTATTCTATCTCCAGATCGCTTTTCAGCATGGAGGGTACATCGGTGCCAATGTTTAGCTTCTCGCGCGATGCAACATCAGGTGAGCCTTCCAGAAACAGGATACGTTGCACCAGTGCTGTTGCGTGTTCCAGTTCTTCTTCTGATTCATGTTTAATACGCACAAACAGTTTATCCAGTCCCCAGTCTTCATACATGCGAGAGTGAATAAAATACTGATCTGCAGCAGATAGCTCATTGGTCAGTAAAGAATTGAGGGCGTCGATAATTTTTTGATGGCCTTTCATTATGAGGTACTCGCTTGTTTAGTCGTCCATAGAGGCTTGAAGGTAGTTGGGTAAACCGACCGATTTAATGAGGCTTTGTTGTGTTTCAATCCAGTCAATCTGTTCTTCTTTGTGGTCTAGAAAACCTTCAAGTAGTTCGCGGCTAACGTAATCTTGCTCGGTTTCTAGCAGGGCGATGATCTCAAGCATATCCTGGCGGTGTTCAGTTTCCATCTGGTAATCACCTTTCATTGTTTCCTCGACGTCTTCACCAAGCAGCAATTTACCCAGGTCTTGCAGGTTGGGCAGGCCTTCAAGGAATAAAATGCGTTCAATTAAGTCATCAGCATTCTTCATGGCGCGGATAGAGGCTTTGTATGAATGCTCATTCAGCTCATCAAAGCCCCAGTTCTTGCACATGCGGGCATGTAGAAAATACTGGTTGATGGCTGTTAGCTCGTTTTTTAGAACCTTATTTAGTGCCTGGTTGATTTTGGGGGTGGTTTTCACGTGCATGGCTCCCAGAGTTGAATCCGTTCATTATAGCTTATGGCCGTATCACCTTAAAAGGCGCACAGCATAGTATTCGAGAAATATTCTAAGCTATTGATAAATATATGTATTCTTCACATGTCTGATAAATTCAGCAATGGTATTGCAAATCATTCTCAATATCGTTTACAATTATCAAAAGTGAGAAGAGGTGTAAGTTGTCATGTATGTGTGTGTTTGTAACGGCGTAACAGATAAACAAATTATTGAGGCGGTTGATAATGGTGCTGTTAGTCTTCAGGATCTGCGAGAAGAGCTGAAGGTGGCTACCTGTTGCGGTCGTTGTGCTAACTGCGCTAAAAAAGTACTGCAAGAAGCGCATAGCCGAAATCATGTATACGAGGTATCCGTCGCGATGCCAGCACCGGCATTTGCGTAATAGGCAGTTCTGTTTTGATCTGCCTGTCTGTCCCAGCTTAATTTTTCATTCAATTTAAATGCTGTCTTTCAATATGAGATGGTATTGCCCTCTTTTATAATCTATTTTTTATTTTTCCCTGTTAGTGTCATGTGATGCCGATGTTTCAAACAAAGGCAGGTAATTATCCGCGTATGGCTATGAAAAAGGCAGAGTAATTCTCTCTGTTGTGTGCCTGGAAAAAATTTCAACGATTATTCTCGGAGCCCTTGTGTACCTGGCCTCAGCAAAAGTCATGCAGGTGTACCGGATTGGGGATTTGCATGCTTGAAGCATACTTTTTATAGTTCTGAGCGCTTAGTATTTGGTAGGGTGCTTGCACATCCCTCTGAGGCCTGCCAAAGTTAATATTACAGAGAAGCTCTCCATCCAGGACTGTTCGGTTAAAGGCAGTAACGGTCAGGTCAAAATTAATAGAAATGTGTTTTATGGTCAGGGAACTCAGATACGTGATATTTGAAATGTGCCAAGATGTAAATTGTTTAATACGAACGGAACATCGCGCCAATGTATGAAAAAACACTAAACTTCACCGGATGAGTACTCAAAATATTCAAAAATTCGGGCGATTTTTGAGTGGCATGGTGATGCCCAATATTGGGGCTTTTATTGCCTGGGGATTTTTGACTGCGCTATTTGTTCCTGATGGATGGTTGCCAGATGCGTCTCTGGCTCGACTGGCAGAATCCATGATCTTTTACCTGTTGCCATTATTGATTGGCTACACAGGTGGCAAACTGGTCTATGGTCAAAGAGGTGGTGTGTTGGGCGCAATCGTGACCATGGGCATTATATCGAGCACGTCTATTCCCATGTTTGCTGGCGCAATGATTGTCGGGCCTCTTGCGGGGTTCATTATGAAAAAATGTGACGCAGTCATAAAGAATCATATCCCCGTGGGCTTTGAAATGCTGACAAATAATTTTCTCGCGGGAATAGTCGGCGCTTTGCTGGCCGTCACTGCTTACCAGCTTATTGGTCCGCTGGTTGAGTTTCTGGATGATGGACTTGGAATATTCGTTGAACGGGTAGTCGAAGCAGGCGCATTGCCGCTGATTTCCCTGATTGTTGAACCCGCAAAAATACTGTTTCTAAACAACGCCATTAATCATGGTGTTTTCAGTCCACTTGGCATTAGTCAGGCAATAGAAGCAGGCAAATCCATCTTCTTTTTATTGGAAACAAATCCCGGTCCTGGCCTGGGGATATTGCTGGTTTATTATGTGTTTGGCTCAGGCATACCTAAACAAACAGCACCGGGTGCGATTGTTATCCATTTTTTTGGAGGTATACATGAGATTTATTTTCCGTATATCCTGATGCAGCCACGACTCGTACTGGCTATGATTGCGGGTGGTGTGTCAGGCGTGTTTGTATTTTCGTATCTGGGCGCCGGTCTGGTCGCAGTGCCTTCACCCGGCAGTATTGTAGCTGTCATAGCAATGACACCAAAAGGTGGATTACTTCCGGTGCTTGCAGGTGTTGTTGTTTCAGTGCTTGTCACATTTATTGTAGGTGCATTTTTAATCGATCGTAAAGTCGACAGCAAAGACAGTTCACTGGCCGAAGCGAAAGATAAACTGAGGTCGTTGAAAGGCGTGAAAACTACCATCGGTCATGATTGTATTCCCGATGAAATTAAAGGCTTATCAAATGTTAAATTAATTGCAGTAGCCTGTGATGCTGGTATGGGATCGAGTGCGCTCGGAGCAACTAAACTCAGAGCTGTTATCGCTGATGCAGGCATCGATCTTAATGTGATCAGTTGTTCCATTGATCAGTTAGAAAGTAATGTAGATCTTGTCATTACGCATGAGTCACTAACAGAAAGAGCGGTAAGCAAACTCCCGGGTAGTATTCATATTTCTATCTCTGATTTTATCTCAACGCCGGTATATCAGGAGCTTATTCAGTGTATTGCAGATGAAAAGAAACGATTAAATCAGAACAATCTAGTAGAAAACGTAAATGATTTTTGTGTATTAAAAAAAGAGAACATCAGCCTGGGGCTGGAGTCGGTATCAAAACAAGAGGCCATTCGCGACGCGGGTAGAATACTGTACGAAGCTGGGTGTGTCGAACATGGTTATATTGAGGCAATGCTAGAACGGGAGATGGATTGTACGACCTATATAGGCAATGGTGTTGCCATCCCACATGGTACAAATGAAGCGCGTAAACTCATTAAAAAGTCGGGTGTCAGTATTTTACAGTATCCACATGGAATTTATTTTGACGGTAATACGGCATATCTCGTTGTAGCAATTGCAGCCAAAGGTGATGAGCACTTAAGTATTCTTGCCGGGTTGGCAAAAATTATTGAAGATAGTAATGAAATGGAGATTATTCGAGCAACCGATGATCTCGACTATATTTATAATCGGTTCATAAGCTTATCTGGGAAATGAAGGGGGCTTTATTAATAAACAGGAAATTAAATTGATTGTATTCGACTGTGATGGTGTTTTAGTGGATAGCGAAATTATCAGCGCGAATGTTTTGGTTGAGTACCTGGGTTCTCTGGATATACATATCGAGTATGACTATGTGCAAAGCCAGTATCTGGGGCGAAGTTTTTCGTATGTCGTTGAAGATGTAACCGATAAATACAATGTATCGCTTCCCGATAATCTAGAAGAGATATATCAACAAAAGCTACAACATGCATTCAATAACGAATTAAAACCAATTCAAGGTATTGCTGATATTTTAAGCCACCTTTCTGTTGATTATTGCCTGGCCTCGAGTAGCAGTTTGAAAAGGATAAAAAATTCACTGGATATTACATCATTAACACAGTGGTTTAGGGACCGGATATTTTCCGCAGAACAGGTGGAGAATGGCAAACCCGCACCGGATCTTTTTTTACTAGCGGCAGACGTTATGGCGTACAGTCCCGATAATTGTCTGGTTATTGAAGATAGTCTATCAGGTGTACAGGCGGCTAAGACTGCAGGGATGGAAGTGATTCGCTTTATCGGCGGTAGTCATTTGAAGCATAAAAAAACACAGATATTGTCAGATAAGAACATGAATATTCCCGTCATTGACGAGTGGCCAGCATTTTTTAAACGATGGCCTGAACTGAAAAAAAATGAATTTAGCGGCAGAGGTTGAAAATGGTTAAGAAGTACGACAAGGAATCAAATCGGCTGGACAATGCGGCGCGTGCTGGTTGGCTTTATCATGTCGCGGGACATAACCAGGACAAAGTGGCAGAAGAGCTGGGCGTGTCACGACAGGCTGCACAAAGGCTGGTTTCTTTAGCGATAAGTGAAAAGCTGATCAAGTTTCGGCTTGACCATCCTATTGCCCATTGTATGGATCTATGTCAGAGGCTTAAGGAAAAGTTTAATCTGATAAACTGCGAAGTCGTACCGAACGACCTGAACCCGGCGATCTCAGTCGAGGGTGTTCCCCATGCCTGTGCCTCCGCGATGGAGCAGTTTTTAAAATCAGACGAACCAAAGGTTATCGCCCTGGGCACAGGGCGAATTTTACGCGCGTCTGTCGATCAGTTATCCACTATGGATTGTCCGGATCACCGACTGGTTTCCCTGGTTGGAAATATCACCCCTGATGGCTCTGCTTCATCCTACGATGTCATCATACGTATGGCAGAGACGATCAACGCGGTTCGCTATCCAATCTCCGTGCCTGTCATCGCGGTATCCATCGAAGAGCGGAAGGTGTTACAGGCACAGAGGCAATACCGGACGATTCTGGAATTGTCCAGGCAGGTAGATGTGGCTTTTGTTGGCATAGGCCATATTGGTGAAGATGCGCCCCTGGTTATGGATGGATTTATTACCAAAGACGAATTAAAAACGATCGTAGATCGGGGGGCTGTTGGCGAAATTATTGGCTGGGTATTCGACAAAGAGGGCAGCATTATCGACTGCCCGGTCAATGACCGTGTATCAAGTGCGCCTCTGACAGCAGGGTCTGAAAAAATTGTCTATGGGGTGGCTGCAGGAAAGCAGAAAACCAATGCCATTTTTGGCGCATTACAAGGAAAGCTCATCAATTCTCTAATTACCAACGAGTATACCGCCGGGCAACTACTCAAAAAACAAGTAAACAAATAAAATATAACTCATTGTTTTATAAATAAATAAATTCCTCTAACTGTTTTTTTTTCTAAAAAATATACGAAAAACAGTTGACTTTTTACGGCCGTAGAGAGAGCATTTGCTCATAGCTGTAGCATATGCTCATTATTAGAGGGTAGAAATATGAAAAAAATAGTCCGTAATGTCCAGCATGAGTCTGCTGTTGAAGCGATGGTGGGAGTGCTAAAACCAGGCATTAATATATGGCAGGGAAGTAGTGTAAGGAGGCTTAACAGGCCTGATACGAAGGCCCGAAGAGTTTTCTCTAACGATGACAGCGATCGAGCGCCCTTGATATCGGCTAAGCTGGGCGTGCTAGCAGCGGCTGTTATGCTTGCCTCGGCACCTGTGCACGTACATGCAAACAAATTGCCCAGCGACACGAATATGCCTCAGTCACCGACAGAGCCTAACAAATTCCTTAATGACCGTGTTGAACTCAGGTTTCTCGCACTGCAAAACTTCCAGGCCATTCAAGCGAAAGACGGTGCGTTTCGGCCAGAAGATGAATCACAGTCTTCAGGCCTGGGGCGTCTTAGAGTTAACTTACAGCTAAAGTTCGACATCACCGAGCATATCAGGGCCGATGTCGACATCGCTGAAGAGCCGAATGATTTCGGTAATAACGGCGACCGGGACTTCGCATTTCACCAGGACTACGCGGGAATAGAGTTTGAACTGCTTGGGCTTTCTGGTGCGGCTCGTGACAATGCAGATTTAACGCTTCGCGTAGGTAACATCGGTGCAGCTCCTTTCCAGTTTAAAGGTTTTCAGGACGGTGCTGATAACCAGAGTAATGCATTAATAGGCAATTCACCCGTTGACTATGCAACCGCGGAAAATGGTATTCAATTAAGTTACAGCGAGTCATTTGATGACGGTTTGATTCGTGCCTACAACGTTGCGGGTCATGTCACGACATCAAGTTTTGGTGAAGCCTTTCAGGAAGATCGAGGCTACAACTTCCGGCTTCAGGGCACGCTGGAATTCGATGGTGGTTTCAAGGCAGGTTTGAATCTTTTCCAGGCCAACCAGGGCGATCAACTGAACTTTGCAGGTGGCGTAGCAAGCCTTGATGGCGTGACCATCACTAACTATCGCTTTGGTGATGGTGAAAACTATAACTTCTCTGCGTCCGGTTCGAGTGAACGTGATACACATATTGGTGCAATGCCGGGTCTTGATCAGTCGATTCTTCAGCTGAACCTGGCGTATCAGCCTACAGGCAATACCAGCCTGATTTTCATGCTGGGTAAGTCCTCTGATGATTACACCTTCGCAGATACTGCCGGTAACCCGGTCGCTGGCATTACCTACTTCGGCGACGTGTCTGGCGTTGCCGATCCTGCAGGTACAACGTTCGACTCAGACCGGGTGGTAAAAGGCGAGTCATCCGTAGAGTTCTTCGTGTTAGAAGCGGCACAGTATCTGGTGCCTAACAAGTTCTATGTGGCCGCACGTTATACAGAAGCTGAAAATACTTCGGATCTAGTCGTGCAGTCAGACAACACACTGGAACGTACCCAGGTAGCGGCGGGTTACTGGTTCAATAATAGAACGCTTTTAAAGGTCGAGTATGTTGATCAGGATGAAGGCGTAAATTCAGGCGGCCAGATTGGTGCAGGATTTGACGGCTTCACGTCGGAGATCTCTGTTAAATTCTAGTTGCTGGATCGGTGCATTATTTACAGACCCTTGTGAGTGTGCAACGAGATAACAAGGGTAACAGTGCTACAAACGAGGATAGGAAGATGAAAAATATCATTAGTATCATGCTGGGCTCGATCTCAACGATGGCTATGCTGCTGCCCATTGCATACGCAGAAAATATAACCATCGCCACTGTCAATAATGGTGACATGGTGCGTATGCAGAAACTGGCTGGGGAGTTTGAAAAGAAACATCCCGGTATTACGCTTGAGTGGGTCACTCTGGAAGAAAATATCCTGCGTCAGAAAGTCACCACCGATATTGCCACCAAAGGCGGTCAATATGACATTATGACCATAGGCACCTATGAAGTCCCCATCTGGGCGAAGCAGGGCTGGTTACTTGAACTGAATGCACTAGGGGCCGACTACGATCTTGATGATCTTCTGCCCGCTATTCGCGATGGGCTGACAGTGAATAAGAAATTATACGCAGCGCCTTTTTACGGTGAAAGCTCAATGGTGATGTATCGAAAAGACCTGATGAAGAAAGCCGGTTTGACGATGCCCAAAGCACCGAGCTGGGAATTTATCGGCAAAGCGGCTCGTGCCATGACGGATAAAAGTAATGAAGTGTATGGCATCTGTTTGCGCGGCAAAGCCGGCTGGGGTGAAAACGTTGCCCTGTTAACGGCGATGTCCAACTCATTTGGTGCGCGCTGGTTCGATGAAAAATGGCAGCCTCAATTTAACACCAAAGCCTGGAAAGATACGCTGAATTTTTACGTAAAGTTAATGAAAGATGCAGGGCCTCCGGGTGCCTCTTCGAATGGCTTTAACGAAAACCTCGCGTTGTTTCAAACCGGTAAATGCGGCATGTGGATTGATGCCACAGTTGCCGCCTCCTTTGTGACCAATGCAAAAGATTCAACTGTCGCTGACCAGGTCGGTTTTGCACTGGCACCGGATAATGGTCTGGGTAAACGTGGCAACTGGTTGTGGGCCTGGGCCCTTGGGGTTCCTGCCAGTAGCAAGCACCCCGAAGCCGCACAGAAATTTGTTAGCTGGGCCACCAGTAAAGAATATCTTGAGCTGGTTGCATCAAAAGAGGGCTGGGCAAGTGTGCCTCCGGGTACCCGATCTTCGTTATACAAAAATCCGCAATATCTTAAAGCCGCACCTTTTGCGCAAATGACACTGGACAGTATCAATGAAGCAGACCCGCGCAATCCGACGGTAGACCCGGTACCTTATGTGGGCGTGCAATTTGTTGCGATTCCGGAATTCCAGGGCATCGCCACGGCGATTGGCCAGCAATTTTCAGCAGCACTGGCGGGTAATATCCCGGTAGACCGTGCCCTGCAAATAGCGCAACAACTTGCTACACGTGAAATGATGAAATCGGGCTATATTAAATAGTCCGACAACGGATGTTTTCAGGGTGGCAACACGCTTGCCGCCCTGGGAACTTATTCAACCAATGACTGGGAGAGCATGAAAATGGCCACTGCACAAACAAGAACAGCAGCCCGTCTTATGATGTCGCCAACCGTACTGTTGTTACTGGGCTGGATGATTATTCCTCTGTCCATGACCATATGGTTTTCATTCCAGCGCTATAACCTGTTGATGCCCGGGATGGAAGAATGGGCGGGATTGCTTAATTACCGTTTCTTCCTGACTGATCCTGCTTTCTTTTCTGCGTTGACTAATACGCTACTGTTAGTCGGTGGTGTGCTTTTAGTGACTATTGTTGGAGGCATTCTTTTCGCGCTATTGCTGGACCAGTCAATTTTTGGCCAGGGCATTGTACGTATCCTGGTGATAGCGCCGTTTTTTGTTATGCCAACCGTGTCCGCACTGGTATGGAAAAATATGTTTATGAATCCGGTGAATGGTTTGTTCGCCTGGCTGGCCAAATTGGTTGGCGTGGCGCCGTTCGATTTCCTGGCACACGCACCGCTGTTTTCCATCACCATGATTGTGGCCTGGTCGTGGTTGCCATTTGCGACGCTCATTTTGTTGACCGCTCTGCAATCTCTCGACAGCGAACAGAAAGAAGCAGCGGAAATGGATGGTGCCGGGCCTGTATCAATTTTTATGTATATCACGCTACCTCATCTGGCACGTGCAATTACGGTTGTCGTATTAATTGAAACAATCTTTTTACTATCCGTGTTTGCCGAGATTCTGGTCACCACAAGTGGTGGGCCGGGATACGACAGCACCAACCTGACCTATCTGGTTTATTCACAGGCCTTACTGACTTTCGATGTCGGTGGTGCTTCCGCAGGCGGAATCGTGGCCGTGGTACTGGCCAATATCGTGGCGATATTCCTGATTCGAATTGTCGGTAAAAACCTGGAGGCGTAATCATGGCACGTCAAATTTCAACTCGTCGTAAGGCATTTTTCACTGCACTGGCATGGAGTCTTGGGTTACTGATTTTTTTCCCAATCCTGTGGACTATCCTGACCAGTTTTAAAACCGAAGCGGAAGCAATCGCCTCACCACCGTCTATGTTCATGTTTGAGTGGACAATGGAGAATTACCAGGAAGTCATGAGTCGCTCGAATTATTTTCGACACTTTATGAACTCGGTTGTCATATCCGTGGGCTCTACCGTTATTGGACTGGCTATTGCAATTCCCGCTGCCTGGTCAATGGCATTTTCACCATCGCGATACACTAAAAATATTCTGATGTGGATACTGTCTACAAAAATGTTACCCCCGGTCGGTGTACTGGTGCCTATTTACCTGATCTTTCGTGATGCAGGCCTGCTGGATACACGTACCGGCCTGGTGATCGTGATGACCCTGATTAACCTGCCGATCATTATCTGGATGCTGTATACCTACTTCAGGGAAATTCCCGGTGAAATTCTGGAAGCCGCACGAATGGATGGTGCATCACTATTTAATGAGATTGTTTATGTGCTGACGCCAATGGCGATTCCGGGCATTGCGTCAACCATGTTGTTGAATGTCATCCTGGCCTGGAACGAGGCATTCTGGACGCTCAATCTGACCGCAGCAAAAGCCGCGCCACTGACGGCATTTATTGCCAGCTATTCCAGTCCTGAAGGGCTGTTTTACGCAAAACTATCTGCTGCATCAACCATGGCTATTGCACCTATTCTAATCATGGGCTGGTTTAGTCAGAAACAACTGGTGCGTGGCCTGACTTTCGGTGCAGTGAAATAGACCCAGTGAAAATAGACCCAGTGAAATAGACGCGGTGAAATAGAGGAATCAAAATGGGACATATAAATCTAAAAAATGTATCTAAGGTATTCGGTGAAACCGTTGTTATCCCCGGGATCGATCTGGAAATTAATGAAGGTGAATTTGTCGTATTTGTCGGGCCATCAGGTTGCGGTAAATCGACCCTGTTACGTTTAATTGCCGGCCTCGAAGATATCTCCGGTGGCTCTATTCAAATCGCCGATCAGGATATGACACATGTCGGTCCTGCAAAACGGGGTTTAGCGATGGTGTTTCAATCCTATGCCCTGTACCCGCATATGACGGTGCGTAAGAATATTGCCTTCCCGCTTAAAATGGCGGGTGAATCCCAGGAGGTGATTGATAAAAAGATTGCCGAGGCCTCTCGCGTACTCAACCTGGATGATTACCTGGAGCGACGTCCCGGGCAGTTATCCGGTGGGCAACGCCAACGGGTAGCGATTGGTCGCGCCATTGTTCGTTCTCCCCAGGCCTTCCTGTTTGATGAGCCATTGTCGAACCTGGATGCTGCATTGCGCGTCAATATGCGGCTGGAAATTTCCGAGTTACACCAGCAGTTAAAAACCACAATGATCTATGTAACCCATGACCAGGTGGAAGCAATGACCATGGCTGACAAAATCGTCGTGCTGCAGGCCGGTCGTGTTGAACAGGTGGGTAGTCCGCTGGAGCTTTACCACAAGCCGCAGAATAAATTTGTCGCTGGCTTTATCGGTTCGCCCGGCATGAACTTTTTCAGCGGGGATATCGCAAAGGAATATGACACCCATACGATTGGTGTAAGGCCCGAGCACCTGACGCTGTCAACGGAGTCGGGTAAATGGCAAGGCACAGTGGGTATCGCAGAACACCTGGGTTCCGACACTTTTGTGCATATGGATATAACAGGGCAGGGCCCGGTGCTGGCACGTGTCACTGGAGATGTTGCGGTGAACTATGGCGATAAGGTTTTTCTCACACCTGGAGAAGACACGATTCACCGTTTCGATGAAGCAGGCCTGGCGCTGTGAATCGTTGCACAGGAATCACAGCAGGACCAATGACGGCAGCGAGTGACAGCAGCAGGTGAATGAGTGAACTGTTATGGCGATTAAATTAAATAACCAGGCGCTAAAAAAACTGCCAGCCAATGTCAGTGTGCCTGCTTATGCGCGTAGTGAAATAACACCGGGGATAGTGCATATTGGCGTGGGTAATTTTCATCGTGCACATCAGGCCGTTTATATGGATAAGCTGTTCAATCTGGGAATTGATTATGACTGGGGCATCGTAGGTGCCGGGGTCAAATCATATGACGAAGCGATGCGCAATAAGTTATCTCAACAGGACTGGTTAAGTACGGTTGTTGAGCTTGACCCGAAGCAGGACAGTGCGCGAGTTTGTGCAGCGATGATTGATTTTGTTGAAATTGATGCGCAGCTACTGATCGAGCAATTATGTAAATCTGAAATTCGTATTGTTTCATTAACGATAACCGAGGGTGGTTATTTTCGTGATGAACGCAGCGGGAAATTTAACGCAGCGCATGCGGAAATAATACACGATAGCCAGAACCCGCAGGCACCGAAGACCGTGTTTGGAGTATTACTGGCTGCGCTTGAGAAACGCCGGGTGGGCGGCGTGCCTCCCTTTACTATCATGTCCTGCGATAACCTGCCGGGCAATGGGCACGTGACTCAGCAGGCTGTGCTTGGGCTGGCGCAGTTAATATCTGAGGAACTTGCAGAATGGGTCAGGGCTGAGGTGTGTTTTCCGAATGGCATGGTGGACTGCATTACACCGGCAACAGGAGAGAGGGAGCGCGTACTGGTAAAAGAAAGCTTCGATATCGAAGATGCAAGCCCGGTGGTGTGTGAAGCGTTTCGCCAATGGGTGCTGGAAGATAAATTTTCCCAGGGGCGTCCGGCACTGGAAAAAGCAGGCGTGCAGTTTGTTGATGATGTGGCGCCCTATGAACTGATGAAGTTGCGTTTGTTAAATGGTGGTCATGCTGCGTTGTCTTATCCGGCAGCGCTGCTGGGTATCGAGTATGTACACGACGCGATGCAGAATGAACTGGTGAGTGGCTTTATGAAAAAGCTGATTCAGCAGGAGGTTATTCCCATTGTGCCTGCGGTTGAAGGAATGGATTTTAATCTTTATTTTGATAAGGCGTGCGAGCGATTCGCCAATCCGAAAATTGCCGACACGATTGCCCGATTGTGTCTTGATGGTTCCAATCGGCAGCCCAAATTTATTCTGCCATCGATAGTTGATCGACTAGAGCAGGACTTGTCTGTCGACGGGCTGGCACTGGAAGTTGCATTATGGTGTCGCTATTGTGCGGGAACCGATGATGCAGGTAATAGCATAGACGTCGTTGATGAAAATGTCATGCGACTACAGGAACAGGCATTGCTCACTCGTCAGCAACCTGAAGTCTTTTTGAGTCTTGCAGATATTCTGGGGCCGGTTGCTGTTGATGAAACATTTATTGCCTGTTTTACCACGGCGATTAAATCGTTATGGGTAGACGGTGTTGCGGAAACTTTGCAACGTTATAACGCAGACTGATGGAACGTTTTTTTAAATTTGCAGTGCAGGTTTTATCACAGTGAGCATGCCTGGTTTGTTGGCAAAGTACATTGGCTTGAAAAACATAATTCTCGACAGGCATGATGTCGCATTAGTTAATAAAGTTAACGGAAATAAAAAGGTCTGATACCAGTAAACCGGTGAGGTCACTATGAGCGAAAAAATTAAACAACCTGAGTCACCTTTAAAAAAAATGGGCATCACTGCGCCAGATGAAATTTCTCGTTATACATTAAGGGAAGAAAATAATGAGGATGTGCTGCGTGTTTATTATAAAAGAAAGCAGGGTTCCCTGTTGCCGTCCAGTAAAAAATACACCTTTGGACGCTCGCACAAAACCATTATCACCGATAGCGGGGCGCCGGAATATGCAAAAGACCATGAAATTTCACCGATATTGCAGGCTGTACTTGCTGAGCTAAATAGTATCGTCAAGCAGTCTGAAGATGCTGATGAGAAGAAAAAAGCAATCCTTGATGAGATTGAGCATATGGAAAAATACCTGTGTGCGAAGGTAAAGGAATTACGCACACAGGTCGAACGGCTTTAGATAGTTAGATAATTTTCGCTGGCGTATGAATGGTCTTTATGGTTCAGATAGAAAATAGATGCGCCCGTTTTTTTTATATTGTGCTGTTGGTCATTTTTATTAACAGAGTAAATTCTACATGGTCGATTCTTCAGAGCAGGCCGCATTTAAAACAAATAAATGTGCTTCACTATTTAAGCTGCTGAATGAAGTGCCATACAGGATAGATTATGAGTGTTGCAGTTCTTGGTGAAGCCCTGATCGATTTTATTGTTGCAGCAGATGGTGCTTACCGCCCTCATCTGGGCGGATCGCCTTACAACGTTGCGATTGGTCTTGCTCGTCAGGGCATCGACGTCAGTTACCTGTCGCCATTGTCAAACGATAGTTTTGGTGACCAGTTTTACGCCGCATTAAAAAAAGAAAATGTTAAACTGCCGATAAGCCGCAGGTCATTATGGCCGACATCCCTTGCACTTGTCACGATAGATGAAAACCGCCTGCCCAGTTACCGCCTGTATCGCGAGGGAATTGCAGACAAGGATACCTCGTTTGAGGAAATTGTTTCGAATCTGCCGCCTGATCTGCAGGTGTTTCATACCGGTTCGCTGGCGATTACCCCTAGCCAGTTAGCGAAAATAAAAAAGCTTTTCGAGTATATGCACGAGCGCGGTGTTCTGGTGAGTATAGATATCAATATTCGACTGGGTGCCAGCCTGGATACGGCAGCATATCTGGAAGGTGTTCGCTCGCTGCTAGGTGTTGCAGACATTGTAAAAGCCAGCGACGAAGATCTGGAAGCCTTGGGATATGACAGTGATCCCCGCAAAAGCGCCGAGCTTGCATTCAACGAAATTGGATCGGGTATTTTACTGTTGACGGAAGGACGTGGCGGAGCTGTTTTGTATACCTCGCGAGGTACCATTGAAAAAAGTGCTTATCCTATCGCCAACGTAGAGGATACCGTTGGAGCCGGAGACACGTTTCATTCCGCCTTCCTGGCTTCTCTGAGTAGAAGTGATTTGCTACGCGGCTTACACAATGATGTTGCCCCGGAGAATATGGGTGACGCGGTAGATTTCGCCTGTGCAGCTGCAGCCATTAATGTATCCCGTGCTGGCTGTTCCCCGCCGACGCAGGAAGAAGTTAACAGTTTTATTGAGTCGACACGGCGATAGCGCTAATTATTAAAAAATGTCAGTATTACTGAAGTGGCGCTCATGCTGCGCTGCTATGGTATATAGTGACAGTATTCATGTGATCATAACTTTGCCGTGTATTGATACCATAATTTGTCCGTATATAGCCAGAAGCTGAAATTAGCGGGATTGTTTGTCAGCTTCTGTTTATACCACATAGCGGTCTTTAAGTGCGCGCTTATATAGCTTCTGTAATTAGTGGCGAATTCTATTATTTCCAATAATCAGATAAAATGGCTCAATTGAGTTATCTCAATTTATTTAAGTGTGGCAAGGAAAGACCTGGCCCCAAAGACGTATTACTGCGATACGATTAGCAAAACTGATATATTCTTGCGTGCAATATATAAGTTTCATATAGAAAAGTAGTTAATTGAGGAAAGTAAATTTTCCTCCACAATATTAAATAAAGAAGCCAGGAATAATTCATTCCTGGCTTCAATGATTAGATCAAACAATTACGGTGTTAATCCTCATCACCCTCGTCTTCATCCTCATCGCTAAAACGAAAACCAGCTATAACAGGCTCATGATCACTTCCAATCACATCACTAGATAAACGAGGGAAATCAACATTCACATGTACAAAGTCAAATCGTGCATGTTCCGCCAGATCTTCCGTGGCAAAAATATGATCAAGCACCTGGGAGTTACCCTCAAATATAAAGGAGTAATTATTGTCATCTCGATTTAATTCAACAAGGTTATAGAGAATTTCTTCACCACTTGCAGAAGGTAGGATCTGGAGCAGGTCATTTGTAAACTCAAATGTATTCAAGTCTCCCAGCACGATGACATGTCTATCATCATCGTCATCCAGATAATTTGTAACCAGTTGATTTATGGCAAGCGCCTGTGATTCGCGAGCAGGTTCAGCTGCCTGTATGAATGGCTGAACTCCTCCGAAAATAGGCGTAGAGCCAAAACGTGACGAGAAATGATTATTGATGACGGTCACTTTTTCACCCTCAAAATTGAATACCGCTTCGAGTGGATCTCGCGAGGTATCAAATGCCCTATTCTCTGACACGCCTCGTTTCGCAAGAACATCACGTGTCAAACCGGTGTATTCAACAAGGCTGACTCGTTGTGGATTATAAAGAAAAGCATTTCTGATATTACCAAGGGAAATACCTCCAAAGGTATCAGGGTCGTCTCTGTTCATGTCATTCGTTTCAACAAGCGGATTAACATTGATGTACTCATAAACAGGGCCGCCTGCCTGCTCGATTGCATTAATGAGTAGCTCAAGTGTAAGATTTGCATCTAACTCTTCTGAACACGCCGAGGGATCACTGGACGGGCAATCGCTTATATCTCCGTTGTTATCCTGTATTTCCTGCAGTGCGACGACATCGGGGCTGCGCAAATTCAGGGCAATATGAGATGCAACCACTGCACGCTGATTATCATCACTGGCTACCGCACTCAGATTCAAAACGTTATAGGATGCTACTGTCAGGTCTTTAAGCGGTCCATTGCGAGTTTGCTCAACTTTAATGTTGCCAGGCTTAATATCAAATGTGCCCAGGGCATTCACTTCATAATTACCAAAGCTGTATCCCACAACACCTGTTACATCGCCCAGTTTGTCACCCACTTTTATAGATGGATATGCTGTACTGCCAAACAAGGTACTATCAAACTGCAGCTGTACTCTTTCCGGATTTTGATCTCCCGTATTGTCGACATCAGGTTGCAGATTTATTCCACCTCTTGACGTTCTGGCATTCTTTGGCGCTGCATCTTTGCCATTATTAGCCAGCACAAAAACTTCAGCGCTAAACGTTCCAAACTGACGTACTGCTGAGACAGCTACCGGCTGCTCTACTGTTACCATCATTCCCTCCAGGCTTTCATAAAAATCTATGCCATCTGCGTAAGGATTGAATGTATTGGCAGCCGCATCCTCCAGGTTCTGAAGATTAATCGGCGGATCTATCTCATCTTCACTGATTACAATTTTATTTGGAGGTATGCGGCCACTACGGCCGATTATGACTGGCTTCGGTAACTCATAACCTTCTTCACTGGCTAAAATTGTCGGATAGGTCAAATTTGTAGTTGAAAGGTTCCCTGTAGAAACTCCTCCAGGTATGTATTCAGTTACGACATCTCTAAGACGTAACATGGTGCCAACTTCCGGCTTGCTCCCATACTTGAGAACAAATATACCATCCGCTGTCGCGGGGTCGCCATCGCCCTCAGGATCCTGCAAGTAGTAGCCATTAAACGCTACTGCAGTAACAACGCCACAGGTTTCAACCAGAGTATTATTGTAGGGAGAAACGTGCGTGGCCCCCTGAATTTGACCAATAGAAGTTATACCTGAACAATCAACTTCAGCATACAGTGATTGCGATGCCAGAAGGGTTGTCAACATGCCTCCAAGCTTAAGACATGATTTGTTGAGAAATTTCATAACTATTTCCTTGTAATATTAGAGTTTATAAAAATGCATGGTAAATTTACAGAAATTAAGAATTAGAAAAATACTAACAACAGTGTTAGCTACAAATATGAATTATTGTTGAACTTTTCATTGCGTTTTTATTATGGTGTGGATTCTAATGGTAGAGCGGTATGCGACGAAGTTATGATAAGAATTAATCATTTTTATCTTGAGTTTAGTAAGTTTTTAAGGCAGGCATCACAGTGTTGAACTTCACGTTGATCTGTGCGATGAAGCAGATTTTAATATTGCTGGAAATGATGATCAGGATCGCAACTTTGCCTAACTGGATATTAGTTAGAAGGTGCAATAGAAGATTAATAACGATCTGAAGACAGAGCAATAAATAGTTAACTGAAATACAAGCACCATTGAGTCATTACGCGCGCGCCATATGACACGAATGTAGTTGTAAGGTCGTATAGAAAGAAGGTAACGCACCGAAATCCTCTGTACGCAGTAAGACAATATTTAATAATAATCTGTGTGGTTAGAATTACCTGAATCAGTTTGTTCAGTTCCTTTTCAAGAAGCCACAGGTTCAAAGTCCTTTATCATCTGAAACAGAAAGCTCGAAAAAATCACCCAAAAAAAGCTGCAAAACCAGGCGGTTTTACAGCTTTTATTTCGTGAATAGCTTACA
>Ga0316207_10002220_pt1 | contig 20647 bp, 17 predicted proteins | sample 6weekpyrite_MG_FD_204943 | JGI IMG/M metagenome (GOLD analysis project Ga0316207, IMG submission 204943) | Microbial mat bacterial communities from mineral coupon in-situ incubated in ocean water Damariscotta River, Maine, United States -... | ecosystem: Environmental > Aquatic > Marine >...
TTGATTCGGCAAAAGTACAGTCGGCGGTTAACAATAACATTCAGGAAGTTGCTCAATTATTTACCCGAACAGGATCGACAAGTGATTCATTAGTACGTTATACGACAGCTTCTGAACAAACGGCAGTGGGTAATTATCCAATAGTCATTGATGCCTTGCCTAAACAGGGTGTCTATACTGGTCTGGATGTTGCCAATACAAATATTGAAGTGAGTAATGAAGCAAATACCTTAAAACTTAGGGTCGATAATGTTAATTCGGCTGAAATAATATTAAGCAGTAAAGTCTATAGCTCTCTTAGCAGTCTGGCATCAGAGTTACAGAGTAAAATTAATGGTGATGAAAAACTGGTATCTAATGGCGCCTCAGTGAGTGTCGATGTTGAAAACAACCATCTGGTTTTAACCTCGCAAAAATTTGGTAGCAATTCGAATGTTGAAGTGGTGGATATTTCAGAGCAGTTATTAATAGCGACGGGCTTATCTATCGCTAAAGGAACAATGGGCTCAGATATACAAGGTGCCATTGGTGGTCGTGCAGCTATTGGTAATGGCCGAAGCTTATTAGCACAGGGTAATGCGCGAGGACTACAGGTAGAAGTGCTGGGCGGCAGTGTCGGTCGCCGAGGAACGGTGAGTTATTCAAAAGGGGTTGCCGAAAAACTGGATACACTCGTTGCAAGTTTTCTCGATAATGGTGGCTTGCTGCAAGGTAAGTCAAAAGGGCTGGTCGATAATTTGAAAGGCATTAATGATGATCGAAATAAACTGGCAGAAAAACTTGAAAAATCTGAAAAACAGCATCTTAAAACTTTTACTAACCTGGACGCTCTTGTGGGTAAGATGCGATCAACAGGCGAATATTTATCGCGTCAGCTGGCTTCTTTACCTGGCGCGAAAACTCAACCAAAGCAATAAGGATAAGGCCTTATTCAATTTAGGAGGTAGTAGTTATGAACATGGTTAAATTGCATAGTGCAGTTGAGCAATATAATCGAGTCGGAGTATCCAGTAGAGTAGAGTCTGCTGATCCACACCAGTTAATACAAATGTTAATGAATGGTGCGCTTGAAAAGATTGCTATCGCAAAAGGACATATGGAACGAAACGATATTCCTCAGAAAGGCGGGAATATTAGCTGGGCTATTTCAATTATTGATGGTTTGCGAGCTAGTTTGAATGTTGATGAAGGTGGTGAAATAGCACAAAACCTTGATGATCTTTACGATTACATGACTCGACGATTAGCGCGCGCCAATATTGAAAATAATCCTGATATTCTCGACGAAGTGTCATCACTGGTACGCTCTGTGAAAGGTGCCTGGGATGGAATGCCTGAGATAACTAAGAAATAGTCGCTTAGTGACATTTATAATTAATAGGATTAACGATAAGGTGAAATACAGATTATGACCACTGTCATGCTTTCCCCTGTTCAATATGCAAAAAAGATTTTGCATTTAAGCCAGCATATGCAGGAGATGAGCTATAAACAGGACTGGAATGCCTGTATTGAGCTGGAAGAGCAGCGGCAAACGGTGATGGATGCTTTATTCGAACACCAGGACATGCCACAAGCTCTGGAAGAGATCGCCGGTATTCTGGAGCAGGTACTGTTTATTGACAGTGAAAGCTTATATATCTGTGATGAGGCCAAACAAAAGGAAATGGATAAAATCAAAGAAAGCAAAAATCGCAAAAAAGCGGCGCAAAGTTATCACTCTCACTTCGAGTAAACAGGCAGCCTTGGGGATTAATGACTCTCGATCATTGTTAAATATCAAATATTTAAACAATCTGGAATAAAACCTGACAAAATTTTGACTTTCTGCTCAAGACTTTCTAACCTTACTACTGCAGTAGTAATCGAGTAAGAAAATAAAAAATGCGTATTGAAGGTTTGGGTATTATGATACAGAAGAAAATTCTAGTTATTGATGATGATGACGTTCGTCGTAATGAATTTTCTACAATAATGTCTTTTATTGATTATGAAGAGCTATCGTTTTATAGCTATGATGACTGGGATAAGAACGACAAGGGCGAAGCGCCTGATGTCCTGATAATTGGTGACGATAGCCAGGATGTAGATGTACTACTCAACAGAATCGCGACTATTCAAAAGAAATTCGATAAAGATATCCCGGTATTATTACTAAAGCCTATCGAACTGCCGCTGGCATCGAATTTTTCTTCAGTAGTACTGGGAACAGTAAATACACCTTTTAAATTCAAACAGTTACACCAGGCACTACATATGGCAGAGGTTTACATTAAAAGCCTGTCAGATACTGTTAGCTCGTCATCTACGATGTTATTTCGCAGTCTTGTTGGTAACAGTCGTTCAATCAGAAGTGTTCGAAAGTTAATCGAACAGGTTGCCAATTCAGATGCCAATGTTCTTATTCTGGGAGAGTCTGGAACGGGTAAAGAAGTGGTTGCGCGTAACCTCCATTACAATTCTGAACGCCGTGAAAAGCCGTTTGTTCCGGTAAATTGCGGTGCTATCCCACCGGATTTACTCGAAAGTGAATTGTTTGGACATGAAAAAGGTGCTTTTACCGGTGCAATTAGTTCGAGAACTGGTCGTTTTGAAATGGCTAAAGGCGGTACATTGTTCCTGGATGAAATCGGCGATATGCCGCTCGCCATGCAGGTGAAATTATTGCGTGTGTTACAGGAACGGGTTTTTGAACGGGTTGGTAGTAATAAAAGTATACCGGCTGATTTAAGAATTATCGCGGCTACCCATCATGACCTTGAAAAAGAGATAGCGGATGGTCGTTTTAGAGAAGATTTATACTATCGACTTAACGTGTTTCCTATTGATATGCCGCCATTAAGAGAGCGAGTAGAAGACATTCCTCTGTTAATTAATGAGCTCATTACACGCATGGAGCATGAACAACGTGGTTCAGTGCGCTTTACCACCACGGCCATTGCCGCATTATGTGAATATCCCTGGACCGGTAATGTCAGAGAACTCTCCAACTTATTAGAAAGACTGGTGATCATGTTCCCTTATGGAGTCGTTGATGTACGCGACTTACCACAGAAATATCGGGGTACTTGTTCGGTTGAAGATATTCAGGTATCTGCTGATACAGATGCAGAACAACAGTCAGCAGCTGCATCTTTAAATGAAGCCTTTCGTATTCCACAAGATGGCTTTGATTTAAAAGAACACTTAATTAATCTGGAGTACTCCCTTATCAAACAGGCGTTGGATGACTCAGATGGCGTTGTGGCGCATGCAGCTAAACGTTTGCAAATGCGCAGAACCACTTTGGTGGAAAAAATGCGTAAGTATGGTCTACATCGTTCGGAATCTGTTGCCCATTAGACTGTTAAAGTATGGTTTTAGTGGAATATTGAAGTCGCCATTAAGTCTGGGTGACAAAAAATCGACACCTCTCTCGCCACAATTCATAACTTATTGATTTTATAGGCGTTGAATTTCAGGCACAGTTTTTGCTCTAACACTTCGTAGTCTTTTTGAAGTTGTTGGAGTGAGTCGTGACCACTGAATCGTTACAAATTAATTCCCCAAATGAGTTGCAGGATGCTTTTAAAGCATTTAACGACTTATCTGTGCAGTTATCGACTTCCTATAATGCGCTCGAACAACAGGTGGTTGGTTTAACTGAAGAACTGGCAGCCAGTAAATCTGAACGAATAGCTGAGTTACAGGAGAAAGAGTTACTGGCTAAACGACTCGAATCGATACTACATGCCTTACCTGCGGGAGTCGTGGTTCTGGATGGCGAAGGTGTAATCCAGAATTACAATGCCATTGCTCTGGAGCTATTAGGTGAGCCACTCGATAATCAAATCTGGAATATGGTTTCGCAGCGTGTTTTTGATATTGATAGCAGCCAACAAGAGCTTCGACTTAAAAATAATAAGTGGGTTACCATTTCAACTTGCCCATTGGGTAAGCAGCCTGGGCAAATAATTCTATTAAACGATGTTACCGAACGTAAGCACCAACAGATAAAACTCGATCAACAGCAACGACTGGTCACCATGGGACAAACAGCCGCATCGCTTGCCCATCAAATTCGCACACCTTTATCATCAGCAATTTTATATTCTTCAAACCTTAAAAGACAAAACCTTAAAGAAGATGATCGTTTTGCTATTACCGAAAAATTAATGGCTCGATTACGACACCTTGAACACCTGATAAATGACATGCTGGTTTATGCCAGTGGTTCAACATCGAATAATAATGAATTCAAGTTAACGGAGTTGGTATCTGAGTTGTTACAAACAACTGATAGTCACCTGGTCGCGTCTAAAACCCGGTTTAACTGGTTGAATCGGGTTGAACAGGATGTTTATCTGAAAGGGAATAAACAAATGTTAATGAGTTCGCTAATTAATTTATTCGTTAACGCTATCCAGGCAATGGGTAACAACGGCGAATTAGAGTTAATTACATATCTGGAAGATGATGACATGCTGCTTATAGAAATTAAAGATAACGGTCCGGGAATAGACAATAACGATGTACAAAGCATTTTTGAACCATTTTATACAACCAAGTCAGACGGTACAGGGTTAGGTCTTGCAGTCGTCAGAGCCGTAGTGAACGCACATAACGGAGAGGTTCAGGTAAAGCATGCTAAACCAAACGGCACTATATTCAAGATTAATATTCCTGTTTATAGCGAAGTGCACGATGTTGCAATACAACATCGTGCATGAGTTACAAAAATTGAAATTCAATAAAAGGTAATGTGATGAATAGAGCAACTGTATTAGTGGTAGAAGATGATGGCGCGCTTAATGAAGCGTTAAGTGATACTCTCGATAGTGCCGGATATAGTGTTGAATCTGTATCGGATGGTCAACAGGCACTTAATTTTCTTGATAAGAAAAATGTTGATCTGGTGATTAGTGATATTCATATGCCTAATATGGAAGGTACTTCATTGCTTACGAAAATGAAGCAGGAAAAGCCGGATATCCCCATTATGCTTATGACAGCATACGGTACGATTGAGCAAGCAGTTGATACCATGCGTAAAGGTGCTGTTGATTATCTGGTAAAACCTTTTGAAGCTGAAGTGCTGGTCAATATGGTTGAGCGTTATGTTGGTTATGCTGATATAGACGAACAGGATATTGTTGCGGTATCGGAAAACAGTAAACAGGCGTTTGAAATTGCACGTCGAGTTGCACCAAATGATGCTACTGTCATGATTACCGGTCAAAGTGGAACCGGTAAAGAAGTTGTCGCGCAATATATACATAAACATTCCAACCGGGCAAATAAACCGTTTGTTGCCATTAACTGCGCCGCAATTCCTGAAAATATGCTGGAGGCAACGCTGTTTGGTTATGAAAAAGGGGCGTATACAGGAGCATATAAATCAAGTCCGGGCAAGTTTGAGCAAGCGCAGGGTGGGACGTTACTTCTGGATGAAATTTCAGAAATGGATCTTGGTTTACAGGCAAAAATTCTTCGCGTATTACAGGAAAGAGAAGTCGAACGACTGGGTGGTAATAAAATTATTGACCTGGATGTAAGAGTCCTGGCTACGTCAAACAGAAATATGTTGGATGAAGTTAAGAAAGGAAAATTCAGAGAAGACTTATATTATCGGCTCAATGTTTTCCCTCTTCACTTGTCAGCACTAAAAGATCGCAAGCAGGATATAGTTCCTTTGGCTGAACGCATAATTAAAAACTCTGCGAAATCCATGTCCATTGAAATTCCAGAATTAACAGAAGCAGCGATTAATAAGCTGGAAAACTATCAATGGCAAGGTAATGTGCGAGAACTAGATAATGTAATACAGCGTGCGACTATATTACACAAAAATAACGTCATTAGCGAAGATGATATTTATTTCCCTCAACAACTGGAAGTACAGCAGGAGTCAAATCAAACTTACGTAGAAGTCAGTAATTCAGAACCTGCATCAGTTATCAGTATGCAGGATAATTTTAATAGCGATTTTAGTCAGAGCACAGTCTCTCAAAATAACATACCTCAGAGCAGTTTATCGGATACACCTGATTCAAATGAGAAATTTGAATCATTAAATGGTGATTTAAAATCTCATGAATGGGATTTAATATTAAAAGCGATAAAGGATACCAATGGAAGTCGTAAAGATACTGCAGAAAAATTAGGCATTAGCCAAAGAACTTTACGCTATAAACTGGCAAGAATGCGTAAAGAAGGGATTGAAATCCCTGCCGTTGCTTCAGTTAAATAACTTTATAATATTGAGAGATTGTTATGAGTAATACGATAGGTGTTGATGATTTGTTAGCTCAAATGCGAGCAATGAAGGATCAAGTTCAGGGTTTACAGTCACCAATAAAGAACATTGGTCTTAATGCAGAAAATGGCATTGATAAGACAGATACTAAAAATACGTTTTCGTCAGTCTTAAAAGATTCGGTTGACAAGGTTAATGAAACCCAGATGCAAACCAATAAATTAGCGGAAGCGTTTCAAAAAGGGGATCCGAATGTACAGGTAACCGAAGTTATGCTTGCTATGCAAAAATCGAATGTATCATTTCAGGCAATGGTGCAGGTAAGAAATAAAATTATCCAGGCTTACCAGGAAATTATGAATATGCCGGTTTAAGGGCAAATCAACATTTAATAGGTTAAATGAGAAATAATGGATCTAACTAAAACCGAAAACGTATCAAGTACCTTTGTAGGTATGTCTGAACTTCCCGTAGTTCGTCAAATTGGCTTGCTTATTGGTCTGGCGGCAAGTATTGCGGTTGGGGTTGCGATTGTATTATGGTCACAGGCACCAAGTTATAGTGTTTTGTTCTCAAATATTTCTGCAAAAGACAGTAATGATGTAGTACAGATACTGAAAGGTATTGGGGTAAAATACGAAGTTGATTTGGCTTCAGGTTCAATTCTTGTAGAAAATGACAAAGTACAGCAAGCTAGAATTGAGCTGGCTGCTGAAGGCTATCCCAAAGGTTCAGGAGTGGGATTTGAACTACTGCAAAAAGATGAAAGTATTGGCACTAGTACTTTTTTACAAAATGCACGTTATCATCGGGCTAAAGAAGAAGAACTGGCGCGAACTATTAATACCATAGCCGCAGTAAAAAATACTCGTGTTCATCTCGCACTACCCAAGGATACCGTTTTTATTCGTGACCAGAAGAAGGCGCGTGCTTCAGTGATGCTGGAACTATCATCAGGGCATACCTTGCCTAAACGCCATATTGTGGCAATCACTCATCTGGTAGCATCAAGTATTTCAAATTTGTCTGCCGATGATGTCACAATCGTAGACTCAAGTGGCAACTTGCTTACCGATAATGGCGAAAATGACGAGTTTACAATTGCTGAAAACCAGCTTTCGTATACGAGAAAACTTGAACAACATTATATTAAACGAATTGAAAATATCCTGATCCCCATCGTAGGAGACAAAAAAGTCAGAGCACAGGTTATTGCGGATATAGACTTTACTCGTTCTGAAAGCACATCAGAATCATTTTTACCTGACCCCGCAGCCGTTAGGAGTGAACAACGTTTTGAAGAAAAATCGGTTGGTAGTAATGCGAATGCCGGGATTCCAGGGGCACTATCAAACGAACCACCTGCTCCTGGTGCGGCACCTGAACAGGTAAACCAGGAACAGGCGGGACAAAATGCGGCTAATCAACCACCGAGTAAAAACCAGAGTCGTTCCACTCGTAATTTTGAGCTGGACAGAACAATTAACCATACCAAGAAATCACCTACAAGTTTACGCCGTTTATCTGTTGCTGTTGTTGTTGATGATAAAATCAGTATTGGTGATGATGGTGAAACTATTCGAACAAAATATACACCTGCTGAACTTACACAAATGACTCAACTGGTGCGCGAAGCCATTGGCTTTAGCACACTTAGAGGCGATAGTGTGAATGTAGTAAACACAGGTTTTGCTGATCTTACCGCCTTAGAAGCGCTACCTGATATTCCAATCTGGGAGCAAAACTGGTTCTGGAGTATCGTCAAACAATCCCTGGCAGGTTTAGCCGTACTATTTTTAATCTTTGGTATTTTAAAACCTACCTTCCGAAGTCTGGCAAACTATCATCCTGCAAAAGAAGGTGACGAAGGTGGAGAAGATGATCTGGAAGATGATCAATTAACCTTAACAGGGCCGGAAGGCGCAGCTTTGCTGGATGATATGCCAGTTTACGAGAATGATCTTGTCGCTGCAAAAAGTCTTGCTGCTGAAGAACCTAAACGTGTTGCTCAGGTTGTTAAAGACTGGATATCTGACGAATAATTTTTATACTCACTAATACTTTATAATTTAATAGAAGTTGGTTTATGGCTGAAGCGAAAAAAATGACTGGCGTGGAGCGAGCGGCAGTATTTCTGTTAACGCTTGGAGAAGAAGATGCGGCCGAAGTGCTAAAGCATATGTCTCCAAAAGAAGTCCAGAAAATCGGTGAAGCGATGGCGTCGGTTGAAGGTATTGATAAAAATACCGTTAGCGATGTTTTATCAAAATTTATAGATTCGGTCAGTTCACATACTGCATTAGGTGTAGGCAATGAAGATTATTTGCGTAATGTTCTTGAAAATGCGCTTGGTAAAGATAATGCAGGTAATATTCTCGACAGAATATTATTAGGCCGGAAGTCAAAAGGGATTGAGCAGTTAAAGTGGATGGAGCCGCGTGCGATAGCCGATATTATCCGGCTCGAACATCCACAGATTATTGCTATTGTACTGTCATACCTGGACTCTGATCAGGCTGCGGAAATTCTGGCTGCCATTCCCGAAAATATGCGTGTCGATGCAATGATGCGAATTGCTATGTTAGATGGTATACAACCGAGTGCGATGAATGAACTTGATGACGTTTTAGAAAAACAATTTTCGGGTAATGCCGATAATATTAAGTCGTCAGGGGTTGGTGGCCTTAAAACAGCGGCAAATATTCTTAACTTTATGGAGACGGCATTAGAAAGCGAAATAATAGAGGGTATCCGTGAAACGGATGCTGAAATGGGTGATGGTATTCAGGAACTTATGTTTGTGTTTGAGAACTTAATCGATGTAGATGACAGGGGAATTCAATCACTGCTTCGTGAAATATCATCCGAAAATTTAATTCTTGCACTCAAAGGTGCGGATGACGAACTGAAAGAGAAAATATTTAAAAATATGTCTAAACGTGCGGCTGAGATGTTACGTGATGATCTTGAATCGAAAGGGCCAGTTCGTTTAAGTGATGTGGAAGTTGCACAGAAAGAAATACTGGCAATAGCACGACGTATGTCAGAAGCCGGTGAGATTTCATTAGGTGGTGGCGGTGGAGAAGAATTTGTCTAAAGATATCGTCAACACATCGCAAACAGCTTACGAGCGATGGGAGCTACCGAATGTCTCCGATGATTCGGATAAAGATTTGCCGCAACTTCCCACCGCTGAAGAAATTGAAGCTATCGAAACGGCTGCTTATAACGAAGGGCTAAAGTCTGGTTATGATGAAGGCTATAAAAAAGGGTTGCAAGAGGCACAACATGAAATTCAACAGCGTTGTACTGAATTAGACAAAATTCTTAATTTTATGCATCGGCCACTAGATGATCTGGATGATAAAGTTACCGACCAGTTATTTCATCTTGCAATGGCTGTCACCGGGCAACTTATTCGACGTGAGCTTCATACTGAACCGGGGGAAATAGTTGCAGTTGTGCGTGAAGCCATGTCGTCATTACCGATTGCCGAGCGGAGAGTTAATATTCATTTACAACCAGACGATGCGGCACTGGTCAGGGATGCCTTATCATTAACGCATACCGATGATGCCCAGCCGTGGCATATTATAGAAGATCCCTTGTTATCGCGTGGTGGTTGTAAATTACAGGCTGGACAATCTTATATTGATGCCAGTATTGAAACGCGGCTTAACAGGATTATTGCTACCTTATTAGGTGGTGAACGGACTTCTGATTTAAACATCTATGCAGATACCTCTGAGCAACCGGAAGAACAATCAGACTCACCAATCGAAACTGACTCTGATGACTGATTCGTCTGAAAAAGATTGCAACATAACGGCCCATAAGAACAAGTGGCTAACAACGTTAGCTGAATATCAGGCACGTATGCCAACCACGTCTTCGATGATAGTTGAAGGTAAAATTACCCGAATGGTAGGGATGACCCTTGAAGCACTGGGTTGTCAGGCCGCCGTGGGAGTGCGGTGTGAAGTTGAAAATCAAACCGGTGAATCTATCGAGGCAGAAGTTGTTGGCTTTAATGGTGATCGTTTATACCTGATGCCGACCGGTAGTCTTCAGGGAATTCAACCGAATGCCCGGGTTATCCCATCGAATAACATTTATGAAGTCGCCGTTGGTGATAGCTTACTTGGGCGGGTGCTGGATGGTACCGGACGGCCACTCGATAATAAAGGGCCATTAAATACAACGGAAACAGTAGCTTTAAATGGTAAACCCATTAATCCACTGGATCGGGCACCCATAACCGAGCCACTGGATGTAGGAGTGCGGTCGATTAATTCCCTGCTTAGTGTAGGTCGGGGGCAGCGTTTAGGCTTGTTTGCGGGCAGTGGTGTGGGTAAGAGTGTATTGCTCGGTATGATGACACGCTATACCACTGCCGATGTCATCGTGGTGGGTTTAATTGGCGAGCGTGGTCGGGAAGTAAAAGACTTTATTAATAACATTCTTGGTGAAGAAGGTATGGCGCGTGCAGTCGTTGTTGCCGTACCAGCCGATCAAACGCCGGTAATGCGGTTACATGGAGCGTTTATGGCAACGAGTATTGCCGAGTACTTCCGTGACCAGGGTAAAAATGTGTTGCTACTAATGGATTCATTAACGCGTTTTGCGCAGGCACAGCGTGAAATCGCACTCGCTATTGGTGAGCCGCCAGCGACAAAAGGTTATCCACCTTCAGTATTCGGGAAATTACCTCAGTTAGTTGAACGTGCGGGTAATGGTGCCGAAGGGAAAGGATCGATTACAGCCTTTTATACCGTTCTGACAGAAGGCGACGATCAAATGGATCCGATTGCGGATGCTAGTCGCGCGATACTGGATGGACATATCGTACTCTCACGTGAGCTTGCCGAGTCGGGACACTTTCCGGCAGTGGATGTAGAGGCTTCGATTAGTCGTGCTATGGTTGATATTATTAATGATGACCATTTAAAAAATGTTCATCAATTTAAACAACTCTACTCAACCTATAAGAAAAACGAAGATTTGATTACGATTGGCGCCTATACAGCTGGTTCCGATACCCGGGTTGATCGAGCCATTGTGATGCACCCATTATTAATGGAATTTTTAAAACAGGATATGCTCGACCCGACAAGTTATCATGAAAGTGTTTTGCGATTAGAAGAAATTTTTACCAAAATGCGTGAAGCGGAGCAAGCACTACAGACAACGGATCCCTTTGCACCGATGCCCGAGACGGAGACAATGCAAAACTCACCGCAAACGTCGCAACAACAAAATGCTGCAGATATTGTATTTTAACAAGCTGCTTATTAATGCTGTAAATAAACATGCCGTTTAAGAATAAATTGGCGTATCTTTTGCTACTCTTTAATGAATAAACTAGTGCATTTTAATTGGTAGCTTGAATGAAAAAATCACAACGATTTACAACCCTGGCAGAGCTTGCGAAAAATAAAGAGCAACAAGCAGCGATTGCCCTGGGTACCTCGAATCGGATTCATTCTGAAAATATCAAAAAGCTCGAATCACTTAAACGCTACCGGCTGGAATACCTTAATCGTTTTAAACTTGAGGGACGATCCGGGATGGGCGTTTTGTCGATGCAGACATATAACAAGTTTATAGAAAATATCGAGCAAGCAATTAACAATCAGAAATTACAGATTATTGAATCTGAGCAACGCTGCAAAGAATCACAAAAACATTGGCAGGCAGTACATTCAAAAACCGAGATTATGAATATCACGGTTGAGCGTTATAAAAATAGTGAGCTCAAAGAAGATGAGCGCTTAGAACAAAAAGAAACCGATGATCGTCCACATACGACTCAGTCTACCACTGAATAAAATATACTTGGCATAGCATTTGCTTTTTCACTGGTTGAAAGGGCAATACAAGTTGTACTAATAAAGTTTAACCAAAGAGAAAAACTGTGTCAGAAACTGCGATTTCACCACAAATTGTATCGGAAGCCGTGCCAGCGGCAACCGGTGCTGTTGCATTCGGGATCCAGGCAGCCAATAAGACTCCAATACAAGCATCTGAATTTAATAAACTTTTTGGCCAAAACCTGCTGCAACAAGAGCAGTCACTACTTGACAACTTGCCTGTTGATAAGCCGATAGAAGATCTCAATCAACTATTTAATTCCACTATTTTACCTTCCTTGCAACCCGGTATTAGTGGTTTAAATAACGGCAATGCTTTGCCAGCGGGTTCTGTACTAGATGACTTAGCGGCAACTCAAAGCCAGGCCAAACTTCAGCCTGCCATGCCACTGGAAGGGCAGTATAAGTCGACTATAGGGTTGCTCAATAACGGCGATAGAACGATGGCCGTTAATAATGTAGCTGTTAATCCTTTAGTCACGGGGAAAGAAGCGCTAGCATCTACCGTGAAAGATGATCTTCTGGCGACTGAATTAACGGCATCATTTACGGAAAAGAATATTCCTAACGTAAAATTATTAAATGCTCAGATGTTAAACCAGTTTATGAATCATGTGGCACTCAAGCAACAACCTGTTGTAGATAATACCGTTTTAGCAGGTGCAGCCCCGGGTATGTTTATAAATCAGAGTTTATCGGTGCATTCCTCAGAAGCCGTTCTTCCGGCCATTAGCGTTTCACCTGATAATCCGCAATGGAATGCTCAGGTTGGCGAACGTATAAACTGGATGGTTAATAATGCCGTTCAACGAGCTGAGATACGACTGGATCCGCCTGAATTAGGTAACCTGGATATTCGCTTAAATGTCGCAAAAGATAACCAGGCAAGTATATTAATTCATGTCAGTAATGCAACGGCTAAAGACGCAATTGAATCCTCCATTCCTAGGTTACGTGAAATGTTTGAACAGCAAGGTCTGGACCTGGCAAATGTCGATGTTTCTCAGCAGGACTTAACTCAACAGCAATCTATGCTGGCCGATTATGAAAATAATGACAGTGAAATGGCGGATCCTTCGCTTAATCCAATTTCACAAACTACAGTACCGCCTGAACAGGACGCTATATTAGCAACTACCAATATATCTGCTCAGAATAGTGAAAACCTGCTGGATATTTTTGCCTGATATCCAGGTCTAACCCTAAGCACGGCTGTTTTGCTGGTTTAGGGTCCTTTATATTAATTTCACATTTTATTTATCTAAAAGCACATTAAACTCTAAAGCTTTAAGCGTTATTGACGATATGTTGAATTGAAGTAGTCACTAAGTTAGTGAATAAGCCACTTTAAGGAGATAACTAATGGCAAAAATTCTTGCAGTTGATGATTCAGCATCGATGAGACAAATGGTGTCTTTTACACTTAAAGGTGCCGGTTTTGATGTTACTGAAGCAAGTGATGGTGTCGAGGCATTAACAAAAGCAAAATCAGATAAATATGATTTAGTAATATCCGACGTCAATATGCCAAATATGGACGGTCTTACCTTAGTTGGTGAACTGAGAAAATTGGGTGAATTTAAATTTATTCCTATTTTATTACTAACGACAGAAAGTTCGACTGAGAAAAAGAAGGAAGGTAAAGCTGCTGGTGCAACCGGATGGATAGTGAAGCCTTTTAACCCCGATCAATTATTAAAAACAGTTAATAAAGTATTGGGGTAATGCAATTAAATTAGAAATGCTTTAAGGATACGCATATGGCGATAGATATTTCCCAGTTTCTAGATACTTTCTATGAAGAAAGTTTTGAAGGTCTTGACATCATGGAATCCGAGTTGCTTAACCTGGATGTAGGTGAAGCAGACGTTGAAGTCATTAACACAATTTTCCGTGCTGCTCATTCCATAAAAGGTGGTAGCGGTACATTCGGTTTAAATGCCGTTGCAGATTATACACATGTAATGGAAACACTTCTTGATGAAATGCGAGCCGGCGAACGAGAAGTGACTCAAAATGCGGTAGACATTTTGCTTCGTTCGGTTGATGTACTGCGTTCTATGTTAATTTCCCTGAAAGACAATGAAGATCTTGATCAGGAAACTATATCTAAAACACATGAAGAACTAACGCATTTATTAAATGGTGGTGCAACCGGAACTCCTGCAGAAGCGATAACCGCGAGTGATGCGACAGCTCAACAATCTGAGCAAGCAGATAAACAGCAGGGTTGGACGATAAAATTTAAACCCCACCCGGATATGCTACAGACGGGTAATGATCCAGTGCGAATCATACGTGAACTGGAGTCGCTTGGTGATGTATCCGTAGAAGCGGATACGTCCGCATTACCTGAATTCGAAATGCTTGATCCTGAATTAAGCTATTTAAGCTGGACTATCCATCTATCGGGTAATGTAGCTGAAGATGATATTACCGAATGTTTTGAATGGGTAGATGATGAATGCGATCTCAGTATAGTCGCAACACAGTCAATTGAAAATAAAACATCCGGTGAAGGTAATGTTGCTACCGATAAACCAATGATTGAAGCGGCTGCGGCGCCAGAAGAGAGGCGTACCAGTGACAGACGTCAGGGTGAACGACGCTCAGCACCCAAAGCAGCTAAAAAACCAGCGGAGTCAACGTCCATTCGCGTAAACATCAACAAAGTCGATGACCTGATTAATATGGTTGGTGAACTCGTGATTACCCAATCAATGCTAAGTCAAATTGGTGGTGTTGAAGATTTTGATACATCCGCCTTAGAGCGCTTAAATGATGGCTTGTCGCAACTGGAGCAGCATACCCGTGAACTGCAGGAAAGTGTGATGCGTATTCGTATGATGCCCATTAGTTTTGCTTTTCAGCGTTTTCCCCGGCTCGTTCATGATTTAAGCAGTCAGTTAGGTAAACAAATAGAGTTAAAACTTACAGGTGAATCTACCGAGCTTGATAAAACTGTTATGGAAAAAATTGGAGATCCACTTGTTCATTTGGTTCGTAACTCGCTTGATCATGGTATTGAAATGCCGGATGTGCGGGTTCAAAACGGTAAAGATGAAACAGGTATCATCGAGTTAAATGCTTTCCATCAAGGTGGCAACATCGTGATAGAAATTCGTGATGATGGTGCGGGTCTTAATAAAGAACGAATTTTGAATAAAGCTATTGCCAGTGGCATTGTTAAAGAAGAGGATAACTTATCAGATGAGCAGGTTAACGATCTGATTTTCGCTCCTGGCTTTTCAACTGCAGAGGTTGTCAGTGATGTGTCAGGCCGTGGTGTCGGTATGGATGTGGTACGAAGAAATATCCGCGCACTTGGTGGAACAGTTGAAGTGCAATCTGAACAAGGCGTAGGCAGTGTGTTTACTATTCGTTTACCACTAACGCTGGCTATTCTTGATGGTCAGCTTATCCGTGTTGGTGAGGAAACGTATATTGTTCCACTGATATCTATTATCGAATCGTTGCAGGTTAATCCGGAAATGATGAGTAGTGTAACCGGTGCTGCAGACGTTTATAAACTTCGCGATGATTATATTCCTATTGTGCGTTTGTACGATGTGTTTGGCATTAAAGCAGACTCAACCAATATAAGTGAAGGATTACTGGTAGTCGTTGAGAATGAAGGTAAGAAAATTGCGTTGTTTGTCGACGAATTGCTTGGTCAACAACAAGTCGTTATAAAAAGCCTGGAGACAAACCTGAAACAAATTGATGGGTTATCAGGTGCAACAATACTTGGTAATGGCACGGTAGCGCTTATCCTGGATATCAATGGAGTGATGACGCTTTATCAGGAAGTAACCAGGGCATCTATTTTACAAGATAAAACCGAAAAAATAATCGCTGCATAAGGAGTTATTTATGTCAGAAGTAGCTGAAAATATAGAAGTGGAAATAGAAGAGGATGTTTCAGAAACTAACGACGAACTGGTTAATGAGATTCTTACTTTTATGCTATGTGGTGAAGAATATGGTGTTGATATTCTTAGAGTACAGGAAATTAAAGGTTGGGATGCGGTAACATCGGTTCCCAATTTGCCTGAGTATATACGCGGTGTTATTAACTTGCGCGGTACGATAGTCCCAATTATTGATTTGCGTCGTCGTTTTGACCTGGATGTACTTGAATATAGTAGTACGACGGTTGTAATAGTCCTTCGTGTTATAACTAACGGTCATGCAGACCGTATTATGGGAATTGTCGTTGATGGCGTGTCAGACGTTTACCAAATAAAAAATTCTAATATGAAAACCTCTCCACAATTTGGTGGAGCAGTTGATACTGAATTTGTTAAAGCAATGGCAACCGTGAGTGAAAAGATGGTCGTGCTACTCGATATCGATCATATGTTGAACTCGAAAGAGTTATCAATTATTGATTCAATCAGGAATTAATAGACAGTTTAATTGCTTTAAAGCCGGAAGTTAAGATGTAGGTGTATTATGTTGATACAAAAAATACATTGTGTAACAACGAAAGCAAAACAGGTGGAAATAAAACCACGATATTGTCCTTTTTTAAAAACAGTATCGATGTGTAAGTATAAAACTATTTCCAGGTGGCAGTATTTAAAGGAAATTATGGCCGGCGTCGCCTGGTCAGGATAACCTGATAAACAGGAAGTGGTGGAGAAACTTTGGTGAGACTTGTATCAGTTGTGAATCAGAAAGGTGGTGTTGGAAAAACGACAACAGTTGCTAATCTGGGACACATGTTAGCTTTGCAGGGCAATAAAGTTACCGCTATTGATCTGGATCCACAGGGAAGTTTGACCGTCAGTTTAGGGCTTTCTAAACAGGGTATGCCCGGGATTGGTGAAGTGCTACTGGAAGACAATACATTACAAGACGTCACTCATGAAGTTCGAAAGAATTTAAAATTGATTTCTTGTGGGCCTCGTTTGGCTGAACTTGAACAAATGCATCAGGGTAGTTCTGAAATAGCTAATCGATTGAAAAAAATATTAAAAAAAATGAGTTCGCAGGATTATGTCTTGCTGGACTGTCCGCCATCATCCGGGTTTCTGGTAGTCAGTGCCTTATATGCAACTAAAGAAATTATAATTCCTGTCGCCGGTGATTATCTTGCATTACATGGTATGTCACATTTAATTGGCACATTAAATCAGTTTGAAGTCTCACTGAAACATAAACATAAAACATGGATCGCAGTTACTCGTTTTCACCCCAGAAGACGGCTTGCACAGGATGTTCTGGATAATCTTATCAATCATTTTCCCGGACAGGTTTTAAAGACATCAATTCGTGAAACATCAGCACTTGCAGAAGGACCGGGGTTTGGTAAAACAGTGTTCGAATATCGTAAATCAAGCCATGGTGCTGAAGACTATAAACAACTTGCTACGGATTTCACAAAGGGGCGTACTCTTGGTGGAAAAAAATCAGCAGCTAATACGGGGCGGACAATTCAATGAGTAAATCGATGATAGGGCTTGACCCATTGGCATGGTTAACACCCGATGCTGCAAGCTCAACGAAGAAGAAAAAGGCTAAAAAGAAAGCCAAGAAAAAGGTCGCGGCTAAAAAGAAAGTAGCGCCAAAAGAATCTGTCTCTAAAAAAGCAGCCAGTAAAAGCGCTGTCGCTAAAAAACCCGTTTCTCAACAGAAAAATGTCAATACAAAAGTTGCCAGCAAGAAAAAAGCCGGCAAAAAGAAAGCAGCCCCAAAAAAATCGGCATCAAAAAAATCTTCAGGTAATACAGCTGTTGTCAGTCAACAGAGTGTTAGCAAAAATGTGGCTGCCGATACAGGAGTAATTTTAGAACAACAGGATACGTATATCTCCCCGTTGGGATTAGATGTTAACTTATTAGAAGAAAGCTTCTCTTTGCTGTCATTAAAAGGTGAGCAGCTGGTTAAGCAGTTTTATGAGAAATTGTTTGAACAATATCCTGATGTGAAGCCTTTATTCGACAATACCTCGCCTGAAAAGCAGCAAAATAAATTACTAACGTCGTTGAAACTGGTTGTTGAGAATATTAGAGAACCAGAGATTTTATCCACGACATTGAAAGAGTTAGGTTTAATACATCAAAAATATGGCGCCCGGTCGGAACATTATCCTGCGGTTGCTAAGGTTTTAATTTCGGTAATGGAGAAGTTGGCGGGTGATGACTGGACTGATGCTTATCAGCAAGCATGGGAAAAAGCGTTGAGCGTTATTACAGGCGTGATGTTATCAGGTTACTCTGATGTTGTTGAATTATCAGCAGAAAACACTGTGGCTAATGAATCGCATAAAGATAGCAACGAGGAGTTTACTATGAGTGAGTCAAAGATAGCTCTTAATGATGTACAGGATATTTCGATGGTTCTGGATTTACATAAGCAAATTAGTTCGATGATTAACAGCAGTGACCTCGTCATAGATGGGGAATGTGTTGAAAGAATTGATGCTGCTTCTCTTCAATTACTTGCCAGTGCCTTTCAGCAGGCGAAGAAATATGGGCATACAATTTCCTGGGCTGGCTCATCAGATGCTCTTAAGCAATCTGCTAATTTACTTGGACTGAAAGATATATTGATTTTGTAAAATTATGTGTTAATTGCATAAAGAAATAATTCAGAATGACGATATACCTAATACGAATAGTAGTGAATAGTAATACAACTGGCAGGTAAGAAATGCATAATTATGAAAGTGGCTATGTTTCGCCATTAGGTCTGGATGTTGAAACACTCGAATCAAGTTTTAGTTTATTGGCGCCAAGAGCTGAAGAGCTGGTGGAAAATTTTTACAACGAGCTTTTTAAACAACATCCATCTGTTGTACCTATGTTTAAGAATACGACACAGGAAGAACAGCAAAAAAAACTATTGGCTGCGATAAAACTGGTCATCGAAAATATCAGAAAACCCGATGTACTAGCAGATGCATTAAAAGAACTGGGTAAAAAGCATCAGGATTATGGAGCAGTGCCTGAGCACTATACGGCAGTAGCCAATACTTTAATTGGCGTTATGAAAGAAATGGCAGGCAATGCCTGGACAGAACAAATTCAGGCGGCATGGCAACATGCTTTAAACACCATTGCAGAAGTAATGCTGGGTGGTTATCAATCTCAAGATTCACATTATGATTTAAATATAGAGGATAATGTTATGGCGGACAATGTAAATGAAAACGACGCGCAAAAATTACTGATGGCAGATTATGCCGGGCAGATAGCCGCTATATCAAAAGTACAAGCGGTTATTGAATTTAATATGGATGGTACGATTATCACTGCAAATGATAATTTTTTAAATGCTGTGGGCTATACCCTTGATGAAATTAAGGGTCAACATCATAGTATGTTTGTGACACCTGAATTTAAGGCAAGCTCGGAATATGCAGAGTTTTGGGCGAAGTTAAACCGAGGTGAATTCGAGTCAAAAGAATATAAACGACTAGGTAAAGGTGGCAAAGAGATTTGGATTCAGGCATCTTATAACCCTATTTTTGATCAGGATGGTAAATTATTTAAGGTTGTGAAGTATGCTTCAGATGTAACGCAACAAAAGCTAAGAAATGCTGATTACGAAGGACAAATTAGCGCTATCTCTAAGGCTCAGGCCGTTATCGAATTCAATATGGATGGTACGATCATCACAGCGAATGATAATTTTTTAAATGCTATGGGTTATTCCCTGGATGAGGTTAAAGGTCAACATCATAGCATGTTTGTAACACCTGAATATAAGGTTAGTACTGATTACAAATTGTTTTGGGATAAGTTAAATCGTGGTGAATACGAAACTCAACAATATAAAAGGCTTGCTAAAGGTGGCAGGGAGATTTGGATTCAGGCATCTTATAATCCTATTCTTGATCTGGATGGTAAGCCATTTAAAGTCGTAAAGTATGCTACCGATGTAACCGAAGCCAGAGCGCGTGAAGAAAGTGGGGTTCGCTTACAGGGAACGATTGATGGTGCAATGACGGCTATGATGATGGTGGATCGTGACTTTATTGTAACGTATGCCAACCAGTCAACGGTTGATTTATTAACAAAACATGAAGCTGCACTCGCAAGTGTCTTCCCTGGATTTAGAGCGGGCAATCTGATTGGTTCCTGTATTGATACCTTCCATAAAAACCCATCGCATCAACGTAAATTATTAGACGATCCAGGTAACTTGCCCTATCAAACCGACATTTCGATAGGCGACTTAAAATTTGCTCTTAATGTAACCGCTATTATTGATCCTGAAGGCGAGTATGTTGGTAATGCGCTGGAGTGGGCCGATGTTACGGAAACCCGTAAAAAAGAATTAGAAGTTGCACGTTTACAGTCTGCTGTTGATGGTGCCCAGGCCAATATAATGATCTGTGATACCGATTTGAATATTACTTACGCTAATCCAGCAGTGGTAAGCATGTTAGCCAATCGGGCTGCTGAGCTACGAAAAATATTCCCAGGGTTTGATCCTAGTAACCTGGTTGGGCAATGTATCGATCAGTTCCATAAAAATCCGGCACATCAGCGTTCACTTTTAGGTAGTGCAAGTAACCTGCCTGCAAATGCCG
>Ga0316207_10002221_pt1 | contig 20647 bp, 15 predicted proteins | sample 6weekpyrite_MG_FD_204943 | JGI IMG/M metagenome (GOLD analysis project Ga0316207, IMG submission 204943) | Microbial mat bacterial communities from mineral coupon in-situ incubated in ocean water Damariscotta River, Maine, United States -... | ecosystem: Environmental > Aquatic > Marine >...
AGTTTGGCGAACGCCGTTTTTTGCGAGAAGCGCAGGGGACCCCTCAATTTCATTGAGGGGCAAGTCATCGGGGGCCTTTTCTTTTGGGTACTTTTCTTTGGGCAAGCAAAGAAAAGTACCACGGCTGCCGGGACGAGCCCCGGCCCTTTTTGCTATAAGAACTTATTTAGGCTACTGAACATGACCAAACATCACATCAAACCCCATCGCGGCCATGAGGCCGCGCCCACATTAACCCGTAAGGCATGGCCTGTTAGCCACACCTATACTTATCTAATCTTATTACTTTTTCTTGCCCCAGGTATCACGTAACGTAACAGTACGGTTAAAGATAGGTACATTGCCACTGGCATGCATTTCATCGAGACAGAAATACCCCTCTCTTTCAAACTGAAAGGTATCTCCTGGTTGTGCCCTGGAAAGACTGGCTTCAACATAACATTGCGTCAAGGTACGCAAGGAGTCCGGATTAACGTATTCCTTGTAGTCTGTTTCATCCTTGGCACTATCCGGAGTCGGCGTTGTGAACAGCAAATCATAGATCCTGACTTCAGACTTAATCGCATACTCAGCTGACACCCAATGAATAACGCCCTTTACTTTCCTGCCTTCAGGTTTTGCACCAAGGGTTTTTTCATCATAATTGCAATGCAGCTCGATAATCTCGCCATTAACATCCTTGATGACTTCGTCACAACGGATGACATAGGCATTACGCAAACGCACTTCACCACCTGAGATCAGGCGTTTAAATTTGGGCGGCGGCACCTCCTCGAAGTCGGCGGCATCAATATAGAGCTCACGGCTAAATGGTATTTTTCGCTTGCCCATTGCCTCATTCTGCGGATGATTTGCAGACTCTATTTCTTCAACCAGCCCTTCCGGGTAATTGGTGATCACGACCTTTAACGGATTGAGCACAGCCATACGCCTGGGAGCATTTTCATTCAGGTCATCACGTATGCAGCTCTCCAGTACACCCATTTCTATGAGGTTATCGACCTTGGTAACGCCTATACGATTACAAAACTCCCTGATGGAGGCGGGTGTGTAACCACGCCTTCTCATACCGGCCACCGTCGGCATGCGTGGATCATCCCAGCCTTCAACAAAACCTTTATCTACCAACTCGGTCAGTTTACGCTTACTGGTAACCGTGTATTCCAGATTGAGTCGTGAGAATTCTATTTGCTGAGGATGCGCACTCACATCGAGATTATCCAGGAACCAGTCATACAGCGGTCGATGATCTTCAAATTCCAGTGTGCATAATGAATGCGTAATGCCTTCTATCGAATCAGACAGGCAATGCGTGAAATCATACATGGGGTAGATACACCAGGATTCGCCCGTTTGGTGATGAATAACACCATGACGGATTCGATAAATTGTTGGATCTCGCATATTGATGTTAGGTGAGGCCATATCAATTTTGGCACGCAATACCTTGCTGCCATCCGTGAATTCACCTTCACGCATACGCTTGAACAAATCCAGGTTTTCTTCTACAGAGCGGTTTCGATAGGGGCTCGGCTTACCGGGTTCAGTAAGACTACCCCGGTATTCCCTGACCTCATCGGCAGTGAGGTCACAGACAAATGCTTTTTCCTTGCGAATCAACTCAACTGCGTATTCATACAGTTTTTCAAAATAATCCGAGGCATAGAACTGGTTTTCACCCCAGTCGAAACCCAGCCATTGCACGTCCTTGCGAATAGCATCGACAAACTCAATATCTTCTTTATGCGGGTTGGTATCATCAAATCGCAGATGACAACGCCCTTGATAGTCTTTTGCAATTCCGAAATTCAGACAGATAGATTTGGCATGGCCAATATGCAAATAACCATTGGGCTCGGGCGGAAAACGGGTAATGACTTGACCGTCATTCTTGTTTGCCTTGATGTCTTCATCAATAATATGGCGAATAAAATTTGTTGGAACGGATGCCTCATCAGCACTCATATTGATTCCTCAAGCTAACCAAATCTGTCAAAAACAGCATTTTATCCTGTCCTGACAGAATGTGCTAGCAGTGGAATGTATACGAAAAGGACAACGTAGAGCAATCACAGGAATTATTTTGGTCCCAGTAATTCTATCTGGTAACCATCAGGATCTTCCACAAATGCGATAATAGTGGCGCCGGCATTCATTGGCCCGGCCTCACGAATAATCTTGCCACCTTGCAGGGCAATTTGATCTGCGGCCTTGTAGACATCATCTACCTCGATGGCCAGGTGACCAAAACCACTACCGACATCATATTGATCCGTATCCCAGTTGTGGGTCAGCTCTATGACGGTGCTATCGGATTCATCACCGTATCCAACAAAGGCAAGGGTGAACTTGCCATCGGGGTAGTCCTTCTGGCGCAGCAGTTTCATACCCAGAATTTTTGTGTAAAAATCGATCGAACGTTGCAAATCTCCGACCCGCAACATGGTATGTAACAGTCTCATGGCCTCTCCTGTAACTAGCTGGTAGCCTGACTATCAGGCAGTCCCTGCGCCGGTTTCATCGACAGGGCTTTGGGGACGTCAATATAATACCCCTGCACATAGTCGATGCCAATCGCTTTCAGGCCCTCGAGTATATCCTTGTCTTCTACAAACTCGGCAATGGTTTTTATACCCATCAGATGCCCGATCTGGTTAATTGAGGCCACCATGGCATAATCAACCGGGTCATGGGCGATATCACGCACAAAGCTGCCATCGATTTTTAGAAAATCGACATCCAGGTTTTTCAGATAGGCAAACGAGCTTAAACCACTGCCAAAATCATCCAGTGCAAATTTACAGCCCAGGTCATGCAAGCGATCGATAAATACCCTTGCCGAATCCAGGTTGGCCACGGCCGCGGTTTCTGTTATTTCAAAACAAATTGCCGAAGGATCGATCTTGTATTCCTCGATACTATCAAGGATGAATTTCAACGTGGTTTCATCACCGACAGATTGCCCTGAAAGATTAATGGTATAACGGGTATCTTCTTCCTCTGGCACATGCTGCAAAAGGGAAAATACTTCACGTATTACCCAACGATCGATCTTCGACATAAGGAAAAATCGTTCTGCAGCCGGTATGAAGGCCCCGGGTAATACGATATCGCCATTTTCATCAAGCATACGCACAAGAATTTCGGAATAAAGACCGTCTTCACAGATCAGCGGCTGTATAGTTTGCACGTAAACAACAAACCGATTCTCGCTCAACGCCTCCTGGATACGGTTCACCCATTGCATTTCACTCTTGTGTTTAACCAGTTCGGAGTCGCCATGTTGATATTTATGTATGCGATTTCGACCGAGGTCCTTGGCGACATAACAGGCCGCGTCTGCTTCACTCAATAACTCGGTGACACTGATACTATCTCGAGTTACCGGCACAATACCTATACTGACCCCCAGCTGGAAACTTTTCTCTTCCCAGCTAAACCTGAATTCCTTAACTGTCTTTCTGATTTTTTCAACTATATCCTCGGCATGCTCTAGCGAACAACCTTCCAGTAACAAACCGAATTCATCTCCGCCCAGCCTGGCAAAAATATCATTTTCGCGCACATCAGACGTCAACACTTGGGATAATTGCTTCAGTAGCCTGTCACCGGCTATGTGACCACAGGTATCATTAACGATCTTGAACTGGTCCAGATCCATATAGCACAGGGTATGCTGACTACCGGTTTTCTGACTGTCTTTCAGCGCCAGCTCCACCTGCTGATCAAATTCACGCCGGTTTATAAGCCCCGTCAGTGCGTCGTGTGTCGCCTGATATGAAAGTTGCTGTGCCAGCTTCCACATCTCGGATACATCATGCATGACCATAACAACGCCCTTGATCACACCATTAACATCACGCATTGGTGATACCGTCAGTTTGACAGCAAAACGCGTACCGTCATTTCTCACCGCATGAATATGTTCGGAAAATACAAATACTTCCTCTTCAGTCAGGCATTTTTCTATCGGGTCAGCCAAAGGGACCTGGGTCGCTGCATCAGAGAAATACAGGTATTCATGGAGTGGTTTCCCTGTCGCGCTATCACACGAACATCCCATCATCTGTTCTGCATAAGGGTTAATATACAGTATCTCTCCCTTGACACCGACAGTAATGACTCCGTCACCGATCGATTGCAGCGTGATATGAGCACGTTCCTTTTCCTGAAACAGCAATGCCTCGGCATTTTTGAGTTCAGTGATATCCCGCGTTACGCCTTCAACCCCATCAATATTGCCTTCATCATCGTAGTGATAATGCGCACTGGTTGAAACCCATATTTCACGTCCGTTTTTATGATACATGCGTGTCTGGTAGTTCTGCACGCTACCACCATTTCTATCCAGGGTCTCGAGGAACTTGCGACGGCCATCAGTATCAACATACAGGGCGCTGAGTTTTGAACCAAGCAATTCCTCCAGACTATAACCCAGCATCAGGGTTGCAGAACGCGATAAACCAACCAAACCGCCCACGATATTTGTTCTGTAATAAGTGTCCTGCATATTATCGAGAATAGCCCGCAGCTCCTTTTCAGAGGCCTGCAAGCGACGGTCGTTTACAAAACGCTCTGTCACATCATGAAGCGACAGTACAACACCGGATTTCTTACCCCTGTCGTTCACTATCACCTGTCCGTTAATCAGCAGGTTTCTACTCTGATTATCGCGCTTGAAAATTACTTCATGGTTTTTTACTGAATTTTGCTCCATGAGCAAATTAAATGGATTATTCTCGTCTGCAATAATCAGTAGTCCATTTGGCTGGTAAAATTCCAGATGAGATTGCCAGTGACTGCCTTTCACTTCCCTGAAATCCAGGCCGGTTATTCGACTCGCGGCATCATTGATCAGCGTGATTCTGCCACTGGTATCGCAGGCGATAATTCCGTCGGTGATATTATTTAAAATGGCTGTGAGAAAGGTTTTCTCCTGATGCAATGACTGCTCGAGAACAATACTTTCCTGGATTTTCTTCTCCAGGTCACGCTTGGCCAACAGGATCTTGCGATTCAGGAAAAGCACTTTAATCATAAACATGGCCATCAATACAATCATCGCCAGCGTAAGTACTATCCACAACAGGTATTTTTTCAGGAACAGGAACGGCGTCAGGGATTGGGAGTTTTTATAGGGACCCACTTGCAGTTCCTGCATGAGATCGTGAACCACCTGGTAGTCACTCGGATTTTTCCAGCCGGTAATCCTGACGCGTCCGGCTGTTAGCAAGTCTTTCGGGATGCTGATCAGGGCATCAAAGACTTCATCTGCTGCATGATTATCCGTGTGTTGCAAACGAGAAAATGACCATTCAGGATACAGGCCTGTACTCAGTAAAAAAGGGAAATCCTGCACGTATTTTTTATTGATGACTTTGAAGTCCTGCAGGTCTATCTTGCCACTTTCTGCAAGCATTTCCAGAATGCCGGTTCGAACCGTACCTGCTTCTACCAGACCATTCTTCACTGCCATGACCACACCTGTTTGCGGAAAACCACTGAATTGCAGTTCCTTTATTTCGGTGAACGGATCAAGACTACGACTTTTCAATTCTCGCCACGCCATTTGAAAACCACCAAAGGCACCGGGTTTGACCCCCATGAAAGTTTTCCCTGCCAGGTCCCGAATCGCGTTAATCCTGTTATTATCTGCACGCGTAAAAATTACCGCCCCAAAAGAGTCGATATCTTTTGATCGATAGGATTTTTTCAGGGTTGCCATTGCCGAAACATTGAACCGTTTTTCAAGCGCTATATAATTACCCGGATTAGTCAGAATGAAATCTATATCCCGACTGGCAACTGCTGCATGTGTTTCGGAGAGATCCAGAGGCACTATCTGAAAACGATAGGAAGGCAATTTGTTTTCCAGGTAACGCGCCAGCGGTGACCATGTTCGAAGCGCAACATCGCCACCTTTATGCGCCAGCACCCCGATTTTATAAATCAGAACATGTTCATCCTGATTGGCATGCGCAGGACTGACCATCAGACAGGTCAAAAACAGTAGCAGCATGTTCAACCATTGTGAGCAGACAAAAGCAGAATTAGACTGATTTAAATTTACGTACTTGAGCATATATTACTGATCAAACCATTATGTATATTGTATACGCACCCATAGTCCAGCTCCTTCCTTCCTGCCCAGGTTCCATCTGCTTATGACCTATAACTGACTATTTTTTTCTGTTTGCGGCTATTCTCATGCGCAATGCATTCAGCTTGATAAAGCCTTCCGCATCTTTCTGATCATAGGCGCCTTCGTCATCTTCAAACGTGGCAATGTTTTCATCAAACAGACTGTCTGTATCTGATTTACGTCCCACAACGATCACGTTGCCTTTATAAAGCTTCAACCTGACATGACCGTTCACCGTCGCTTGTGATGCATTGATCATTTCCTGCATCATCAATCGTTCAGGGCTCCACCAGTATCCGTTATAGACCAGGCTCGCATAGCGCGGCATTAGCTCATCCTTCAAATGTGCAACTTCACGGTCCAGGGTGATGGACTCTATTGCTCGATGTGCCTTTAACATCACGGTACCGGCCGGTGTTTCATAACAGCCACGCGATTTCATTCCGACATAGCGATTTTCGACTATGTCATCACGCCCAATACCGTTTTCACCACCAATGCGATTGAGTTCCTCCATCACTGTAGCAGGTGACACCCTGTTACCATCAATGGCCACGATATCGCCTTTTTCATAAGTCAATTCAATATACGTTGCATCATCTGGTGCCTTTTCAGGCGCCACTGTCCAGCGCCACATATCATCTTCCGGTTCGGCCCATGGGTCTTCAAGGATACCTCCCTCATAGGATATATGTAGTGAATTGGCATCCATCGAGTAAGGTGACTTCTTGCCCCGCTTTTGCTCTATATTAATGCCGTGCTGTTCTGCGTAGGCCAGCAGCTTTTCTCTTGAATTCAGGTCCCATTCGCGCCAGGGTGCTATTACATGCACATCCGGCATCAGGGCATAGGCACCCAACTCAAACCTGACCTGATCATTACCTTTGCCCGTGGCACCATGTGAAATAGCATCAGCACCTGTTTCTTGTGCAATTTCAATCAATCGTTTGGAAATCAGCGGCCTGGCAATGGACGTCCCCAGCAGGTACTCACCTTCATATATTGTATTGGCACGGAACATGGGAAAGACAAAATCACGTGCGAATTCCTCACGCAAATCTTCTATATAAATCTCCTTGATGCCATAGGCTTCGGCCTTGGCTCGCGCCGGCTCCACTTCTTCGCCCTGACCAATATCAGCGGTGAAGGTAACGACTTCACATCCGTAGGTATCTTCCAGCCACTTCAGGATCACTGATGTATCCAGACCGCCCGAATAAGCCAATACGACTTTTTTGACTTCAGTTTTTGACATTCCTATCTCCTAGCAACAACAGGCTATTATTTTTATATTAAATTTATTTTACAGTTTATTCGCGAACCAGGTCGACCCATACCCTGCGATTGGAGGCACGTCCTGTTTTGGTTCGATTGGTTTCAATCGGTTTGCGCTTACCAAAATATCTCACCGAGAGCTTTGCCTCGGGGACATTATTATCAAGCAGGTATTGCCTGACAGCAAGGGCACGTTGTTCAGACAAGGTATTGTTATAGGTATGTGTACCTCGATTGTCCGCGTGGCCATTTACATTGGCTTTTTTTACACTCGGGTCACGTGTCAGATAGGCGATAACCGCATCCAGCTGACGCCTGGCCTTTTTACTCAGATTAAATTTGGCTGTTTCAAAATTAATCATGGTATTTTTTACTTTCTTGAAGTCGTAAGGAATTATCTGTCCCATACAGGCGCGAAATTTCCCAAGGGCTTCGCGAAAACGAACCGGGGACAAGACTGCTTCGACATCATCACGGCCATCGCCCCAATCCTTGAACGAGAAGATAGGTTTCATGCCCTGTTCGAGTTCTGATAACAGGCGCAAACTCACGTTCCGTTTAAACCTGAACGGGGTTTCGCCTTTACGGTACGTATAATTACCCAGCTCACGGGATGTTTCGTCCCGCTTCCAGTCAGGGGCAACTGAATTCAGACTGACCGTGCCTTTGCGGATGGGGGCCTGCTCAACAAAAAAACGGAAGCGGGGCTGGTAGCCTGCCAACTGGTAAAATTCCCCCTCGCCGAACAGCTTCACTGGATGCGTCAGCGTGCAGCTAACAGGAGAAGCGCTTGTCTGCCAGACAGAGTCGTCCAGTGTCGCTTCATATTGCAAGGTTCCCGCATTTACCACTGCGAGTTGACACAGCAACAGTATAAGACTGACCATTATGCGCATAGTAATTCCATGTGAAATAATTTATCTATATTTTTCAGATAGTTATAAAACAAAGGCCGCAAATATTACGCGACTATCCTGAATTAACCCAATACTCAGGTTAGCGGTCCGGGAAGCTATATCTTTATAGTGCATAACACTGTAAAAACATGATGTTACAGTGTTATGCCTTTTTCTTGCTACGGCGCAGGCGCGACAATAACCTTCTGGCCATCTCACCAAACATCTCGGTCTGGGTTGGATGGGGATGGATTGCTTGTGCGACCTGCTCAAGGGTCATCTCGCCAGCGACCATCATGACACCCTCGCCTATGAGGGTATCTGCATGATCTGCAAGGTAATGTACACCCACGATACGATGCGATTGCTTGTCGGCGACAATCTTGATCATGCCATGTGTTTCGTTGGTTATCATGGCCTTGGCATCAATACTCATGGGCATTTTAACCTCGACGGCATCCATGCCCTCAGCCTTGGCCTGATTCAATGACAAGCCTACAAATGCCGCTTCCGGGCGCGTAAAGATAACACCGCTGTCCTTGTTCTGGTCATAGCGCATGTCTTCACCCAGGATCGTGGCTGCAGCCACCCGCCCTTGCTGGCCGGCTGTGTGCGCAAGCATCAAACCACCGATTACATCGCCCACGGCGAAGATGTGAGGCACATTGGTACGGCTTCGGGCGTCGGCCTTGATCATGCCATTTTCAGACTCAACGCCAGCATTCTCCAGTTGTAATGGCTCCAGCACAGGACGCTTGCCCGTGGCCATGATGACATTGTCACAACTGAAGGTGTGGTCCTTGCCATCAGCCGACGTATAAACCAGTTTCATGGCACCGGGTTTACCCTTGATCGATTTGACTGCTGCCGAGGTATGAATGGTTAGGTTCGGGTCATCGTTCAACACGGCGGTCAGGTGTTTGGCTATCTCGGGTTCGACTTCTGCCAGTATCCGATCCTGCCCTTCCAGCAACATAACCTTGCTGCCGAAATCCTGGAAAATCTGCGCCATTTCCATACCGATCGCCCCGCCGCCAATCACACCCAGACGTTTGGGAGCAGCCTTGAGCCCCCAGACGGTATCCGAGGTCAGCACACCCCCTGTCTCCAGAGCATCGTGTGCACCGAGAATAGGTGGCACAAAGGGTGGCGCACCGGCTGCGATAACAGCACAACCAAAACTGATACGCTCACCTTGCTTGCCATCACCCAGCGGTGCACGCTTGTGCGGGTTATCACTATTGCCGGACTGGTCAACAAATATCGTATGATCATTCTCAAACTTTGCAAAACCCTGAATGACATTTATTTTTACACCCTTGTCAGTCTTCAGCGCCATTTCACCGCGCGTCTCCAGAACATGTTTGCGCGTTTTTTCTAGCTTGTTCCAGTTGAGCTTTGGTTTGTTGGTTGCTTCTACACCCAGATGAACATCATGAGCGCGATCACGTATCTTGTCCGCAGCTGCACGCCAGGCTTTGGAAGGAATACAACCTCGCCACAGGCATTCACCGCCGGGGAACGGGCTGTCGTTGATCATGGCCACCTTGACCCCGTGTTCAGCCAGGTCACGTGCGCAATCTTCACCGCCGGGGCCACCACCGATAACGACTACATCATAATCCCAGTCACCTTCCGGTATGGCCGGGCCGGTAGGCCCCATCCAGCTTTCAGGTTGTTCGATCAGGCCTTTCAGGGTGTTCAGATACAGGGCCACTTCTGCCCCGTTTACCACACGATGATCGGCCGTGATGGTCAATGGCATGCCTTCTGGCCCGGCGGCTGCGATAGCCAGTATGGCAGCTGTTCCCGGTGTCGGAATTGCATCAAAGTAGCTGACGCCCAGCATACCCATGTTCGATACCATAAAGGTCGGATTGGCATACTCTTCTGGTGCCAGACGACGCTTGCGTGCACGGTCAAGCAGACCTTTCCAGTCATCATTCAATGTTTCCAGGCTGTTTGCTTCACATGATCGCAATACCGGTACGACCAGACCACCGCCATCGGCAGAAACCGCCATGCCGATATCAACATTGCTACGCTCAATCAATTTGTCTGTTGGCTGGTAACACCAGTTCATGGTCGGGTGTTTCTGCATGGCCAGGGCGCAGGCCTTGGCAATTGAAACTGTAACCGACACACCTTTTTTCTTCGATGCTTTGATCAGTGCAGCCGGCGTTGCATTGATTGTGACATGGAAGGTCGGCATGCTCAGTGATGATGACATACTGTGACTAATCGCCTTTTCCATGGCATTCATCGGTCGACCGTTACCCGCTACTGCAGCCTCAACCATACCGGCACCGGCGGACACCGCCGAAGGCGAGCTATTCATGACGTCGGCACCCGTAATAACTCCACCAGGACCACTGCCTGCTACACTGTTCAGATCAACCGCTGCCTGACCGGCTACCTTGCGTGCATAAGGCGTTGCGTATTTATTGTTGGGTCTTGGCGCCGGCGTTGATGTACCTGCCGGTTGTATTTGATGCGAACCTGCTGTACTTGCATCTGTTTCAGCTGCAACCGGGCTCGTTTCTGCAGGGGATGACGATTGCACCACTGCCCCTTCCCTGACGACCTGGTCTTCACTTTCAACCAGATAAGCCATGGCAACACCGACGGCAACCACGCTATCCACTTCGGTCATGGGCCCGGACAGGAAGCCTTCACGAAAAACCTCAACATCCATGATGGCCTTGTCGGTTTCTACCTGCGCAACAACATCACCGCGTTCAATCTTGTCGCCCAGTGACTTTGTCCACTCAACAACGATTCCCTCGGTCATGGTATCCGAGAGTTGTGGCATCTTGATGGTACTAACCACGCCATCAGGTACTTCAACCTCTGCCGTTGTGTCCGTGGCATCAGGCTGTTCAGCTGGTTCGGCTGCCTCGCTTACCGCTTCACTGGTCTCAGCCTCGCTGGCCCCGGCTTCACCTTGCCTGACATCACTTTCTGACTCGACTATATAGGCGATCGCGCCACCGACAGGCACTGTGCTGTCTACAGCAGAAACGGGCCCCGACAGGAAGCCGTCACGAAATACCTCAACATCCATAATGGCCTTGTCGGTTTCTACCGTAGCAACAATATCGCCACGTTCGACTTTATCACCAATATTTTTTTCCCAACTAACGATAACACCCTCGGTCATGGTGTCTGATAATTGAGGCATTTTAATTACGTATGGTTCTGACATATTAATCCAGTTATTGAATAGCTAGCTTGTATTACAAGGTCAGTGAAGATACTGACCTTGTAAACAACAAATTATTTCCCAAACATTTTCAGCACAGCTTTAACCACATCCTGAGCTGTCGGTATGGCTGCTTTTTCCAGTGTATGGTTATAGGGAATAGGAACGTTGACAGCGGAAACACGCGCAGGAGGTGCATCCAGTTCATAAAAACACTCTTCATTGATAATCGCCATAACTTCAGAGCCTACCCCTACAGCTGGCTCGGCTTCTTCAACTATCAAGGCGCGATGCGTTTTGCTGACGGAAGCAGCAATACCTGCACGATCAAGAGGACTCAATGTATACAAGTCGACTATCTCCGCATCGATACCGTGTTGCTTGGCCAGAATATCCGCTGCCTGCATACACCAGTGCACGGAAATATTGTAGCCAAACAAGGTAACGTCCTTGCCCGGGCGGGTTACTTCCGAACCCAGTAGCGGCAAGAAAAACTCTTCATCAGGCACGTCACCTTTCATGTTATACATCAGCTCGTGCTCATTAATAAACACGGGGTCATCACATCGAATCGCCGATTTTAGCAATCCGTAGGCTTGTTTCGGGCTGGACGGTGTCACCACACGCAAACCGGCAATACCCATAAATACTTTTTCCATACGGGCAGAATGTTGCGCACCTAACTGATGGGCCGTACCACCTGGTGAGCGCACAACCACTGGCGCACGTAACTGGCCGCCAGACATGTAATGCACTTTGGCAGCCGTATTAAAGATCTGATCCATCGCCAGCCAGGCGAAATTCACGGACATGATTTCGATTACAGGACGCACACCCAGGTAGGATGCACCAATACCCAGACCGGTATAGCCATTTTCGGAAATAGGTGTATCGATCACGCGTTCAGGACCATACTTGTCATACAGGCCATTGGTTGCCTTATAGGTACCACCGGCAATACCGATGTCTTCACCCATACAGATAACCAGTGGATCGCGTTCCATTTCTTCATCATGGGCACGACGTATCGCTTCCCAGAACATAATTTCGGACATTAGTTAGACCCTCCATTAACCCAAGGGTCATTCTCGACCAATGTATATTTTTCCAGCATTTCCAACGGTGGCTCCGGTGATTCTTCAGCAAACTTGATAACCTCGTCCTCGATCTCTTCGAGAATTTGGGTATCCATTTGCTTGTAGTCATCCAGTGTAATTTCACCCGCCTCGATAAGACGATCACGCAACATGATGATAGGATCACGTCCACTCCACATACGCTCTTCGTCTTTTGGACGATAGGCATTCGAATCAGACATGGAATGACCACGATAACGGTAGGTCATAAGCTCAAGGAAATACGGGCCTTTGCCTGAGCGCACATGCTCTACCGCTTCCTGTGCCGCTTCATAGACCAGCTCAATGTCCTGACCGTCAACCTGTTTGGAAGGAATGTTATAACCTGACACGCGTTTATACTGGTCGATAACTGCGGTCGAACGATCGATACGCGTACCAATGCCGTACAGGTTATTTTCACAAACATATAACACGGGCAGGTCCCAGACCTTGGCCATATTTAATGACTCATGGAAAGTACCCTGGTTATTGGCCGCATCACCCAGGAAGCAGATACTGATTTCGTCTCCACCTTTCATTTTGATACCTTTGGCAATACCGGCAGCCAGTGGAAACGGCCCGCCAACCAGTGCGTATCCACCCATAAAGCGATGGTCCGCGCCGAAGATATGCATTGAACCGCCCAAACCTTTGCAGCAGCCGGTTACCTTGGCGAACAATTCCGCCATCACGGCTTTCGGGTCGACACCACACTTGATAGCATGGATATGATCCCGATAGCTGGTCATAACGTAGTCGTGACCTACTCTGGCTGCCTCCAGCACACCAAAAGCACAGGCTTCTTCTCCAGGATAAAGATGCAGGAACCCGCCAATCTTTCGCTCTACGTAGGCTTCGTAGCAGCGCTCTTCAAAACGGCGAGCAAACAGCATTTCTTTCAGTAATCGTTTCTTGACTTCAGAGTCCATAAAATCCTACTCATCTGAATATCCACTAATCTATAATCTATTGTTTCTTGATGATAAATTAAGCAAATATGTTAAAAATTCAAACGCGCTATGATCTTCTTTTTAGGCGCTCAGGTCAAGATTTAAGGACAGGCGAAAAATACCCGGAAACTGCATTATAATTATACTATTCAATAAGTTATAATATTATTCGACCACCTGACTAATTTTTAAACATCCACGTTTTCCACCTCAAAACAAGCCAAGAACCCTGGCAAATGATATAGTTTGGCTCCCTAAACCGTGTAAAAATGCCAAAAATCTATGAATTCAGCACAAATCCTGACCCTTACCCGACCTGATGACTGGCATTTACATGTCCGTGATACCGCCGCCATGGCACACGTGATTGGCCATACCGCACAACAGTTTGCCCGCGCCATTATCATGCCTAACCTCAAACCACCGGTCACCACGACCGAGCAGGCCCTGGGCTATCGGCAACGCATCCTTGATCAATTACCCGGTGATACCGGCTTCACTCCACTCATGACCCTGTACCTGACCGACAATACACCGGCAGATGAAATCTGGCGTGCCCGCGAAAGCGGCCATGTCTATGCAGTCAAACTATACCCGTCCGGGGCGACGACCAATTCCGACGCCGGGATAACGGATATTAGAAAAACCTACAAGACCCTGGAGGCCATGGCGGAAGCAGGCATGCCCTTGCTGGTACATGGCGAGGTCACCGATCCGGCAATCGATGTATTTGACCGGGAAAAAGTCTTTATCGAGACCCAGCTCATCCCCATGCGCAAGGCCATACCCGGCCTCAGGGTCGTACTTGAGCACATTACGACAAAGGATGCAGTGGATTATATTAATAGTGAGAATGATTCCATTGCCGCCACCATCACGGCTCACCATTTACTCATGAATCGTAACGCCATGTTTCAGGGAGGTATCAATCCTCATCACTATTGCCTGCCGATACTCAAACGCGAAACCCACAGGCAGGCACTCATCCAGGCGATCAGAAGTGGTAATAAACGCTTCTTCCTGGGTACCGATAGCGCACCCCATGCCCAGGGCGCCAAGGAAAGCAGTTGCGGTTGCGCAGGCATCTATACGGCACATGCCGCGATCGAGCTTTATGCCGAGGCCTTTGAGCAGGCTGATGCACTGGAAAACTTCGAAGCTTTTTGCAGCTTTAACGGCCCTGATTTTTATGGCCTGCCACGCAATACCGACAAGATCAGCCTCAGCAAAACTGACTGGCAAGTACCTGAACAGTACCCGCTGACCGAGATTGAAAAACTGATCCCGTTCAGGGCCGGTAAAACGATTCACTGGAAATTACAAACCCCCTAGTAAAGGGATTAAGTTAACAGTTAGTTATTTCAGTAATGAGTATAGATTCACGACCCTGAACATCAGACACTGCATTGATTGCTCGTCCATGGGCGTATCTGTCATGCTGGGGTATACAATACGACGATACTCAGTAAACTGCCGTTACTGTATAGCCTTTTTCGACCAGCAGCCGGAGTACCCCTGCACTACCTGTCAGGTGCATCGCACCAATCGCAAAAAATGCCTGCCCTTTGCGTACATGCGGTATCATTCTCTCGACCATCTTGACGTTCCTGTCTACGAGGAACTTCTGTAAAAATATTTCTTCGATTGCAGGATCTTCCATCATCATCGACTCATTCGTCAACCTGGCCATGGCAACCAGGTCGCGCGCCAGGTAGGCCTTTAATAACGCCGGGTACATTGCATTGACCTCGTCCATGTGTTTGATGGTCGTCCTGAGCATACTGATTTGTTCCGGCATGCTAAATACATCCAATACAGTAGCGTGCTCCTCGACTGTCTCCAGGGCGCATGAAGTCTTGCCAGCGAGGATCGCGTCATGATAGATCTTTTCATCCAGCATTTGACCTTTGGGAGCAGGCATACTCAGCATGAATACCAGTGTAAAGGGCTTCATGTTCTTGATCAGAATTTCAGGGAGGCCCTTTTGCTGTGCTGTGGCGACCACTAAACGATAAAATACAGGATCATTAATCACAGATTCCAGCGTTCGTCCATCATGGAAAAAAGTGGCCCGCATTTCAGCCGCAACCGTTTGAAAGTCCAGCTTGACTTCGGTACAGACGACCTTCGCTTGATCAAAAAAACCCTGCGCCCGGCCGAATAAGCTCCAGATGCCCGGATCATTGACATGCATGGTCCCAAGCAGATAACTGACCTTTTTCTGGCTGGATTCAATCCGCCAGATCAACCCCTTCTTGTATACCGTAGGCATAATTAACGACCTGACAGATTCGGCATACACTGATTCAATAGAGCCCAATAGCATGCATGCCAGAAACATCACCGTACGGATCTTCATTATCTGTCTCCTTTTACCCACCGCCATGTGGTGACGAAGGGGTTAATAAATTTATTTTCCATTAATGATCGATTTTAGCCGAATCATTCGTTATTCTGTAGCAATGATTGAAGAGAAGCTCTCCGCACCAAGCATGGCAACGCGATTCCGTGGTTTTATGCCTGTTGTTATTGATGTCGAAACCGCCGGTTTTGATGCAAAAAAAGATGCCCTGCTGGAGGTTGCTGCCGTGCTTCTCAGCATGGATGACAAGGGGCAATTGTATCGTGACCAAACCCATAGCTGTCATATCGAGCCTTTCAAGGGTGCCAACCTTGAGCCCGAAGCACTCGCCTTCAACGGCATTGACCCCTATCATCCTTTTCGCATGGCGAAACCGGAAAAAGAGGCCCTGCAGGAAATTTTCCGCGCCATTCGCCATTCGTTGAAAAAAAATGTTTGCAAACGAGCCATTCTGGTCGGCCACAATGCCCCGTTTGACCTTAACTTTATTAATGCCGCCGCCACTCGCTGCGAAATCAAAAGAAACCCGTTCCATCCTTTTAGTACATTCGATACGGTGACTCTCGGCGGTATCATGTATGGTCAAACCGTATTGGCAAGAATTGGCGCTGAAGCCGGAATTGAATGGGACCATGATGCCGCCCACTCAGCCGTATATGATGCCGAAAGGACAGCCGACCTGTTTTGTAAAATGACCAATCGCTGGCAGGAACTTGCCATGCTGGATGAATCTTCCAGCAGTTTTGGTTGAAATCTTTGTACGCACAAGATATAAACATAGAATAATTTTGGGGGAGAAGCGGTGCATGATTACCGATGATCTTGCAATCATTGTTGTCGATGACATGGAGTCCAGTAGACAAATGATTGCCAGCGCACTCAAGGAAGCGGGTTACCAGGATATCCGGCTTGCTTCCAGCGCCATGGAAACACTTGATGAAATAAAGGAACGGCAAGCTGACATCGTTCTGGCTGACTGGCTCATGCCCGAGATGGATGGCCTGGAACTGACCACACATATACGCCAGCAGGATGAGGACCATAACTGCTATACCTCTATCATCCTGTTTACTGCAAAAGAAGGTATCGACAACCTCGTGCATGCATTTGAACATGGTGTCGATGACTTTCTCTCCAAACCAATCAATATTCGCGAGTTGGCTGCACGCGTTCAGGCTGCTGGCCGGATCAGTACTCTGCAAAATACCTTGTACGAAACTGCACGTGATATGCAGGCTGCCAATGAGGCACTAACCGAACTGGCACAAACCGACCCACTCACGAAGCTGGGTAACCGCCGTTATATGCAGTCACACCTGGAAGCGGCTTTAAAGGAATCTTCAACGCGTGGCGGTGGAACCTGCTGTGCGATGATCGATATAGACCATTTTAAAAAAATAAATGATGAACACGGCCATCAGGTAGGGGATGAAATTCTTGTCGGTATTTCCAAACGTCTCAGGCGTGCAGTAAGGCCCACCGATGTCCTGGCCCGCATGGGTGGAGAAGAATTCGCCATCATTATGCATTATCAAAATGACAGTAACTTCAGGCATTCCATTTTTGCACGCATCCAGAAAAGTGTCGGTGCAAGACCTATAAAAACATCTGTTGGAGAAATTTCGGTAACGATATCGATGGGCGTATGCTGTCGCTTCAGCGGCGACCCGGATATGGACATGGATATGTTAATTCGCTGCGCCGATCAAAAAATGTACCGTGCAAAGAAAAAGGGAAGAGATCAGGTTATATATTAGAAGGCCAGGTAAAAGAGTAAAGATTCAAGAGAAAAGGAATAGATCGAAACTTACTTTCAACTTTATATTTCTTCCCTTGTATCTTTAAACTTTCCCCTATTACCTGCTGTAATCATTCTTTCGCCGAAGCTTCCTTGGCCATCTTCTGTAATTCGCCTTTCTGAAACAACTCGAGCGTGATATCGCAACCACCAACCAGCTCACCGTTCATATAAATTTGCGGGAACGTTGGCCAGTCAGCAAAACGAGGCAGGTTTTCAAAAATTTCAGGATCAGCCAGCACATTGACATAGGCAAACTCGACGCCACAACCTTGTAATGCCTGGGAAGCACGACTGGAAAAACCACAACTTGGCATTTGCGGCGTACCCTTCATGTAAATAACAATTGCATTTTCATCAACCTGTTTCTTGATTCTTTCCAGAACGTCCATCACACAACCTCATTCATTTGTTAGCCTGCAAGGTGACACCGACAGAAACTCGCTTCAAACTATCAGCGATGTCTATAAATTGGTGGCGGAGTCTACCCCGAATAAATTCATAATACCAGAGTTAATCAGTAGGGATTAAATGCGCTACCTACAGTTTACTCCTGCTCGCGTGTATATATAGGGGCAAGATCGACGAATTCAAGCCATTAGTCATGACCTTGAGATAATAGATAAAATACCCAGGTATCTAGTTAAGTTACTATTTTAATTAAATTTTTTATTTTAATAAGCCACAGGCTAATCTACATTCTGCTGCATCCAGAACTCCAGCAAGGCCATATGCCACAATTTATTACCCTTGATTCTTGTAAGGTATTGCTCAGGTTGTTTTAATAATTTTTCAATATAATCTGCCTGAAAAAGGCCTCGACGCCGACTTTCATCTGACAACAGTATCTCTTTCATGAAGGTTAAAAATTCCCCTCGCACATACTTCAAGGCCGGTAGCGGGAAATACCCTTTCGGTCGATCAATGACGGAGTCTGGCAATATCCCGCGTGAAATATATTTCAGCGGGTGTTTACCATCACTTTTTAATTTAAGCTCCGGAGGCATTTGTGCTGCCAGCTCAACCAGCTCATGATCCAGAAACGGCACCCTGGCTTCGAGTCCCCAGGCCATGGTCATGTTATCAACACGCTTAACCGGGTCATCCACGATGAGAGTAGTTACGTCCATACGCAAGACTTTGTCGAGAAAAGTATCGGCACCGGGCTGCGCCAGTAAGGACTCCACCAGACTGGCGGTATAATCCGGTCCATGGAAGGGCGATTGCACCATTTCCAGGAATTCATCATGATCCCGGTCAAAATAATGTTTACGGAAACGATCGAGATCCGATCCACTCTCCTGTTGCATGCGCGAGTACCAGAAATAGCCACCAAATACCTCGTCGGCACCCTGACCGCTTTGCACTACCTTGACGTGCTGTGACACCTGTTCAGACAATAAATAAAATGCCACGGCATCCTGCCCTACCATTGGCTCGGCCATGTTCTTGACTGCCTCGGGTAACCGCTTAAGCACATCACTGTTCGGTATATGGAATTTATGGTGTGTCGTGCCATACATTTCCACGACCTGGTCCGAGTAATAAAACTCGCTGCCACTTTCTTCTTCACTGTCTTCAAAACCAACCGAGAAGGTTCGTAAATCCTCGACCCCTGCTTCGGCGAGCAAGGCAACCAGTAGGCTGGAATCCAGCCCTCCCGATAATAAAACACCCACTGGCACATCGGCGATGATCTTGCGCTTTTCAACAGACAGCTTGAGGGCATCATGGATTTTATCGATCCATTCCCACTCGCTTAATGGTTTCTCGGGGCGAGTGGCTTGCAAGCTCCAGTATACATGGTGATGTTGTTTGCCATCTGGCGATATGGTCAGTGTTGTTCCGGGTGCCAGCTTCCTGATTCCTTGTAATACAGTACGTGGCGCGGGCACCACGGCATGCAAGGTAAACTGATGGTGCAGGGCAATGGGGTCGATGTCTTTATTTATATCACCTGCAGCTATCAATGCCTGCGGGTTGGAAGCAAAACGAAAATGCCTTTTGTCCTCGGAAAAATACAATGGCTTGATGCCCAGGCGGTCACGTGCCAGAAACAGTTTCTGCTTATTGCTGTCCCAAATCGCAAATGCAAACATACCATGCAAATGCAAAACACAGTCCTCCCCCCATTCATGGTAGGCCCGGAGGATAACTTCCGAGTCACCACTGCTAGTGAAAGCATGGCCTTTTGATTTCAGGCTCTGACGTAAAGCCGGGTAATTATAGATGGTGCCGTTAAACACCAGAGACAAACCATTACTTTCATCGACAAATGGCTGGTTGGCACGTTCGGAAAGATCAATAATCGATAACCGGCGATGACCCAGAGCAATTGGCCCACTGGCATAACGACCTTCATTGTCGGGCCCGCGCCGAGCCAGTTTCCCCAGCATGGCATCGATGCGCTCCATATCGGGCTGTTGATGGTCAAACCTCAGTTCACCACAAATACCACACATATCAATCTTTCCTGTTTAGTAGACGGCAGGTTTTTTGGATTATTTAGTTTGCAGCCGGTTACGTACCGAACTCACACCCTTGACTCCGGCGGCGATGCTGGCTGCACGATTCTTGATGCTCGCATTGGCTACCGTACCTTTCAGCGTGACGATGGCATTCCTGGTAGTGACCCTGATATCGAATGCAGGGATAGTCCTGTCATGCACAAAGGCCGAGTTAACCCGGTTGGTAATAGCGCTGTCTTCCGAAGAGGCGGTTGCGTTGCCGGAACTGGACGCAGGCTTCATAAGATTCAGACTTGCACAGGCCGTGATATTAAGCAGCACGAGTATTAGTAGCAAATTTGAAGCACGTTTTAACATTTCCATCTCCTGAAAATTAAGCATCATTGTTTACCGGCTCTCCCCAGCCTCCACCACCTGGCGTTTCTATCGTCAATAC
>Ga0316207_10002222_pt1 | contig 20646 bp, 16 predicted proteins | sample 6weekpyrite_MG_FD_204943 | JGI IMG/M metagenome (GOLD analysis project Ga0316207, IMG submission 204943) | Microbial mat bacterial communities from mineral coupon in-situ incubated in ocean water Damariscotta River, Maine, United States -... | ecosystem: Environmental > Aquatic > Marine >...
CTTTCCACCCAAAAACGGTGGTTGTGTAAATTAGGTAAAAAACGACGACGCGTTCTGTTCTTCGCGTGTGATACATTATTACCCGCCATAGGCTTCTTACCTGTGACCTGACATACTCTAGCCATGGATGACTCCAGTCAATACTTTAAATATAGAGAGCCTGTTGGTGGGCTACACCTAACAGGCTCTGGAAATCTGAGGGGCGTGATCATACCGGATTCGTGGGTGCTAAACAAGTTGTTTTAGTTAATTACGAGATAAACCCCCGCTTGCTGTTGGCAGAGGGGGCGGCTTCGCTGTATAGTTGCGTTTGAAAATAATGGCATTAAACTGGCTAAGTTATTGAATTTGTTTAATAACTTAGCTCACAACCCCCCTCTCTGTGAATTTGAAACTATGGATATTGTATACATACGCGATTTACGTATCGAAACCGTTATAGGCATTTATGACTGGGAGCGTGAAATTCGTCAAACCGTTAGTCTCGATCTGGAAATGGGTACCGATATTCGCCGTGCTGGTGAAACAGACCATATAGATGACACGCTGGATTATAAATCAGTCGCTAAACGATTAATTGAATTTGTTGAAAAATCTGAGTTTCAGCTGGTTGAAACACTGGCGGAGCAGTGTTCGCAGATTGTCCTGAATGATTTTAATGTGCCCTGGTTGAGGCTGCGATTAAGCAAGCCAGGTGCAGTTACCGGCTCACAGGATGTAGGTGTGCTGATAGAGCGCAGTAAAGCGTAATTACATGGCCTGGGTGTACATTAGTTTAGGTAGCAATATTGATCGTGAAGCGCTCACCCGTGCCGGTGTTTGTGCGCTGCAAAAGCAATATGGAGATCTGCTTCTGTCATCAGTATATGAAAGTGAGGCAGTGGGATTTGACGGTGAAAATTTTTACAATATGGTCATTGCCCTGCAAACCACTGATGATGTGCACATGGTGGCGCAGACTTTACACCAGATTGAAGATGAACATGGGCGCGAGCGCAATGGCCCCCGATTTTCCTCGAGAACCCTGGATCTGGATTTATTGCTCTACGATGACCTGATTATTAATGAGGAAAAACTACAGATTCCCCGGGATGAAATTTTACAACGGGCTTTTGTGCTGTGGCCAATGGCGGAGGTGGCAGCAGAAAGGGTGCATCCACTGGCCAGAAAAACCTATGGGGAGTTGTGGGATGAGTTTGATAAGGAAAAAGAGAAGTTAGAGCCGATAGAGTTTGAATTTTAGTTGAGGTGGATCTAACTGAAGTAGATTATTACCAGTATCATTTGCTTGTTGGCTAGTTTCATTGTCAAGGCACATCTCCATCGGGGACAGACCGGTGCTTTTCCGCTCTGTCCCCTGTTGTCATTCCGATCTGATTGGCAGTGCGATGAACTAGTCCGCACAACTCTTGGTGGTATCAATAAGGGGACAGAGCGCCAAAAGACGGCGGTCTATCCCCGATGGATAAGCTCCATAGCAGGGCATAGATATATACTCACAACGCACAACTGCGGAATCCCGCAAACACATCATTCCTGTCCGGCCCATAATAGGTGCGCCAGGTATTACGAATCATTCGTGAGCGCGTTGTCCAGGCGCCGCCCCGTAATACTTTAGTTTGGCCAAACAGGGGTTGGGAGTAATCCTCATACATATCCGCAACAAATCCCGGATAAGGTTTAAATGTATCGTCTACCCATTCCCAGGTGTTACCCATCATTTGTCGGCAACCAAAAGCACTGTCTCCCTCCGGCAGGGCGTTAACATCAATCGTGCCCATGGCGCGGCTGTCCATATTGGCATGGTTTATTGTGGCTTGTGTGTTACCCCAGGGGTAGCTGCGTTTAGCATTAATATTCTCAGGTGTGCCAGAGGCCGCCAGTTCCCACTCAGCCTCACTGGGTAAGCGTCGGCCTGCCCAACGACACCAGGCGTTTGCCTCATACCAGTTAATATGAATTACCGCTGCGTTTGGGCGTAGAGAATGCCATTGGTCGAACTGTTTAATTAACCAGTTGCCGTTGCTGTCTTTCTTCCAGCCATCTGGGCCCGTTATATTATTCTCCTGTAGCCATTGCCAGCCCTCATCATCCCAGAACTGTTTATTGCTATAACCTTCATTATCAACAAAATCAGCGTATTGCTGGTAGCTGGTTGCAGTTCGTGCAATAGCAAAGGGTTTAACTGAAACCGGGTGTTGCCATTTTTCATTATCAAAACAGAATTCAATGTTTTCCGGTGCGCCGAGCAAATATTCACCGCCCTCAATTTTAACGTCGCCTGTTAAAGGTGATGGGTTATTCTGCGTGGTATAAAAATGACAGTCGGTTAATTCAGGTGCAGGGTAATTTAATGTACGACGGGTATAGGTAAAGGCCTCGGTGTGCATGTCTTCATGAAATACTCCGTAGCGGGCAAGATAAATATCTTCTTCAGATACTCGGCTACTTTGCAAATAATGAATAACGCCGTCGAGTACTTTTTGCATATAGGCTTTGGTTTCATCCAGGGTGAGCAGTGGTAAATCCCAGCGGTCGTTATGGGCTATGGTCATCGAGTTAAAAAGTTGGTCCGCATTGTTTAAAAATGAATCATCACCGTGCAACTCGCGTAAAATCCATAATTCATAAAAATAGGCGGTATGACCAATTTCCCATAACAGTGGGTTAACCGTATCCAGCATTGGGCCGATGAGTTGTTGCTGATTGAGGCCCGCAACTAATTGTAGCGTGCGTAATCGCGCATCTTTTAAATCACTGATTAATGCATCTATTGTTTGTTGGTTTATATTTAATTTAGGCATAATGTTTCAGGTTTTTTATAACTGTAGGTGTTCCTTTAGGTGCACACAGCTTAGATGAGTATGATTTTAAATTGTACACATATTACTCAATAATTAATGAGTTCGTGAATAAAGACGTAATAGTTTAATATATAAAAATGCATATCGGAATAATAACACCTGCAGCGCCCAGGTCACTAAATGGAAATCGTGCAACGGCACAACGCTGGGCCGGTTTTTTAATTCAGCTTGGTCACAGGGTAAGCATTAGCATGCAATGGGATGGCACCGAATATGATGTGATGGTGGCTTTGCATGCCTGGCGCAGTGCTGAATCAGTTGCTCAATTTAAACAAAAATATCCCCACAGACCTTTAGTGCTGGCGATGACGGGAACCGATTTATATCGTTTTATTAATAGTCACCCTGAATCCACATTAGCCTCAATTCATTTGGCAGATAAATTAGTTACATTGCACCGCTTGGCTGAACGCGTATTGCCAGCATCCGTTCACAACAGGATACATGTTATTCACCAGTCCGCATTACCCCTGAAAACATCTTCTATAAAGCCTCGAAAGCGTTCAATAAAAACGTTTGATATTTGTGTGGTAGGGCATTTACGCGAAGAAAAAGATTCCATGCGAGTTGCTTATGCGGTGAGAGATTTACCCCAGGCCAGTAAGATACGTGTTTTACATTATGGCAAGGCCCACAATGAAGAATGGGCAGGTTATGCGAAACAGGAAATGAAAACCAATTCACGATATCACTGGCTGGGTGAGGTGCCACACTGGAAAGTGCGTCAAGCCTATGCGCGTTGTCATTTAATGGTGCTACCCTCGGTGATGGAGGGTGGAGCAAATGTTATTTCAGAGGCGACTGTGGCGGGCCTGCCGGTTATTGCTTCTGACATAGATGGTTCGGTTGGTTTGCTGGGTGACGATTATGCAGGCTTTTTTCCTGTTAAAAATGAAGGTGCTTTAGCGGAAATTTTATTAAAGGCTGAAAACGATGCAGGTTTTGTTAATAAATTAACTCAGCAATGTAAGGCACGCGCCAGGTTATTTACTGTTGAAGCAGAGAGGCAGGCCTGGGCAGATTTGTTGGATGATTTGAAATGTTGAAAGCCAGATAACTAAGCCGGTATATATGATGTTTTATCACTGCTGCCCCGTTAATAGAAATGATTATATGTTTAAAGTGTATTGTAGCTAGATTAAGTCTCATTTCATCCTGTTAGAGACATGAGTTGGGGGCACCCGCCTAAGACACACCGTAAAACCCTCCCTGGTGGCTCGACACCCGCGTCCATGCGGGTGACGGTCTTAGGCAGGTGTCCCCAACTCATGTCTCTAGTTGTTAACGGGCAGCAGTGATGTTTTAAATAAAAATAAGGGCCCATTACGAGCCCTGAATAGAAAAATAATATTTGCAAAGAAAATTTTATTTTGTTGTAAGACCAAGAGATTTCCAGGCCTGCATTCCACCACGGTAGTAGTAAATTTTACTGGCAGGGTAACCCAGTGCAAGCATACCTTTAATCGCTCTAGGTGACTGCCCGCACCACATGCCATTACACCAAAGCAAAACTTCTTTGGCTTTGGTAAAATTCCACTTACTGTTAACATCCACCGAGTCATCCTTAATAAGGCTTAGCATTTGTTCAATAAGGGATTTTTCATCAGAAGCTACTTTTGTAGTAACACCCAGTTTTGCGAGTGCAGATACTTTTATAAGGTCACTGCTTTCTTTGCTAAATGTATTAAAAGGAATATTAATAGAACCGGGTATAGTGCCCTTTTCAAACCAGCTGGTTGTTCTTGCGTCTATAAGAACGCCTGTGGCCTTATTAACTTTTGTTTTGATGAAATTAAGAACTTCAATTTCTCCAACGGTGGTTACACCCGGTGCGACTACCATGGGCTGGACACAAAAGGGTGGGCAGCTTCGTGATGTTTTTGTATAGCCCCCTGTTAATACGTTGTCTTTGTCCTGGATTCGTTGGATTTTAATAATTTTCCCATTGTGTGCGGTTTTAACATGGGATAATTTTTTAGTAATATTCACTTCAAGTGCTAATGTCGGCGTAACAATAAAAGCACTTAAAATAAGCATATAAAACTGTTTTGGTATTTTAAGCTGGTACATTTGTGTCTGGCCTCACTAATTAGAAGTTTTTTGTTTGAAGTATAGATTGAATAATAAACGTGTCGCTACCGACATGTTTTTTTTGTTGGCAAAGTAGGCGTCAACAACTTTCTGTTTGTTCTCATCGGTTAATTTGTTGTAGGCTCTAGTTGTTGCGGGCAGTTCTTTTGATAGTGTTCTATTGAATTCATCGTGGCGTATTTTTTGATTCAAACGTGAACCTTCCTGATCAGCAATGGATTGTTTTTTATCTGCACCGGATGGCTGCGTATTTTTTTTAAAATTACTGCTGGATTCAGCTTCTGCTTCAAGCGCCTGAAGATACGAGTCATCATCTGCAGTGGCCGGAGCTACAAACAGGAAGAACAAAAGAAGTGAATAAAATAGCTTTGTTTTGACCTGATCACACATGGTTTTACTTTTGTTAAGGATTTTAATTAGTTAGTGTTATAAACAGGAGCAGTAGTTGTATATGCAGGGTTGCTCACATGGTAATACTAATTAGTTAAGATGCCTTTGATAAAATTAGTTTATTATGTTTTGCTAACTCATATTTTAATAATATCAATATTGACGTTTATACTAACACATAATAAAGTGATATGTGAAAAGGTAACAATAGGATACTGTTATATACCTCGAATGAGTGATGAAGTAATAATCCAAATGGACGACAATAAGAAGTCTGCTGTGTATTGGTCGAGGGATTGACATCAATCATAGTGGAGAACAGGGCAGGTTATATTTAGATGGGATTACTAATTGTTTGATAATTGTCTGAAACTAAAAACACTCGAAACCCTGCTGTTGAAGTGTTATTACATTGGAGTAATAAAATGCTTAAACTTCTAATTTTTCGTTTTCTATTAGCTTTAATTTTTACTGTTTTTTCTTCTGTCCATGCAGCCCCTGTAACTGTTAATTTCAGTGGCTCTATCACGGACATATTTATTGATAATGGTAGCGCCAGATATTCTGGGTTATCAATAGGTGATGCTTTTTCAGGTAGCTTTACATATGGATCAATTGAGGCTGATGCAACTTCACCTGCGGCCATATTTCCACCTAATGCCTATTGGGAGTTTGAAGGTGGGGCTTTTGGTGCGAATATTACAAATGGTGTGATTCCAACAAGTAACTCATTCATTGAAGTTGCAATGACTAATAATGACACCCTGGATATAGATACAGCATCTTTATTAAATCCATATACCACTGTTGATCTTTCTGCCGGCTGGTTATTTGATGAATGGGGGGCTTCAACTTTTTTCAATGCATCAAATATTGGTTTTGGTATTTCATTGATATCTGTGGATGCATCATTTTATTCGGACTTAAGTTATCAGGCGGGGCCCCCAGCATTATCTAATAATGATATTGCTCTATTTTATATTCAGGAGCTGGATGTTAATGGGAATTTAATTTTTGAAACATTTGGCACACTAAATACAGTATCAAGTGTCCCGCTTCCTGCGGCTTTCTGGCTCTTTGTTTCAGGTCTGGCAGGCATTATTTCATTATTCAAAAGAAGATATAATTAAGCTCATTGCTGTCCTGTTAAAAAATAAATGATGATTTAAGCCTGTTTGAGTCATGAGTCGGGAGCACCTACCTGTCGCAAATATAATCACAGGGCACGCCGTAAGCTGGCTTGGCGCCCGCGTCCATGCGGGTGACGGTCTTGGGCAGGTACTCCCAAATCATGTCTCTGGAATCATTAAAGTGACCGCCGATCCATCTTAAAATCTAATCTGTTTCTTAAGTGAAGCAATTCTAGTTTGTAGTTCTTTTTCTTTAGCGTTCAGTTTGCTCTTTATTTTGTTTAGCTGTTGAAGTTCGGTTTCGAGTTTTTTCATGGGTTCTTTTATTTTGTTTTCGATTTTTGACTTTAAGTTTTTTTCAAAAGCTAGTTTGCGCTTATTTAATTGTGCCTTTAACTGCGTGCCTATTTTCTTATCTAAATCAGAGTTGATTTTTAGTTTTGGGTTTTCAATGGCGCCAGAGAACTTAATGTCAAGGTAGAACTGCTGCACTTGTTCAAGGGAGTTTGCTAGCATGCGCGAAAAGTTGTTACCTTTGTCAGCGTTTTTAGTACTAAAATCAACGTCATTAAAGTTGAGTCGGCTGCTTCCTGCTAGCACTCCATTCTGCAGCCGAACCTTCGTTGCTACATCCATTAAACTCTTTTTAATGGCGATTGGAAGTGAGCTGGATTTGGAAATCGGGTAATCGTTTAGCTGGTGCCTGGTAATTGAATAAACTAGCTCGCTAAAACCTTTGGTTTTTTTAATATAATTTAATTCGCCTTTTATCACTTCCATATCACTATGTTTTAAGTCTTTGCCAGAAAGTTTAAAACGTGTTGCTTGTTTGTTTATCGATTGATTGGAGGAAACATCAGATATAATCCCGGCAAAGCGGCCTCTTTCTGTGATCGCATCGACGGATATATTGCGAATATAAAAACCAGGTTTAGGATTGTATTCTTTAAAAACAATATTTTTTCCACCAGCCCTGGCAGGTGCTTCCTGTTGTTCTTCATCGGCTTTGTCATCGTCACCTATGTAGGGTTTAATGCGATCATAAGTGGTTTGTGCCAGGCGCACCCATTCGGCGGCTTTGTTGCCAAATAGTAGTTGTGTAATATTACCAGCATTTAAATTATTTAAACTGTACTTCTCTTTAATTCGTTTAATATCCTCTTTTGGGGATTCTTTTGCTGCTTTAAAGTTGTCATTAAGTCGCGAGATATCGGTGTTAATGGTTTTTCGTGCCTGTTTTATTTTTTTTGCTTCTGCTTTTAATGATTTGCTTAATTTCTTGGCTGATTTAACTGCCTGTAGTTTTTGTGAAAAATTTCCTTTCAAATCTTTTTGAATTGTATTGTATAGGTTCTCATACTGTGCCCATCGATTTGAGTCATTAATGTCCTGGTTAATAAGCTGCCAGTTTTTCTGTGTATTCTGTATATCAAGATTCAGTTCTGAAATTAATTTTTCAGATGTTAAGGGTTCCTTACTCAAGATATCATCGATATCAGGTAACGCGATTTTGGGTAAATCAAGGCTGTTGAGTAAGTCTTTCTGATCCTTTTCTTTCTTCGGTGTTTCAATTGTACCGGAGGTTTTACGGGGTGTGTTTAATTTAATGCCTGATAATGACATATCATCAACAATAAATTTCTTATATATCAAATCACTAAGCGACAGGGAAAATTTGACCTGGGCAACTTCAAACATATTGCTCATGGGTTGACTGGCATCGGTGGCCTGTAAATTGGTGATAGTAAGGGAGAAAGGCGAATAGCCAATATCAACAGCCTGTATGTCAACTTTAGCTTTGTTTAACTGGCTTAGCTGTGTTTGCAGAAAACTTCTGGCCAATGGTTCGGCAAATAATAAAAAACTACCGGCAATAGCTGCAGTTATGATAATAAATCCTATTAACCCACCCCAACGTATATTTTTCATTGCTATTTCCTATTCCGCTGCTGCGATGATTTTTGTAAATAACTTACTGGATTTAAATGCTTTAAAAATACGTGAGTTATTAAGGAAAACAAGAATATCGTTACGATAATGGTTTATAAGAAAGTTACCTAAAAGCAAGCCTGGAATAAATGCTGCCAGTGAAACCAGCAGGCTTCCCATAACAATGGTATTGTTAAAGCCTGTGAGGCGCCAGAAACTAGAGTTATAAAGCTCTGTCCAGAAGTTCTGTAACCCCTCCTGCGTCAAAACTAGTTGCCCAATACTGTGAAACAGGGGGTCAAGTAGATAGGCGAATGCGGTAAAAAAAGCTAATCCCAGCATAAATGCAGCAATATTAATTCGCAACATCAGGAGTACAAGTAATACCAGTAAATTATGTAAGCTGAATAAGGGGCTGAAACCTGGAATCATAGACAGGGCTATGCCAGCACTAATTTGAACAGGTGCTGTTTCTGAGCTGAGAATTTGAATAAACTTTATTATCTGGGACAGCATAATGTGACTCCCTTAATTGCAAACTTGCCGATGTTTGTGACTATTTTAAGTTAACTAAATCTGCGATTACTGCGCTGTCTTTAATTTATCATAAAATGCCCTTTAGTTATAATGTTGCTTTGCATGTTGTGATAATTATTTGTCCGCTACATTTGTAGTGATGTTATTCGTGGAGTCTTTTAGTTTGATTTCAAAAACCATGCCATTGCCCGGCGTGCTTTCGCATTTAATGTCGCCTGAAAAGGTTTGTGAGACCAGGTTGTATATGATATGCATGCCAAGGCCAGAGCCACCTTTGCCTCGTTTAGTGGTAAAAAAAGGATCAAATATTTTTTTGAGATTTTGTTTGTTCATGCCTTTACCATTATCCTTGTATAAAATATGTAAGTAATTTTGTTGTTTGCTGATATTTATTTCTATTTTTCCGTTCTTTATTTCATCGAAACCATGTATCAGCGAGTTTACAATCAGGTTTGTGATAATTTGAGAAAAGGCCCCGGGATAGCTATGAAAAACTAAACTGTCTTCACAGTTAATCTCAATGATATGAAGTGAGTTTTTTAGTTTAGGGTGCAGGTTATTAATGACTTCCTGGGTATATTTACTGACATTAAACTCACGCCTATCTTCAGAAATCTGGTCTACAGCCACCTGTTTAAAGCTACGTATTAAGTCAGCTGCTCGTTTCAGGTTGCTAGTAATAATTTGTGACGATTTTACGGTTAACTGTTGAAAGCTTTCAAATTCATCTCGTGTTAAGTCACCCTGCATGTAAAGTTTCTCAAATTCATTCACTTTATCTTCAAGGTGGGTCGCTGTGGTGACGCCAAGGCCGATGGGGGTATTTATTTCATGTGCGATACCCGCGACCAGTACGCCCAGTGCTGCTATTTTTTCAGATTGAATTAATTGTTCCTGGGTCTGGTTTAATTGTTCAAGGGATTCACTAAGCTGCTTATTGGCCTGTTGCAATTGTTCTGTACGTTGTGTAACACGCTGCTCAAGCTCTTCATTTAATTGTCGAATTTGTTGCTCACTTTGTTTTAATGAAGCCTGGTTTTCGGAGATGCTGTCAGCCATACGATTAAACGTTGTCGCAGCTTCTCCGATTTCGTCCCGTGATTCAACTTTGATGCGTACAGACAGGTCTCCCTCAGCCATGCTATGAGCTGCACTGGTTAAGTCCTTCAGGTGTCGGGTCAGGGCGATGCCGATTATGCTTAGTAAAAGTGCGCTGAGTAAAATTTCAGACAGGGCAATGCCTAGGCCCTGTTGCCGTGCTGTTGCTATTGCCTGCGTAATAAAAGTTATGTCCAGTTCAAGATCCAGATAACCAACTGTGCGGTCAAACACTTTTATGGGCATGTGCATAAAATAGGTGCTCTGGTCTATCAGGCTTAAGAGATTAAGTGGATCGTGTGTTGTAGTTAATTTATTAGCAATCAGGGCACTACCAGCGCTAGCCATTTGGTCGTGAGCACTGTTATAGATTGCATAGTATTGGAGGTCATCTGTTTTGTATTGCTGCATAACTTCGCGAATAGTTGCAATATCTGCCTGAAGAACCGGCCCCGACAAGCTGGCATTTAGCAGTGGTTGTAGTTCTGCTATGCGATATTCCATTTGATTAAGCAGGTATTGTTCCATTAGACGCACACTGTTCCAGACTAACAGGGATAACATAATGACTTCAACAAGAATAGCGGTGCTAATTAGCTTGAAGCGTAATGAATGAAAAATGCTTTTATTCATTTTGCGAGTCGTTTTTCAAATAATATTCGCATGTCATTAATGCGCAGTAAGTCATTATCTGTAACGTCTACTAAATCACCGAAGGGAACACCGGATATAAATGCCTTACCAGTTTTATCACGGGTAATATTTATGAGTGTGTTTTTGAATTTGGCACGATCAACTTCTGATACTCTTTGCGGGCTTAAAAACATCATGTGGGGAATGGTGCTGCTTTTTTTAAGAATACGTAGAGGTTGTTTTAGTTTGGAGCCCTTTGAAATCATTTTAAATCCGGGTAAGCCTGTAATGGCAGCATCTACCTTGTTTTCGGCTAATAAAAATAATGGATTATTGTTAGAGGTGGTATATTGTATGTCTACATCTTTCTCAATATTTAAGCCATTTTCTGTTAACGTGATTTCACTATTAAGGGCATTGGCAGATAATGCATCTGGAGCCGATATTGTTTTTCCCTTTAAGTCCATTATGGTTTTATAAGATGAACTTTCTCTAACGGCTATTACCGCACGTAATTCATTGGAAAATTTGGCCAGTGGAATGTGCTGGTTTTGTTCTATGTGGTAAGCCGCCATATTGGGTGCCGTCATGTAAAGATCAAATTTTCCTTCGGCACAACGCTGTATATAAGTTTTATAATTTGGCGCTGTAACGATAATCACGGGGCGTTTTAGCGCATCTTCAAGATAGATGATAAGTTTGCTATATTTTTTTATCATCAGGTTAGAGCTTAGATGTGGAATAAGGCCTAAATTTAAAGGTGTTATTTTTTGTTCTGTTTCAGGAGAATTATCCGTGGCTGCGTTTAATGTAAAAGAGCTGCATAGAAAAAATATCAGGCAGATGAATTTTTGAACAACTGATGTGGGGTGAGGGTTTGGTGTTTGATGTTTTTTCACTGGTAAATAAGTAATGCTGTTCATGATTTATCTCCTCGGCGGGAAGTAACCGTTTTTCTCTGCAAGGTTGGTTAATAGGGGGGGGAGTATGGTGTTATTTTTAAAGCTTTTATTTATCAGGCCTGTTTAGTAACATCTTTTGATGATGTCGAATTAATAAGCAGTTGTTAAATCCTGGCTAAGTCTTCATTTAGATATTGTTTAAGGTCATCATTAATTTTTTCAAATGCATTGATGTCATTAAAAGGTAGTGGTCGGCTGCACAAATATCCCTGTATTACATCACAGCCCTGTTTAATCAAAAAATCCAGTTGTTCGAGGGTTTCTACGCCTTCCGCAACTACTTCTAAATCCATGCTATGGGCTAAGGTGATGATTGCTGATGCAATGGCAGCATCATCGGTGTTAGTGTTTATGTCGCGCACAAATGACTGGTCGATTTTTAGCGTATCAAAGGGTAGTCGTTTCAGGTAATTCATTGATGAATAACCGGTGCCAAAGTCATCGATTGAGAGTTTCACCCCCAGGTCATGTAACTGATGGAGAATTTTTGCAGTTTCAGTGACATCATTAATGAGTAATCCTTCAGTAACTTCAAGTTCGACATACCTTGGATCGATGCCAGTTTCATCAATGATGGATTCAACGACTTTAGCAAAATCAGGCTGGCAAAATTGACGTATTGAAAGATTGATTGCAACGCGTTGTGCGGGTAACCCCGCTTTCTGGCGTATCATTTCATCAAGGAAGGCAGCACGTAGTACCCATTCACCTACGGGAACGATTAGACCGGTTTCTTCCAGTAGGGGGATGAACTGATCGGGTGTGATATCGGTGAATTCAGGATGTGACCAGCGTAGTAAAACTTCACGGCTTAAAATTTTGCAGGATTTGAGGTGCAACTGAGGTTGGTAGTGTAAATGAAATTCACCACGATCGAGGGCACGCGTTAGTTTTGATTCCAGAGCCAGGCGCTCTGCGGCCCCAACGTTGCCTTCATCCGCATAGAAGAAATAATTGCCGCCGTTATTTGCTTTAGCATGGTACATGGCAATATCGGCTTTCTTTAAGAGTGTTTTATTATTTCGGCCATCTTCAGGAAACATGGCAATGCCTATGCTGGCCGATATAAGTAGTTCATTGTTATTAATAATAAATGGCTGCGAAAGTGAGTTTATAATTTTATCGGCAACCGGGGGTATGTCATCCTTTGATGCCAGGTCATTAAGGATAATTGCAAACTCATCACCACCCAGGCGAGCGACAGTATCGCCTTCGCGTATACATTTACTGAATCGTTCAGCCGCTTCACAGAGTAGCAGGTCACCTATATCATGCCCCAATGTGTCATTAATGCGTTTGAATCGATCCAGGTCGATAAACAATATTCCTATATTACGATTATGCCAGCCCATGCGCGGTATAGCCTGGTGTAAACGGTCCTGGAAAAGTACCCTGTTTGGCAGGCCAGTTAATGCATCATGGTGTGCCAGGTGCTGGAGTTTTTTTTGCGACTCCATACGCTCTGAAATATCTTTACCAGAGGCTATAAAATGAGTCACTATTCCCAGGGAATTTTTTTGTGGGGTAATGGTTTTTTCTTCGTAGTAGAGGCTGCCATCTTTGCGTTTATTGATAATGACATCGCTAAAAATATCTCCAGCAAGAATCGTTTTCCACAAACGTTGGTAATAAATATCGTCCTGACCGCTAGACTTGAGTGTGCTGGGTGTTTTGCCCAGTATTTCTGCTTTAGAATATCCCGTTGTTTCTTCAAAGGCCGGGTTAACATATTCGATGATGCCATTTTTATCAGTAATCATAATGCTATCGGCTGTCTGCTCTACAGCCAGCGAAAGTTTTCGCATTGACTCTGCGGCCTGGTGACGCTCAGTAATATCCTGTAGTGTTCCCGTTATACACTGAATGTTGCCTGTTGCATCGAATTCAAGCTCACCTTGCTGGCACACATGTAGCTGTTTGGCATCAGGCAAAACAATGCGATGTTCTATATTAAAGAATGGTTTTCTTTGTTTTATGGCATCGCGGTGAGTGGCTTCAACTTCAGCTCTATCTTCCGGGTGAATCCTGCCGAGAAATAAGGCACAGCTGGCCTCAGTGTTTGAGGCTTCAATGCCCAAAATACAGTAAACCTGGTCTGACCAGGTCATCTCGCCACTGTTAATGTCCAAGCACCAGCTACCAATGCGAGCTAAACGTTGAGCCTCTGCCAGTTGGGCCTCACTATCTGAACGTTGTTGTACTTCATCTTTGAGTTGTTGGTTGCTTTGGGCGAGCTCTACGGTTCTTTCTTTGACCAGTTGTTCTAGTGAGTCATTTGACATAGCCAGCATCTGGATCTTTTTCAGATCCTGGTAGGATCGTAATGCAACCACCATGGCGGTATTAAGTTTAAGGGCTGAAAGGTCAGATTTATCTTTGTAGTCGTTGATGTCGTAATGTGTAATAACTTCGTTTTCTGGCGCCTGGCCCGGTTGCCCTGTGCGCAGGATGATCCGAACAAATTTATTTTTAAGTTGCTCGCGTATGTATTTGACCGCTTCAAGTCCGGCGTTTTCGGTTTCCATTACCACATCAAGTAAAAGAACCGCTGTGTCCGGGTGTTCATCCATTAAACGGCGGACATCTTCACCGGAATATCCATTAACGATTTGTAGTTTACGGCCATCATAGGTGAAATCTTCCAGTACAAGGCTGGTGACATCATGGGTTGATTTATCATCATCAACCACCATAATTTTCCAGGATTTCTGGGTTCTGGATTCTGATTGTGTCGACTGGTTATTCGATGAAGTGTTGCTATCCCCAGACGAGTTGGGGTCAGGCATAAATAAAAGTTTGTCGGATAACTCAGTCATATACTTCTAGCGCTCTGACAGTTGAATTTAATTCTCAGTAGGGGGAGGATTAAACTATCTTTGAAACAGTGCTAACTAACTGAAATACAATGTATTAAAGTAATCTGCCTACACCGGGAAACGTTTTCAAATGCATTGACCTATATATAGCACATTTGATGGTTTTTGTTGGTTTGTACTATAGGGTGGGGATATCAGCGACCTGGCCGTAAAATAATGATGGTGTGAAGAGCGTCTTTATCCAATGAGCGTAACGCTTTCAACATTCTCTGTGTCTTCTGTAACTGCACCGACCACCACACTTGTGGGGTAACCCAGTTGATGAAGTTCTGCTAAGCAAACCCCTACATTTGCAGCAGGAATAGCCGCCAATAAGCCGCCGGAGGTCTGTGGGTCAAATAACAGGGGGAAGTGCTTATGTTTGCGTAAGTTACCCGGGTCTTTAATTGCGCGACGCAGGCGTACATTTTGATCCTGGAGTGAGCTAAATATACCACTGGCAATCATTTCCAACGCCCCATTCATAATGGGCAGGGCATCTAAATTAACCTCAACGCTTTTACCCGATGATCGGGTCATTTCAACAAGGTGGCCAAGTAAACCAAAACCGGTTACATCGGTACAGGCCGTCGCACCATGTCGATGCATGCAAAATCCTGCTGCCTGGTTAGATAAGAGCATGCTTTGTAAAGCTGCGTCTATCCAGCGGCCCCTGGCTTTTTGTCTCATATCTGCGGCAAATAAAGTGCCGGTGCCTAGAGCCTTGGTTAAAATCAGGACATCCCCTTTTTGCATGCCTGATTTTCTCATTACCTGTTCACGATCAGCTAAACCGGTAACAGAAAGCCCGAACGAGAGTTCCGCACCCTCACTGGAATGTCCACCAACTAATGCTGTGTTACTCGCATTTAAAGCATCCAGTGCCCCGGACATGGTTTGAAATAACTGATCTTCTACCTGGTCTTCAATGCCATAGGGAATGGTTGCAATCGCCATTGCGGTTTGTGACTCTGCACCCATGGCAAAAATATCACTGAGTGCGTGGTTGGCTGCAATCTGTCCGAATATATAGGGGTCATCTATAAAACTGCGAAAATAATCGACGCTTTGCACAATGAGTTTACCCGCCGGCACTTCGGTTACCGCCGCATCATCCGGGTCGGCTAAACCAATCACTACATCATCACGGCTGATTGGTTTTAAACGATTGACTACCCGGGATAAAACAGTACCACCCACTTTTGCGCCGCAACCACCACAGCGCATGGCAATAGCAGAAATTTCGTGGATGGTTTTTTTATCCGCCATCGACTGATTGTACTCCGGCGGTCTTTCCGCTTGCATTTCCGGCAGCTCGTTAAAGTTGTCCATAAATTTGCGATCAATCCAGTCTTTGATTTTCCATAACCAGGCACCTTCCAGTGACCAGTTACTGCGTGAAGCAATGGCATACTTGTCGCCGGTGCTAATTAGGCCGAGAAAATTCTTTTGCGGTTTAAAAGGTTTAAGCGATTGATTTTGTATTGCCCTGGCAAGATTTCTTGCCAGGGGTGGTCCCTGGCGCACCGCAAACACACCGGATTTAGGGCGCGGGTGATTAACCACCGCTGCAATATCGCCTGCCGCAAAAATATTTTCGTGGGAAACGGATTGTAGTGAGTCATTCACGGCAATAAAACCATCAGCATCAACCTGCAGGCCTGATTCAGCTAACCATGCTGGCGCTGATGCATTGGTGACCCAAAGTGTCGCGTCTGCTGAATAGTGTGTTCCGTCCGCACAAATAAGTTGCCTGTGTTCAACTTTATTTATTTCGTGACCGGTGAGAATTTTAATGTTGCGTTGATGAAGGATACGCCTGAAGCGTCTTCGAACCTGTGGATTATGGGTAGGGAGTATATTTTCACCGTCGCTATAAATAGCAATTTCCAGTTTGTCAGGCTTAATATGTTCGAGCTTGAGTAAGTACTGTAAACGGTATTGTGTGGCCAGTGCCATTTCAACACCCCCGGCACCGCCACCCACAATGGCAAGATTAAAATTTTTATTTTGCTGGGTGGTTTCTAAAATGCTTTCTATAAGCGCATCCCATTGCGATAAAAAACGATCGATAGGTTTTACTGGAATGGTGAATTCATCGGCACCGGGAATATGAAGTGTACCGGGTCTAGAGCCAATATTTATTGAGGCAAAGTCGTAATTAATCGGCGGTCTGCCGTGACAAAATATTTGTTTGTCCTGAAGATTGATTGAGTTAACTTCAGCATGAAAAATACGCGCTTTTGCAAATTGCGCAAGGGGGCGTAAATCAATATGCGCCTGGTCAAATTCATAATGACCGGCAATATAGCCGGGTAGCATACCAGAGTAGGGTGTGTGCAGGTCGCGGGTAATCAGGGTAAGGCGAAGCCCTGGAACAGGGTTCATGGCGAAATATTTAAGTACGGAAAGATGGCTGTGGCCACCACCGATTAAAACCAGGTCTTTGATGACAGGAACAGTATTAGAGTTATTCATATAAAATGCTGGTGGAATATAGGGTTAAATTATTATTTTTCTTTTTAAAGGTGCCCTAGTCTACACCCTGAGCAGGATGTATTATAGGGTCATTTTTAACGAACTAATTTGTTTTATGACAAAATCTACAGAGCGCTTTCAATTCTTCGACCTGCATCCGCCAGATGCGGATTTTCATGGGGATGTTATTCAGGGGTTATCTGCCTCTGAACCTTATATTCTGCCAAAATATTTTTACGATGAAACAGGTTCCCGACTATTTGAAGATATTTGCAGCACTGAAGAATATTATCCAACCCGAACTGAAGTCAGTATTATTCGCAATAATATAGATGATCTTGTTGAAAACCTGGGCAAAGAGTGTCTTTTAATTGAGCCGGGCAGTGGAGATAGTTATAAAGTTCGATTATTACTTGATGCGCTACGCCCTATAGCGTATTTGCCGATTGATATATCAAGACGTTATTTACAGGATGAAGCACAAAAACTGGCCACAGAATTTACCTGGTTAAATGTGCATGCGGTGTGTGCCGATTTTACCGGGGAATTAAAGCTGCCTTATCATGTGGAGTCGACTAATAAAGTGGCTTTTTTCCCCGGCTCAACAATTGGTAATTTTTTACCTGAACAGGCGGTGAGTGTACTTGCGGAAATTAAAAATATGGTGGGTGATGATGGTGGCTTATTAATTGGTGTGGATTTACAAAAAGATACGGCAATATTAAATGCAGCCTATAACGACAAAAAAGGTTTTACTGCACAATTTAATATGAACCTGTTAACGCGTATTAATCGAGAGTTAGGTGCAGACTTTAATCTTCAACAGTTCAAGCACCATGCATTTTTTAACGAAGAAAAAAACCGTATTGAAATGCACCTGCTTAGTTTGCAGAACCAGCAGGTTTCGATTGATGAGCATGTATTTAATTTTAAAAAAGATCAGTCAATATTGACTGAATATTCACATAAATATTCAGTTGAGCATTTTCAGCAACTGGCTGAAAAGGCCGGGTTTGAAAGGGTGAAAACCTGGGTGGATGATGAAGGCTTGTTTAGTGTGCATTATTTGAAGGTTAGGTAGCTTGATATTTGTTATTAGCCAGAAGCTGTCTTTCGTATGATTCATCGTGCTCGGGGACAGAGCGCCAAAAAGCAGCGCTCTTTCCCCGATGGAGATGGGCCTTAACAGGGCACAGTTATTGAGAATATGAAATTAGGTAAGTCTGCTTCAGGGTGTAAGCAGTAATTTAAACTATGACTAAATATTCAAACTCCGTCCACCATCTACTGGAATCACTTGTCCAGTAATATAGCCCGCATCCATTACTAAAAACTTCACTGCTTTTGCAATATCTTCGGGATCGCCCTGGCGCTTAAGTGCGGTACGTTCAAGAATAGATGCCTGAATAGCCGGGTCAAGTTCGGTGCTAGGCCACATAATCGCACCGGGAGCGACACCATTTACTCGAATCTCCGGGCCAAGCTCCCTTGCCAGTGATTGGGTGATCATTGCAAGCCCGGCCTTCGCGGCACAATAAACAGGGTGTTCTTTCATAGGTCGAAAGCCATGTATATCTACAATATTAATGATGCAGCCCTGGGTTTGCTTTAAATAGGGGGCTGCGGACTGAGATAAGAAAACAGGGGCTTTTAAATTGCTGCCCATTAAGTCATCCCAGTTGGTTTCGGTGATTTTACCCACAGGAGTAGGATAGAAGCTGGAGGCATTGTTAACCAGAACATCAAGTTCACCCCATATCGATGCCGCATTTTTTACTAAAGTGTCAAGAGTGCTGGTTATCAATAAATCAGCCTGCAGTATGCTGGCTGAATTTGCACGTAACTGGTTTAGTGATTGAGCCAGTGCTTCGGCGCTCTCTGCGGAGGAGCGATAGTGAATCACTATATTCATTCCCGCAGCATGTAAAGTGCGGGCAATTTCTGCACCGATTCGAGCGGCCGCACCGGTAATGAGTGCGGTTTTGGGAACTGATTTATTTTGCATGATAGAATGCCATTCATTATTTTTTAAATATTGTAGCATCAATGCAGACACTGGATTTACCAACACCCACAATCGATGAAGTAGAACACAGCCTGAAACTGAGTGAATTAATAAAGCAGGAAATAGCCGACGCCGGTGGCTGGATAGATTTTGAGCATTACATGCGGCTGGCTTTGTATGCGCCGGGGCTAGGTTATTATACCGCTGGGGCGCAAAAATTTGGTGAGCAGGGAGATTTTATTACCTCACCTGAAATCAGCCCATTATTTGCACAGACACTGGCTAATCCTGTGGCAAAATTACTCGCAAAAATTCCCGCTGCAAAAATAATTGAATTTGGTGCTGGCTCGGGTAAGTTAGCAGCGGATTTATTGCTGGCATTACAGGCTTTAAAAAAATTACCAGATGAATATTTAATAATTGAACTGAGCGCAGAATTACAGCAACGACAACGAGAAACTATTCTACAGAAGGCCCCTGATTTGCTTGATCGAGTGCAGTGGTTATCCCAATTACCTGAAACATCAATCAACGCCATAGTCATTGCCAATGAAGTACTGGATGCGATGCCGGTTAAACGTTTTACGCTAAAAGATAAAAAAGTAAAATTGCTAGGTGTGGAGGTTTGTGAGCAGGCGCTTAAATTAAGTTATAAAGAAGCAGATGAAAAGATAAAAGATAAAGTTGATTTATTAGAAATTGAAATTGATAATGCGGATCTGGTTTATTCCAGTGAAATTAATTTACAGATCAGACCATGGGTAAAATCCCTTTCCCAATGTATTAACATGGGTGCAGTATACCTGATTGATTACGGTTATCCTCGCAGTGAATACTATTCAGAAGAACGACACATGGGTTCTTTTCTCGGTTATTATCGACACCGTTCAATTGATGCGCCATTGTGGTATCCCGGATTACAGGATTTAACCGCATTTGTTGATTTTACCGAAGTTGCAGAAGCGGCAATTGAAAATGGTTTTGATGTGGATGGCTTTACCTCGCAGGGAAATTTTTTAATTAATGCGGGTTTAGCTGAGACAGTAGAAAATATTAAAACTGATACTGACATACAGCGCTTACAACTCGTACAGCAAATGAAAACCTTAAGTTTGCCAGGTGAGATGGGGGAGCGCTTTAAGGTGATGGGTCTGTCTAAAGGCTTAGATGAAAATGTGCCTGGCTTTGAACTGCGTGATTTTCGTTACAGGCTATAACGATTGATTTTTATTACCCATAAACAAAAAAATATATAAGAGAAAATAATGGATTTTATACAAATACTGGTTCTTGCTTTAGTCCAGGGCTTAACCGAATTTTTACCCATTTCCAGTTCGGCGCACCTGATACTCGTGCCGATATTAACCGGCTGGGAAGATCAGGGGTTGGCTTTTGATGTAGCGGTGCATGTTGGTACGCTGAGCGCCGTGGTTTTATATTTTCGCAAGGAAATTGGTAAAATGACAGTTTCCTGGGGTGCATCTGTTATTGGCAAAGGTTTAGATCAGGATGCCAGATTGGCCTGGGCAGTACTGTTTGGGACTATACCAGTAGGTATTGCGGGTTTGTTGTTTAAAGATTTTATTGAGCTTCATTTACGTGCACCTGAAGTCCTCGCCACGTCCACCTTATTTTTTGCGCTTTTATTGTGGTGGGCCGATGCAAAAGGGCGTG
>Ga0316207_10002223_pt1 | contig 20642 bp, 20 predicted proteins | sample 6weekpyrite_MG_FD_204943 | JGI IMG/M metagenome (GOLD analysis project Ga0316207, IMG submission 204943) | Microbial mat bacterial communities from mineral coupon in-situ incubated in ocean water Damariscotta River, Maine, United States -... | ecosystem: Environmental > Aquatic > Marine >...
TGCAGCAAATGAGCCCTATGAATACATCAAAGTCGCGCATGGTACGGCGGCAGGCACTGTCAGCATTGATTCAGAAGCGGTCATTTACAGTTATGATACCAATGGCAATGTGGCTTCTATTTCTGGCTTGAATGATAGTTTTACATACAGCAATGATGCCTTGGATCGATTGATCGATGATACCTCCACTAGCGGTGGTAATATCACGTATGATTACGATCGTAATGGAAATCGAACCGATAAAACATTGGACAGTGTGAGTGGTGTTTACAGCTACGAATTAGATTCTAATCGACTATCGACTGATCCAATCGGTACTATGACACACGATGCAGCGGGTAATCGCACCAGTGATAACAATGGCGCGCGTACGTTTACCTACAACAATACCGGACGTTTATGGCAGTTGTATGAAAACAGCGCATTGGTAGCCACGTATACTTACAATGCACTAGGTCAACGAACACGTAAAGTCACGGATCAAGGCACCACCTTTTATCACTATGATCTAAACGGTAAACTGGTCAGTGAATCTACGGACTTCTTTGCTTCGGCCAAAGATTACGTTTACATGGATAATACACCGGTTGCACAGATTGATATGGGTTTAACCACTGAGACTGTAACTTACTTGCATACGGATCATTTGAATACACCACGTCGAGCAACGAACCAGGCCGGTGAAGTTGTTTGGGCTTGGGATGGGGATGCCTTTGGTCAGACATTGGCGAATGAAGATCCAATAAATTCTGGGACGACTACTGCGATTAATTTACGATTTGCCGGGCAGTATTTTGATCAAGAAACGGCATTGCACTATAATTATTTTCGATATTATGATCCAAGTTCTGGTCGTTATGTGACTAGTGATCCGATTGGGCTTGATGGGGGGGCGAATACTTTTGGGTATGTGTTTGGTAATCCTTTAAGTTTGGTTGATTCCAATGGGTTAAGTCCAGCATTGATTGAAATTGTAGGTACAATATTATGTGCCGAAGCAAATGAATTTATTGGTGAACAACTTCAAAAATATAATAGTCATATTGATATGCTTGAGGATAGGGCAGCTGAAGAATTGAATAAACTCCATTCTATTATGATATCGAGATGTCAAAATTCATGTAATTCGAATGAGTGTTCAAACAATGCCACTAAAAATACAGCACAGCTTCGCAAAGAAATTTGGAAGGCGCATGATCAGCTAAGGTCAAAAAATCCTTGGATAGGTTTTGTAATACCATGTTCTCCGTTGACTACTAATAGAAGACCTTAAAATGTGTAAGAAATTAATGTGGGCAAGAAAAATATTCTTTGGACTTTGCATGATATTCATATCTCATGTTGGATATGCTGATGAAACATCATTTGATGCACATAAATGTAACAGTGTGAAGGATGAGGTACTGTCGTTTATGAATACGTGGATCAAACCAATAGTTTTATATAAAAATCAGGGTGGTACCGAGCCAGAAATTAATGATGCATTAATTAGTCAATTGATCAAAAGAGAAAAATTGCTAAGTAAGTGTGCAAGAGATCAATTTCTTAGCAATAACTACAAAAGTGATGATACTGGACCAAATTACTCTTTAGCAAGCATTCATATATTAGGGCTTAATGTGGGCCTTGAGCATGCGATCACGGCTAAGAAAAGTGGTCTTTTTAATAAATATATAAAGCGCTGGGATGTTGATTATTCCTACAAATCAATTCTCAATTCTCTAGGTAAATGAAAAAATTACGGTACAGTACGAGATAGAATGGATTTGGTTGTTTCATAATGTCTTCGATCACGATTAAACAAGAGCATATATTAAAACTTTATTGAAAGCTGATTTACCCATAAATTTGTGTAAAGTAGTACAAGAAAGTTATTGGTCGCAAGTGTGTCTTTGTAGGTTTTGTAATCAAATGATTATAGTAAGATAATCTGAAAATAGACAATCACAATGTCCGCTTAGTGTATGAACCTGCCCTCTGACTTTTCTCTGGATTCATTAATATTTTTCTATAAATTATTTGTCCATAAATATTTTTGAATGGCAAAAAAAGACTAATTGCTATTATTTAAACAAAATTCTCAATTGGCGGCTTGAGGGTGGGTAGAGTCAAGCGCTCCAACTTATGAATGGCAGCTTTGGATATTTATATTATTCATCGTATTTATATGAAGTTCTAAAAAATAATTTTCCGCTATGATTTTCCAATGACTGCAAAGTCGACTAAGTTCTAGTTCACAGATTTTCCGTCAATTTCAGCTCCACGGTGTTTTGAGTCATGCCCTCTTAATAACGTTGTCAGGTCAAGTTTAATGCAATTTTGGAATATAATGTGTCAGTATGTATTTAAGCTAATATAATTTATCGTTTTAAATTACGTGGAAATCGCGATAAAATTTTAGCTTTCAAGTGGTGAATAATTATCCCAATAGTTACCAAAAGTTGGGATATACCTATAAATTTAATAGGAATTGCAGGTGAAGTATAAAAATGCACTTCTTTTTTTAGTAATTTTTCTCTATTGGTTTGTTCCTGTCTGGGCTAACCCAATTGCAGCAAATTCACAAGAAGTTGAAGTCAGGTCACGTTCCATTGAAGTCGTGCCTCCCTCCCTTGGTATTTCAATCCCACATCAAGCACAAAATACTAGAGAAGGGGATCCTGTTACTGTTGAACTACAGTTGAATAACAAAGCCTTTGAACGTATGTTGTCCTCTCATGAATCGTTTATTATTTCAAAGACCAATCCGAGTTATATAATTAAGGAAAACTCAGAGTCATTATTGATTTTAGATAATACTCAGATAGTTTTAGCATCATTTTCAATACACTCACCGCAAGAACTTATAAATTCCTTAGAACAGTACGTTTGGGCAAAAAATCTAGCGTTTCACTACAGCAATAGGGAATCTGGAATAATTGCTAATTTTGAAAATCCAAGAATAGGACGGCTGTTTCGATCAAAACACTTAGAAAATTATGTCGTAAGAAATGACAATCCAGCTTATATATTGATACTTACGATATCACCAAGAGGTATTGTTAATATCTTGTACCCAACTTCCTTAAGTGAGACATTAAAATTTCAAGCTAAGGGATCTTTAGAATTTCCCATTTCAGTAGATCCTATGTCTATTCCAGGCGGAGAGCAGATTCTTTCAATTGCCGTATCAAATCCAACTAACTCATGGATGACTTATTTCAGTCAGGAGTGGCCGTTAAAATATAAGCCTCAATCGACGCAACTAAAGGTTCTTAAAAACATAATAGATCAACAATCGAACTTTTCTGTTTTTTTACACGAGTTTGTTAGTATTAGTCCTTAGTCTATTAATCTCATAAAAAAATAGTTTGAGTAAATAAATCAGTTTTGTCCGTCTTTTAAATCATACAGCCGATTATGGCCAATGATTGGAGAGTGATATGTTCAAATTGCTTGGGTTTTCTCTGGGTGGAATTGTTACACTAACAGCTTTATATATCGTCGCGGTAAAACCAACACCAGATGAGATAAAAAAAATTGCTGAAGATTCAGGTGTTATAAACACCATAGAAGATGTTGGCCAATCCGCATTATCAATGAGTAATGAGTTTATGCAGGAATCTAAAGCCTTACTCGAGGAATTTAATAAAACCGACCAAGACATGGACTCTCCTATATCAAAGCAACCTGATGAATCCGATTTGGTCCAATCGATAAATATCGAAAGCGATGTTGAGCAATCTAGTGAAGCGTTAAGTTTTGCTGCAGAACAACAGAATGAGAAGTCTAACACTGAACAGTTTAGTGAATCACGTTGGGAAACGTTCTGGACGTTTAACTATGAATATTCAGCCGATCAGTTTTCTCAACATTTAGCTAAATTGACAGGCTTGGAGTTAGATGTTTTTCCTTCGAAAGAAACCAACTTTGATGTGGCATATAAATATACATCTGAGGCCGATCGTCAACAGGCTATACAGCTAATAGAAGCACATGGCTCCATCAAATTGGCTAGCAAATTACCATTGTCTGTTGCCATTAATGACTAAACGTACATTGAATAATAAAAACTATTATTTTTATGGTTTGATTCTATTAATAAATAGTTTTTATATTACACCTGTACAAGCGCTTTCGGCCGATAGAATACAACAATTAGAATGGAATAAGATTTGGCAACAAGATGTATGGCGCCCCCTTGCTGTAAAATACCCATATCATCATTGTTTTAGAAAAGCCGCGATGCGCAACAATTTACCCACGGCGTTTGTTATTGCTGTTGCACGTGGTGAATCAAATTTTGACGTAAACGCCATTTCTCATAAAAATGCCTATGGCCTTATGCAAATTCAATGGCCTCAGACGGCACATGAATTAGGCATATATCGGCGTTCTGATCTTACCGAAAAGCCCTGCTTAAATATAATGGCTGGCGCAAACTATCTAAGAATGTTACTAGACCGATATGATCAGGACATACACCGAGCTGTTGCCGCATATAATTATGGGCCGGGTCGCATTCCCACAGGTGATTTTTATTCCGATTTGCCGGAGGGAGCACAATGGTACAGTCGTTATATATTGAGACATTTGTCAAAAATCATAGCTAAGCGACAGGATAAAACCTCTCCCTATAATAGGCGGCCAAGTAACCGTTATAATCATGTTGTGATTCGCTTTCAACAAGAATCTAAAGCGAGGAAGTTGGCGATACAACTTCGAAAAATTTTACCAAAACAGACGTTTATTTTTGCTGAAGTGACATCAGAAGAATATGCGGTGATTGCTCAATATTCAAATCTCTTTGACAAAAAGCAAGGCACATCAACATTACAAAAATTAGGATTTAATCCAGTTAGTTCAGGCTTATAAGCAATAGCTATTAAAAAAGACAAAGAAATTCGATTTATTTTAATGAATGAATAAAAGTTTCGTGTTTTAATTAGGTATTGTGATTAAAAATGTATCCTTAAGACGTTTTTTTAATACGGATATCAATGCTTATGAACACAAGATTTGTTCAATTAGTGATTAGCATCACTTTATTTTTATTGTCTTTTGGCGTTTTCGCGCAGAAAAATGACTTAAATAAAAATCGATTGAAGCGGGTTGCTGAAGAAAATCCAGGACTGATGTTTATTAAATCTCACGCGGATTATCGTTTAGGTGAATTTATCGGTTTAGAAGTTGTTGTTCCAGAGAGGGGGTGGCTAAATATTGTTGAGGTTGACCCGGATGATAAAATCACAATTTTATATCCCAATCAACATTCGATGGATAATTATATTGCTTCGCCAGGGGTATTTCGTATCGGTTCTCGTTGTCGTCAAAATACGGTTGCGGAATGTTTTAAATTAAAAGCGAGAAGTCCTAAGGGCAGAAGTTTAGTTGTCGCTTTATGGACACGTAGAGCATTAAATCTAATGGGTTATGATGCTCAAACGGATACTCAAAGTCGCTCATTAAAAACTGCACTAGTGCCGGCTAGTGAAAAAACTTTAATACAAAAAATGGCTGAGAAAATAGAGAGAGAAAACGCTTCAAATGGTTTAAATCGTTCTGTTTTGATGAAACCGAATAAAACAATGATTCCTGATAAGATTATGGGCTATTTGTTTATTGATGTTTTATAATATTGAAGTGCGTTAATACTCAAACACGATTAAAATGGGAGGATTTTAATTGGTTTTTGTTCGTCACATTGCATTATTGCTAATATTTTTCAGTTCTCAAAGTTATTCTTCAGAAGAAAGTTTTACTGAATCTGAATATCTTGAAGCGTCTGAGCCTAAGGAATTTTTGAGCCTCAGTCGTTCAATTATACATAGTCGAGATTTTGAAAAGGTTCGTGATTTATCACATACGAGCCTCGAATATTCAGCTTCTAAAAAAGTTGCTTATCTTGAACTCAATTTTTGGTTTGCATCAGGGAATTGTTCCGGTTTTCTGGTAGGTCCACAACTATTATTAACGAATAATCACTGTATACATGCCAATAATGAATTGATTGATCCAGAAGGTATTCATGTTTATATGAACTATCTTAACGAGGACGATAAAGGTCCGCTGGCTACTCAGGGGCAAGAAGTTTTAGTGACCAATCAAGCGCTCGATTATGCACTCATTAAGCTGGTTGATCCTATTGGTTTAGAATATGGTTGGTTGGAATTAGAAGGTAAAAATTCTACGGAACAGGTTGTTATCATTCAGCATCCACAAGGTCGTTCAAAAGAAATCACCCGTGTTAATGGTCAAGTGATGCGCTATCAAACAAACATACTGCGTTATGAATCGGATACTGAAATTGGTTCGTCGGGTTCTCCGGTATTTATTTCTGGAAGTGATAGAGTGATTGCTATGCATCACTTTGGTGATCCTGATTCACGTTATAATGAGGGGATCCGAATGAGTCAAATACTACCAACTATTAAAAAATGGTTGCCCAAGCAGGCGGTTAAAATTCGCGTATCGAAGATTAATCCCATTATCGATATTATTGAACGATTTTGAGTTCAAATCTGCCATAAGAAAGTTTTACGCTTTGCTTCTATAACATGATTTTTTGTATCCTTTTTAAAAAAACTAAATATTTTTATTAAAACGTTAACAAAAATTCGTGATTTGTTCGTCTTATCTATTACACAATAATAAATACAACTGATTGGTTTTCCCATTCTGGTGAAGGAGAGGCGATGATATGGTACAAATGGCGAAACTTTTCATATATTTCAGTTTGATTTTATTTCTAACGGCATGTGCAACAACGAGTTCAAGCTATTTAGTTGTAGAAAATGATCTTGAGGAATGGATAGATGATGAATTGGTTCCAGAATTAAGCCATGCACTAAATAATCATCCAAGGTTAAAACATCAGCCTTTTATCATTGTTGCCATGAATAATGATGATACTTTAGCCAACATAGATGGTCTTAGTGCACATATTCGTGCACGCCTTCAAGAAGGGCTTCGTGCTTCACCCGGTGCAAAGTTAATGTGGCAACCAGGAAGATTAAGAAGACATCATCATCGCTCATTGGAAAAAATAAAATGCGACGGCGCATTACAACAACCTGTTATTCAAATTGGTATCGATAGTCAGATATCAGCATTAACCGGTCAACTTAGGGTATCAATTAAAGCCGTTGATTTGCAGGAAAATCGATGGATTACAGGGTTTGGTTATCATTGGCAAGCTAATGCAACCCGTTCGCAAAAACTTGCATTAAGCCAGAAAAATTTTGATGAAGTGCTTCGAGGTCTTAGAGAGTTACCCTTTGACAGTGGGGATGCAGATTTACTGGCTAGTTACTTAGCGCATAACTTAAGTTGTGTGTTGAGAGAAATTCGAGATGATAGGATTTCTATATATGCCCCCAATCCTAAAAATAAACCGGCGTTTTTTGTTACGGCAATTAGCCTAGTAGATAATTATTTGGATAGATTTAATGAAGTTGAAATTGCTGACTCAGAAGATACTGCGGATTTTATACTACAAGCAGAAACGCATGATTTGAAGAATGGTCTGTATCAAATATGGGCACAGATTATTCGACATTCAAATGATACGCACATTGGTGGTGCAACAACACAGACATACGTTAATCTCAACTCAAATATCACGGCTTTTGAAAATACAACGGTAAATTCAGTAAACGTTTTGAAGTCCGCAGTTGTAGAGCCCCCCATGGCCTTAACTGAGGACAAACTTCAAGATGTTGATTTACAATTAATTACTCCGCCATATCAGTCTTTATGCCAAACAGCAAACCCTTGGTTACAAGGCGCAAAAACACTTTCAAACAAGGATCAATTACCAAATTATGGTTGTTTTGCCATCGAGTTTACACCTTACAATGCGGACAATCTTTTGGTATTACTTCATGACTCTTATGGGCAATTACATCGCTTGGTGCCAAATAAATGTTCTGTAGCAGGGTTGTCACAATTAAACTGGCAAAATGATATTTCAACTCGTATTCCTTCAGCTAATGGTGTAACCGGTGTTTTTGATTTTAAACGAGGGAGTGGAACAGAATCAGTTTATGTACTTTCATCTGACTCGACACAAGTTAATGCTTATTTAAATGAATTAATAACAACAGTTCCAGAGTTTTGTGAAACCGACGAACCATATATAGTGAATAAATTAGAGTTTCAACAACAATTAAAACAACGGAGCCGTCAAAATAATGTTAGTTGGACGGTTGCTATGGCGAATCATGAATAAAACTTCTTGATGTATTTTGAACTCGACTTATAATAAAAACGCGAGTTTTTTATGAAGTCGAGCTTTATGACAAGCAATTCAGATTATTATTCTCAGACATTTTCTTCGGATGATTGGGAACATCTTTATTTTAAGAAAGAAGATGATTTAAAGCAGACACTGCTTGATTTGTTTCGCCATGAGAAAAAAATTGCAGAATTTCTTAATCAAAACGCTAAAAATATCCTCAGCGCATCTAATTGGAAACTACTACAACGATCAAACCATAAACATGAATCACATGCTGATCAACTTCAAAGGGCTTATATTGGATTGGGATGGCAAGCCTTATTTGATGAACAAAATAGAAAACAGCTAGTACAACGTTGTGGAATAGCGTTTGAGCGATTCCCAGAAGCCCAACAATCTGCAACAGAATATGCATCTAATACAATATCAAAAAATAACTGGTATCGACTAAAAGATTTTGACGGTGATTCTGATCCCGCATCCTACCTTGAATTAGCCTATAGTGGCTGCATGTGGGAGTTTTTTTACTGGAAAATAGAAGATAAATGTCGACGCATCGCTCAACGCCGGGTGCCAATGGATGAAGTTCTTGCGGATACTCTACACGATAAAACACATATTAAACTAAGCTCAAATCATTACAAACGCGTGAGAAACAGTTATGCCGGTAAAGGAAATCCGGAAGCTTATTTATTAACCGGATATAATTCAGTTTTCAGTGATGTCATAGATAGTGAATACGGAAAGTGTCGACCGCCAACCTGGGTTAAACATCTGGGCAAACAATGGACGGAGGCATTTAAATGGCTATGTTGTAAAAAAAGTGATATTGAAGAATTTGTCAAAGTCGCTTGGAGTAAAAAGCTCATAAGTTCCGAGGAAAGTGGCGAGTTTATCGTTAAACAACTATTGGCAAAAATCCCTTCCTGCCAAAATATGGATGCTGGACAGATTCCATCCGCTGTTAGTCAGAATTCAAGTGAGCAAAACGATGAGATTATCAATAATCAGCAAAACAAGCAGATGTCCGACGAGTTACAAATGTTACTGAAATTGCTGGCGGATCTGATTACTAATCAAAAAATTGCTGACAAGCAGAATTCTAATGAAATTTTCGACCAAAAATTAAAGAATATTAAATCCAGCCAATGGCAAGCATTTAGAAATGCGATTAATCGAGAAATAGATGGTCAGCAATTAATTACTTTACGATTATTATTTCAAGAAAAGTTATCCGTCCGTGAAGCGGCAGAAATGCTTGGTGTTTCACAGTCTAAAATTATTCGTTATCGTCAAAACGCCTTGTCTTCGATGCGCACAGCGATTGAAGAGCTTGGTATATTTAGTAAATCAGAATTGAACGAGCTGGAATCCTAGTTTTAGAAAAAGTCATTTATTTACTCCGTATTTCACATCTTTTATTGTTTTATTTCTCCTGCATCACCTGAATTACCATGTTTTGTCCGTCCTAAAGACTATATTGTGCAATCAATTGAATTGGAGACCATCCGAAATGTCAGGTTTATTGAAAAATCATGAATTTGCCAAAGGTATTTATTGGGGTATCGGTGCGGGAGGTTTGCTGGGAGTTGTAGGATTAGTTCTGATTGCCAGTAATGGTTGGCTTGATTTGGAAATTCGTCATTGGTCCACACTTGAGAGTACACTGGATTGGTTAGGTAATAACATGGGTAGTGCGCTTTTTCCATTTGCACTGGTCATTGTTTTCCATTGTTGGGGCCAATTGAAGTTAAGACGATTGCTGTTGCAAAAAAATGTTGCTGTAGAGAAAGTGGCTCAAACTGAGCATTGGTTGGAAATACTAGAGTCTTTAGCATTTGGCATTGGTGTGTTGTGGACTGCTATTGGAATGCGTGCAGCACTCCTAGAGGCCTTAGGTGATCCTTCCGGATTAGATGGTGGGGGGAGTGCTATCTTAATATTAGAAAAGCTTGTTAGTGGTGGAATTCTTGTTGCGCTCTCAACCACTATAGCTGGCGGAATGATCGGCTATTTACTACGATTACTAAGGATCTATACCTTGGGATTAAAGATACGTAGTTTTTACGAAAAAATTGATAAAAAACAAACTCGAATTCTATTGGCAGCATTATCACGTATTGAAAACGCTGTGAATAAATCCCCAAAACTTCCTATGGATAAACAATTGGGTAAATCATAGCTATGTTGATTACGAGCCAGCGCATTATTTTTCGAGCTCGCCAAAGAGAAGATAATGTAGCAAGTTTAGAAACTGATGTAATGCGGTTTATGGCTATTTTCGCTTTTTGTTTAATGGCAATTTTCGCACTAGTTCAATCAACGGAGTTCAGCAAACCGAATGACCAAAGAGAAAAGACACTAATCAATAAGTCACTTGTACTTGAAGACAAAGTTCACGAACAGCAAAAAGTGATAGAAGAACAGTTAGAGAAATTAAAAGATTCAAAACAGGTTATCGAGAAACTACAGTCGCGAAATGTAGAATTAACTAGCCAGCTCAGTCATATTAACAATAACAAGCCAAAATTTGTTGAGAAAAGGCATAAAACCAAGACGCCAATATCCCAAAATAAACCCGTAAAATCCAAGAAAACCGCCTCAACTCCCGCTAAATTTACCCTGAGTTTTAATTCAGATAATGATTTGATGAAATTGTTAAAAAGCAATACGGTTAAGTTATATGCGACAAAAAACAATATTTCACTACAAGCTAAAATCGTTCAGCGAGACGTGGAATATGTTCGTGAAAATTTGTCTGGACGGTATTATCCAATGTCCGCGGATACTGTACCAGACAGTCTAGTGAAAAAATTACCGGATAAATTTAGTCATGCACAGTGGAATGTTGCATTGCCCGATTCCATGATTTCTAAAATTCAATCACTGATGACAAAAAACACAAGTGGAGAAATCGTAATTAAGGCTAATGCGGATGTTGTTTTATTGTCATCAAATTCTTCCTGATACATTGTAACAAATAAGAGCAATGAGTCCGTCTTACTAATAGAGTCACAAATTATCCTTTATAGGAGGTACATAATATGAAGCAGTTTTTATTAATACTTAAGCAGGCTTATTGTCACAAAAATACAGTGCCAAAAATTTCTATTTATACTGTTCTTGTAATATGTGCTTTATATCAAAGCAGTGTTGTTGCTTCATCACAAGCACGTCCAGAGTTGGAGATATTTTCTAAAGAAATTGTTCAAAATATTAAGCAAACTAGCGAAGTGGCTGGTGCGATGGAACAAAGTCTTAAAGATATTATATCGCGTCTTGAAAAACAGGAAGAATTGTTTAAAGCAGCGCATTGCGATACCGATGGAAAAGACATGGGATGCGAGCAATTACGTAGCCAATTAGCGGATTCTTATCTCGAAATGCTTGATTTAATGGAAGAGAGACTCCCAAAAATAGAACAAAGCTTGAAATCAACTCATAAATCACTGCAAAAACGTATCTACAAACAAATGGGAAAAAATAGAACTGCCGCAGGTTTACAAGATCTTGTTAAAAAGTCGGCGAACCCAAGTCACTCACCAACCCTTGGAAAGCGTGCTTTGTCAAAACGTGTTTCTAAATATTACGCACTGGTTAGAAATGGTAGTCAGGGCTCCTTATCCGTGGTCGCTGCAGAATTGTATCTTGATTCCAACGAGGTTATTGAACTTATCAGTCTGATTCGAGAAGAAATTGGTCGAAGTCGTTTAATGGTTGAGATTGGTCAAACCTGGGGAATCGTATCGCCAGAAATGCAAACTACAGTGCAAGGTGTTAAGTCCACTATATTCGGGGAAGAAATTACGCAAAATGGGCAAATCTCTAAATTAACAGCAAGCAATCATACGAGTAATTATCAAAGCCCGTTGGAATTACGTTAATGCTGTTTTTCATATAAAACTATTAGGAGTGTCTTTATGATAAAGAATTATTATTCAATAGTGGTTGGAGCATTATTTATTGTTCTTTCGTTAGTCTTGTCTTCGTGTGCGTCGAATTATGTGATGGCTAATGGCCCTTGTGCGGTACCTCAAACACAAAACCTCGAGTCAGTGTTAGCGAGTAGTCGTGATATATTAAGTGATCAAGATTGCACAGTGGCATTTGACAAACATTTTGACAATTTATTGATGGTTGCGGAAGGAAGCCCCGGTGAAAATAATAATCGTCGATTCAGTGATTTCTTACAATGGTCCGAAAAAAACGGCATAATAGGTAATGCAAACGCAAAACAGCGTTATACACGTTATTTCAGTCGAACATTTGTTTCCTTACCCGATGAATATTCCAACTGTTCGTCTGCATGTCCTAGGATTTCAAGTGTAAAATCTGATATGCGTGTTGAGTTAAATCAAAAGGAAAGAGGGTCTCGAATTTTGTCCAATAAGCAGCTTATGTTAGATGCCCATCAAGATTATAGAAAGGTACAATTATTATTAGAAGCCACTTGTACGTCGTGTAGAGCAAGCGCTATATAAATGGTATTGCACATAGAAAAGATCTTTAGTTTATTAATATACTAACTAGAACGATGCGGAATACAAAAAAACAACAAGCCAACGAATTACTGAAAGAAATACTTTCAGGTATTGCGCTGATGTTAAAGGGCAAAGAAAAAAGCCATTGTTTAGATGATGAGAGTATTACTACTCTGTCGGAATTGGATAATGGCTCACCAATTAAATCTCAAATGTGGGAGCATATTGCTCAATGTGAAAAATGTTATTTAAAATGGCGTGATAGTAGCGCTGCACAAAATAATATTTTGTTTCCTTTCGACGACATATGTGATGACGCCAATCTGCAATCGACGCTTTATACCGCGCTGATCAATACTGTACAAAAGAAAGATGCTAATTGTATTGATGACAATATTTTGGCGGAGTTGGTTGATGGTCGACTTGATCAATCCATGATAAAGCAAGTGCAGCAGCATTTAGCAAGTTGTGAGGATTGTTATGAACATTGGCGCAACATTGCTCAAAGTTATACCGATAATCAAGAGAATTTTTTAGCGATGGAAAATTCCGTTGCTAATGCAGAGAAGGAATTAGAGAAAAAAACAAATGTACCGCAAAAAACAGCGGAAGTTTCTTTTATTCGAGATTGGTTGAGAAAAAAATCAAAGCCTACGGTTATGTTTACCAGTGGAAGTTTTGCAACGGCTGCATTGTTATTACTTGCAATTGTTTTTAGTCCTTCGCAACACTATACTTTTAACGATGAATTGGCTATGATAATTAATGAAACCAGTGGATTTGCTCAGCCGGTTTTACTAACAATAAAAAGCACACCGGGAACACGCACAGAAAGAACAAGCAACGTTACAACTCATTTGGATCTAGCGTTTAATGCGGGGATTCAGCGAACTTTTGCTTCTTTTTTGACAGCACCAAATCCGCAATGGGAAGAATCACTGGAGTCTATGAAAGATGTATTGCCACCCTGTTTATTGAAAACGGGAGGATTAGATCATTGCTCTCCAGCTATCAAAACATCTTATGCCGCAGGTCAGTGGGCGACAGCTGTATTTTCAATTTGTGCAGCAGGTAAAATTGAAAATTATTCTTCCTCATTATCTGTCATATTAAATGATTTAACAGCAACGTTAGAGGCTTATTCAGTCGATGCAAAATTTGTCGAATCATTTAGCGCAGCTAATAAACGTGGCGACCAAAGTCATGGCTATTGTACGCTGGCTAATCGTTGGATTAATTAGATTACTGGTCAATCGTGCTCAAATTAAAATTATAATAGAGTGGAGAGGGCAGTGTGCTCTAGCGCTCGTCTGTTTTTTTGTGCCTTTTACCAATGTTCTTGCTGAGTATGAACTCAAGTGGGGAAAAGATGATAGGCGTGAAATTTACCAGGGTGACAGAGGATTAAGAAATGCTGCACTTAGCGTGGTTGCATTAGTACCCTGGACAAAATTATCAGAAACCCAAAATGGTTATGAGCTTCATAATAGTAGTGATACTCTACGTAGTAATAACTGGTGTGCAGAAGAACCTTTCTCCCAACAAGCCATAGCAGCAAGTTGTACGGGTTTTCTCATTGACAAAAATCGTATTGTTACAGCTGCTCATTGTGTGAAAAACCGTCGTGACAACTTAAAAGTAAAAGATTTTGCCGCGATATTTTCCTTCACTAACAGTAAACCTACTCGATCAAATTTAGATAATCATTCAAAATGGACATTTTTGTCTGAAAATGTCTTTCCTTTAAAAGAACTCATTGCGTACGAAAAAATTGATGCCATCAATATAGATTGGGCAGTGGTTGAATTAGATAAAAATAGAAACGAGCAATATCCCTCTGCACCGGAAATTCAACTGGCATATGACCAACCCAAAATTACTGATCCATTGATTATCATTGGCCATCCTTTAGGATTACCAAAAAAGTTTTCCGTCGGTACAAGAATTCAAAAACATATTTCTGATGAAAGTATTTTTAGAGTTGCAATAGATGCTTATCAAGGTGATTCTGGGGCACCGATATTTACTCGAAAAAATAAAGAATTACAGCTTGTTGGATTAATGACGGCTGGAGGGAAAGATAATCGTATTTCTAATAATTGTCGTATCAGTGCAACATGTAAAGCACAAGATGGCTCGCAACGATGTGCTGGTGAAATAGTTGTGCCTATTAATCGAGTTCAAGACAAGATTATACTTTCCCAGCAGGATTAGTTTTTTAAAGATGTAATTTAAATTTGTGATGAGTAAATCAGATATTATTTTGATGTATTCATAAGGGTTATGAAAAAATTTATACACTTCCTAAGCATTTTGTTTATTCTCATTGCACTGAGTAACTCTGTTGCTTTTGCCATTGATCGAGGTATTATTCGAGGCAATCTATCATTGGAAAACCGACAAGCACTTGTGATCGGAAATAGTCAATATCTATCAACACGTTTGAAAAACCCGACACATGATGCCATTGATATGGCGGAAAAACTATCCTCCCTAAATTTTAAAGTGACATCTTTGATTAATGCGAATCTTCAGGAAATGATTCTGGCAATTAAAGAATTTGGCACGACCCTAAGGCAAGGTGGTGTTGGATTATTTTATTATGCGGGTCATGGCATGCAGTTGGATGGTAAAAACTATCTCGTTCCAGTGGATGCTAAATTACAAAATATCACAGATGTGGAATTTGAAGCAGTAGATACAGACCGATTATTAAAGAATTTGTTTCAAGCAGGTAACCGACTTAATCTGGTCATCTTAGATGCATGTCGAGATAATCCGTTTTTTCAAAATTTTCGGTCTTTAAGCAATGGTCTTACTCATATCAATGCACCGAGTGGCACGCTAGTGGCTTTTTCAACAGCGCCAGGGAGAATTTCCGCAGATGGTGTTGGGCGAAATGGGTTGTTTACAAAACATTTATTAACTCATATGGGGACACCTGGATTAGAAGTAGGGCAAATGTTTCGTCGTGTAAGAGAAGCGGTGATATCAGAGTCTGATAATAGACAGATTCCTTGGGAGAGTTCATCACTGGTCGGAAATTTTTATTTTAATGCCCCGGACACAAATGTTGTTCGTGTGACAGCAAATAGTTCATTTAAGTCGCGTGAAAGTCAGAATGCATTTTTAACGGTTGAGACAATACCTGCGTTTTCAAATGTGTCAATACTGAATATTAGTCCCTTATTTTACAACGGTATTGAGCTCAAACCCGGAGATTATCAAATTGAAGTACAATCGAAAAATTATAGAACCTATCGGGCGTGGTACACAATTGGCCCAGGCCAACAAGTTGTGAAAATCAAATTAGAAAAAAATGATGTTATGCCTCAGCAAATACAGGCTTTTAAAGATTGCAGTGATTGCCCCGAAATGGTTGTTGTACCGGATTTGAATATCGCCATAGGAAAATATGAAGTCACTCAAGCTCAATGGCGTGCGTTGATGAAGAGAAAGTCGTGGTTTTCCATGAGCAATGATAATCCCTCGGAATTTGGTCAATGCGGCGATGATTGTCCTGTTGAAAGAATTAGCTGGGATGATATTCAAACTTTTATTAAACGCTTAAATGAAAAAACTGGTAAAACCTATAGGCTACCTTCAGAGCAGGAATGGTATGCAAGCTGTTTAGCTGGTGAAAAAACACGTTTTTGTGGTTCGAACACTGTTGATAATATTGCTTGGCATGAAGACAACGCAAACTCTAGAACGCATGTTGTTGGGAAAAAAATGCCTAATGCTTGGGGTTTGTATGATATGACGGGTAATGTCTGGGAATGGGTTGCGGATTGTTTTGATCCTCACTGCAATAATCGTATATTACGTGGTGGATCTTGGAACAATAATTCACTATTCGTTCGTTCTGTTGATCGCAGCCCAAATGTTACATCTTATCGAAAAAATGATGCAGGATTTCGACTTGCATTATCATTGGATTAACCAAAAACTAAAGTATAGATAGTTACTATTTCTTAGCATCAGACTGCTCGAAACGTTGATGATTGTTTAATTAAAAAGAAACCCTAGCCATTAATCGGTTTTTACTCGGTTGATCTCTAAAATATTTTTGCTTTATCTTTTATCATTCAATTTTGTTTTAGTATTCAAACTCAAATAAAATCTCCCATATTTGTTTGTGAAACGAACAGTATCATTTTGGATATACCTCTTATGTAATTTAAATTAACAATATTTAAAGAATGGAGCTATACTATCCAAAGTAGTTATTTTGGTTAAAGAAGATTTATTGTGAATTTTTTAAAGTTGGGATTGAGTTGTAATCTGGTTTGTCTATTAAGTTACCCTTTAGTTATACAGAATATTGGTTGTTCATTTTTGAAAAATATTATTATGGAAGCATTTTGAATGACAACTATGCCGACTTTTAGTATTTATCCAATTCTCGCAGATAGTCTAGTATTAACTATTTTTACATCTTACTATTGAGTTCTTCTTCCGTAGACGGAATCATAATCGGTCCGGATCAACTATAAGATAAAAACACCATAGTTTCTCCAAGGCAGTCTTCTTTTGGTTTTGTATACAGGATTTTCCATTCTCTGACAGCCTCGTACTGAATATAAAAAAGTGATTCTTTCGTGAGATTTGCGTGATGTATTTGAGATAAGTTGTTTTTATAATCACATGCTAAATGAGTAATTGTTGGGCAAAAAGTAGGAATCCAATTTCCTTGTGGAGGTTTAATCTCGGTATTTGTGGCAAATTTTCATAAACTTTGTAACAAATAGCCGTTATAGGCATCTTTCTGCACGTATGCTCAACATTATGTTTTAGATAGTTTGAATAATTGATTACAGGAGATAGAGATGGCAACTGGAACGAAAACTACAGGCACATTTGTCGCCGCAGCAGCTGCAGGCCTTATATTATCGGGTTGTGCTGGTATGGGTAGCGGTGGCGGTAAAATGGCAAACGCTGATGGCGTACATTGCTATGGTGTTAATTCCTGTAAGGGAAAAACATCTTGTAAAAGTGCAAAGAATGATTGTAAAGGTAAAAACAGTTGCAAAGGCCAAGGTTGGTTAAAAACCTCTTCAAAAGCTGAATGTGATGAAAAAGGTGGTACTGTTTAATACAGTTGCCACAATAGCAGCCCGGGCTCAATGTAAAGCAGTCCGGGTTGCGATATAATTCTTAATATGAAAAGTACTTTACCTAATTTGGGATTTGGTCTGGGTTTACGCACTGACCATTATCAGAATGTCATCGACTCTCAGCCAGCTGTCGATTGGTTTGAAGTCCTTACTGAAAATTATTTAGTAGATGGTGGCAAGCCGCTATATTTTCTTGACCGCATTGCTCAGGACTACCCACTAGTCATGCACGGTGTTTCCATGTCCATAGGTGGCACGGATGAATTAAACAAAGATTATCTGCGTCAGGTAAAAGCACTTGCTGAACGTATAGAAGCAGTCTGGATTTCTGATCATTTGTGTTGGACCGGATTTGCGGGTGTGAATGCCCATGATTTATTACCTTTACCTTATTCGGAAGAAGCATTATCTCATGTGGTAGATCGCGTTACTCAAGTGCAAGATTATCTGGGTCGGCAGATATTACTGGAAAATGTTTCCAGTTACCTAACCTATAATCAATCAGCTATGCCAGAGTGGCAATTTCTAAGCGAAGTTGCAGAAAGGGCAGATTGTTTAGTATTACTCGATGTAAATAATATTTACGTCAGTGCTTACAATCATCAATTTGATGCAAAATCCTATCTGGATGCAATACCTGTCGATCGAGTACAACAAATCCATCTTGCTGGACACACTAATAATGGTAGTCATATTATTGATACCCATGACGAGCCGGTTGTTGATGAAGTTTGGGCTTTATATGAAAAAGCCATTGAACGTTTTGGCAGTGTTTCTACGATGATTGAACGAGATGATAACATTCCCCCATTATCAGATTTGGTGGAAGAGTTAGCCTCTGCACGTCGAATTTCAGAATCAATCCTCGCGACAAAATCAGAATCCGAATTGCAGATCGCATGAAAACCTTACCTGAATTACAAAGTCATTTTTTTCACGCGGTAATTAATAATAGTGATGAATTGGACGCAGAAGTTAAACAGCAAGGTGAAATGACAGCGAATGAAAGAGTTGCCATTTATGTTGATGGGTATCGCTTACGTTTAATTGAAGCTTTACAAGATTCCTATCCTGCTTTACATACATTAATGGGAGATGATGATTTTGAAAGTTTATGTTTAGAATACATCGATCATTTTCCCTCTCAGCATTTTTCCATTCGCTATTTTGGAAGACATCTAGCTGAATTTCTCTGTGAAAACCAAGATTATGAAAACTCAGAATTATTGCAAGAAATGGCTCAATTCGAATGGGCTTTGCGAGGAGCTTTTGATTCGCAAGATCAGCTAGTTTTAAAACTTAGTGACCTTTCTCAAATCGCTCCCGAGCAATGGTCGGAATTAACGTTCTATCTACACCCGAGTATACGAATTTTACATCTTAATTGGAATGTACCTTCATTATGGAAAGCCATCGAGCAAGAAACTGATCCGCAATCTCCTGAACAAACTCTATCGCCTGTCAATTGGATAATTTGGCGTCCTGAGTTAGAAACTCATTTTCGATCTATGACTAATGAAGAAGCTGAGGGGTTTGATCTACTAAAACAGGGGAAAAGCTTTGGAGAATTATGTGAATCCATGACAGAGCTTGTTAAACCTGAAGATGCCGCTACACAAGCAGCTACATTTTTGGCTCGTTGGATTGAAGACGGATTGTTTGTTAATGAAAGATCAAATTAGCCAGCCAACAGATTTGTAATCATTGGAAATTAGGATAATTAACAGAACCCTCACAAGAGGGTTGCGAGGGTTCCTTTTTTGAGGGTTTTAGGGTTGGTTAATTACATGGTTTACGGTTTATAGATTGAGCTTAACTTCTGGGGTTTTGGGGGTTACATTCCCATGCCACCGCCCATTCCACCCATGCCGCCCATTCCGCCGCCGCCCATGCCGCCGCCCATACCACCCATTCCTCCGCCCATTCCGCCCATGATGTTTCTCCTTTATATAGTTGAATGGTTAATAGAAAAATTTATTTAAAATCTGTCTTTTTTTTCTCTTTTTTTCTTCTTCTTTTGATTATATTTAAACGCTTTGCAATGAAATAAACCTTACAAACGACATGGAAAAAATCTATGAGAGTTATAAAATAATAATATACTTATATAGCTTGAATAGTTATAGCTTTATTTTATTAATATCAATGAGATAGAGGGATTATGAAAAGAGGTGTTATTGAGATGTTAAAAATTACTGGAAAAGAAATTTAGAAGTTTTTTGATAGAAATGATGAAATATATTCCATTCTTTGTTCTTCTGGAACTAACGTGAGTTCAGCTCCTAATTGAAGACCAATTTGAGCACTTCCTATCATTAAAACCACTAAATAAATGGCGTAAGCACCACCGATGACTTTGCCTGTTTTGGATTTAAAAATATATTTTTTTAAAGTCGCAAAGAACATTATATTGCCTCAAGAAGTAGGATTAATGCATAAAATTTCGGCCTAAGTTAGACGTTGATGATGTGCATTGGTTCGTATCTTATGATAGCTAAATTATGTCTTGCTTAGATTGAGCCCAGAAAAGGGGGATAAATTATTTTTTAGCCCCCATTGATACTGCTTGTTCTGCGCAAAATTTTGCTGTTTGTTCAGCTTCTTCTTCGTTCCAATCCAAAACGCCAGGCCAGCCTTGCATATTGTTTAGTAATAGATTGGTTAATGCAGCGATGTGTTCTTCTGAGTCGTTTAAAGCAGGAATATATCGATATTGGCCACCACCTGCTTTTACAAATACTTCTTTATTTTCATCAACCATTTCTTCAAGCGTTTCTAAGCAGTCAGCTGAAAATCCAGGGCAAACAACATCAACACTTTTCTGGC
>Ga0316207_10002224_pt1 | contig 20635 bp, 15 predicted proteins | sample 6weekpyrite_MG_FD_204943 | JGI IMG/M metagenome (GOLD analysis project Ga0316207, IMG submission 204943) | Microbial mat bacterial communities from mineral coupon in-situ incubated in ocean water Damariscotta River, Maine, United States -... | ecosystem: Environmental > Aquatic > Marine >...
AGATAAAACATTTTCAATTGAAGCGATTGAACTTGGGCCAATGGAGAATTTTGTTTATATCATCCATGACCACGCAACAAATCGAGCGGCTATTGTCGATCCTGCGTGGGATGTACCTAGAATTGTTCAACGGGCAAAAGAGAATGGACTGAAAATTACAGATATCCTTATTACACACGGTCATGCTGATCACATTAATGGAATAGATGATTTGTTAAATAGCTGTGATGCCGAAGTTCATATGCTAAAAGCTGAAGTAAATTTTTCCGAATTATTAATTAAAAACCCAACACTACATTATGGTGGCGATGAAATAATGTTGGGAGAAACGAAAATTAAGATTTTACATACGCCTGGCCATTCACCGGGTTCTGCTTGTTTTCTTATTGGTGGCGAATTAATAACAGGTGATACACTTTTTGTTTTTGGTTGTGGGCATTGCAAACTGGCAGGGGCAAATCCCAATGAATTATTTAATTCACTTGGCAAATTAAAAAAAGAAATGCCTCTGGATACAATTATTCATCCCGGTCACAATTATGCGGATAAAGCGGTATCAACCATCTCGGAACAAATAGAAGGTAATCCATTTTTACATTTTGATAATGTGGAAAGCTTTACTCAATATCGTATGGTTGAGCATGATAAGACTCGGGACACACCTTATCATGCTGTTCTCAAGTCTGATTTTCATAAAGGTATTTAAGATATATAAAATATAAAATTTATCAGGCTTATAAATTTTCTTTTTAGTCTGATACCATAATTAAACTTCTGTAAAAAGTGTCAAAATTATAACGAAAAAAAATAATTTATTTTTTTCGCTAATTTTACTCAAGAAAACATCACAGATTCCAGCATTCGTCCTTATCTTATTGATTCTAAAGCCAAGAAAATAACGATATTTGTGAATTCCATCGCATAAATGTATTGAATATTGCTGGCATAGAGTCTGCAACATCTGCATTAGCACTAAAGCTGTTGAGTACCCCAGCCGAAGGACTAAGTAAGAGATTAGATAAATGTATGACTAAGCACTCTTTCATAGACTTTGTTGATTCAAACTAGGAGGTGTTTCATGGAAATGTTAAATACAGTTGTAGAAGCGGTAGTTCTTTCCTTTTGTATAGGTGCAATTTTTGGTGGAGTGATTGTTGCTCATTTTCAATTAAAGCCAGCCGAGCAAAATGAAGGTCGGCTTCAGCCTGCAAAAGTTAAAGCTAACGACCAAGATCAATAAGATAAAACCCCCGCTATTCGGCCTGCAAGCCCATTTTGGGTTGCAGTATCAGGATTAACCGAATAGTAGGGCAGTTTAGAAGATTGTTCTTAAGTAGGTGATCTCAAATCAGTCAAAGGCCAACGGGCTCTGGCTGAAAACGACAACGACTTATGTGACTGATGCTGAAGTCGCAACCATCCCGCATAGGCAATCATTGCCCCATTATCAGTGCAGAATTCAAAACCAGGATAATGTGTAGTAATTCCCATAGCGTTTTCCAAAGTACTCAATTTTTCTCGTAAGTATTGATTTGCACTTACTCCACCGGCAACCACCAATTGATTCAGGCCTGTTTTTTTTAAGGCTCGTTTACACTTTATAAATAGTGTATCAATGGCTGCTAGCTGAAAAGCTAAAGCAATATCTGCTTTGTCTTGCGCTGTTTGCGCTGAATTGTGGTAAGTATTAATCGCATAGGTTTTTAAGCCACTATAACTAAAGTCGAGGCCTGGGCGATCAGTCATAGGGCGAGGAAAACGATATTTATCTGTTATCCCCTGTTTGGCAAGTTTTTCAATTTCGGGTCCACCCGGGTAAGGTAATCCCAACATTTTTGCCGTTTTATCAAAAGCTTCGCCAATTGCATCATCTACAGATTCGCCGAGGAGTTCATACTCCCCGAGTTTTTTTGAGGCAATGAGTTGTGTGTGTCCACCTGAGACTAACAATGTTAAAAATGGAAATTGAATATTTGGGTTTTCGATGAGCGGAGCCAGAAGGTGACCTTCCATATGGTGGACTTGTATACAAGGTATTTTCAGTGCCCACGCTAATGATCTGCCAATTGCTGCACCGGCCAAAAGCGCACCCGCCAGACCGGGACCAGCAGTATAAGCTATTCCATCAATGTCTGACTTTTTACAGGCTGCTTCGTTAAGTGTTTCCTGAATTAAGGGTAGCGTCTTATGAATATGGTCTCGTGATGCCAATTCAGGGACAACACCGCCATATTCTCGATGTATATCTATTTGACTAAAAATCTTATGCCCAATTAAACCTGCTTTACTATCGTAAATAGCAATGGCAGTTTCGTCGCAGGAGCTTTCAATACCAAGTACACGCATGCCGTAATTATATCAGTCTAAACAGTGATTTATCCTGTAATTATGTGCAGATATCGGATTGTTCACTTTATATGGGGTAAAAAAACGCGTATTTCATTAAATCTTGATTGATTTGGGTCGTATGAGGGAGTAAAATCCGCGGTTCGCTGCACCCTGATGGAAAATTAACTTATAATTTCTCAGGGTATGCATGACCAAAACTGGTCGAAAGAACAAAATAATGAGGTTATTTACTACATGCCAATGGTTAAACTTAAAGAGCATGAGCCATTTGACGTTGCTTTACGTCGTTTTAAGCGCTCTTGTGAGAAAGCAGGTGTTTTGTCTGAAGTACGTCGTCGTGAATTCTACGAAAAACCGACTCAAGTGCGTAAGCGCAAGCAAGCTGCTGCAGTAAAGCGTCAATTAAAGAAAAATGCGCGTGAAACTTTACGTGGCCGAGGTCGTTTGAGTGGCGCTCGTGCTGCAGCTAAGAAAGCACCTGCACGCGGTGGATTTCGCGGCTCACGTTAAGCTCTGTTTCTAGTAAAACATGTCTGATTCCCTAAAAACGCAACTTCAAGATGCGATGAAAAATGCCATGCGGGCTAAGGATAAGCATCGCTTAGGTGTTATTCGTTTGATGCTTGCGGCAATAAAGCAAATTGAAGTGGATGAGCGAATTGAACTCGATGACGCTCGTGTATTGACTGTGCTAGATAAAATGGTCAAACAACGACGTGAATCCATTTCTCAGTATGAAGCAGCTGATAGAAATGAGCTTGCTGATGTTGAAAAAGCGGAAATTGTGGTTATTCAAGATTTTCTTCCTGAGCAGTTATCAGAAGCAGAAGTTTCTCAAATGGTAGAAGAGGCCTTTGCAGAAACTGGCGCTACTACCATGAAAGACATGGGAAAAGTTATGGGTTTTATCAAACCTAAAGCTCAGGGTCGTGCTGATATGAATATTGTCAGCAAAATGATCAAAGCAAAGCTCGCCAGTTAAGCTGTTTCCCGTTTTTTTTTGATTTAATTGTTAATCAAAATTCATAGACTCAGCCTCTTGATAGTGGTTAAGTATGGGTATCTATGGCTGGTTCTATTCCTCGCACATTTATTGATGATTTATTAACCCGAGTTGATATCGTTGATGTCATTGACTCTCGGGTATCCCTTAAAAAAGCCGGCAAAAGTTATAAAGCCTGTTGTCCTTTTCACAATGAAAAAAGTCCATCGTTTACCGTAAGTCCTGATAAGCAGCTTTACCATTGTTTTGGTTGTGGTGCCAGTGGCTCTGTTATTCGCTTTCTAATGGATTACGAGCATATGGAGTTTGTTGAAGCGGTAGAGGATCTCGCGAAAACTGCCGGTGTAGAAGTGCCTTATGAAGGGTCAAACCGGCCAAAGCAAAATGCCTCAAAACTATATGAATTACATGAGTTGATGGAGCAAGTTTGTCAGTTTTATACATCACAGCTAAATTCTCATGCCCACAAAGCGCATGCCGTAGATTATTTAAAAAAACGAGGTCTCAGTGGGCAGACGGCGAAAGCATTTGATATAGGTTACGCGCCTCCTGGGTGGGACAATCTTTTAAAAAAATTTGGCAGCAATCCACATACAGTAAAACAATTGGTTGATACAGGTATGTTGGTCGTTAAGGATAACGGCAAAACCTATGATCGATTTCGAGAGCGAATAATGTTCCCTATTCGAGATCGTCGTGGACGTGTTATAGCGTTTGGTGGTCGGATTATCGATGAAGGTGTACCAAAGTATCTAAATTCTCCTGAGACGGAAATATTTCATAAGAGTTATGAGCTTTATGGGTTAAATGCCGTGATTAAAGCTGGCTCTGCAAAAGAAAATATTTTGGTGGTTGAGGGCTATATGGATGTTGTATCACTCGCAAACCGTGGCGTAAACAATGCGGTAGCTACATTGGGTACTGCAATTACTGAACAGCACATTCAAGTATTAGTAAAACAAAGCAATGCAATTGTCTTCTGTTTTGATGGAGACGCTGCAGGAAAAAAAGCGGCTTGGCGTGCATTAGAAACTTCTTTGGCATATTTGCAAAAAGGCATGCAATTTAAGTTTATGTTTTTACCTGATGGCGAAGACCCAGACACTATGGTGAGTCAACTAGGTGCCGATGGATTTAATGAATTGGTGGATCAAGCAAAACCGCTATCTGATTTTATGCTGGAGCGATTGTTGGAACAGGCTGATTATCGAACAATTGACGGTCAAGCGAACCTGATTGAAAAAGCACGGCCTTTGATTGGTAAATTACCCAGGGGTGGTTTTGCAAATTTAATGGTTGGGCGACTGGCAAAGTATATTCAAATGCCGGAGCAAGAACTTATGAGGCAACTGAATGGCGGAGAGGCAGTTGGACAGAATATGCCACAACCTAGGCACAGCATTAAAAGGTTGCAATCAGAAAAGCCTTCAACGATCAAGTTAGCTATTGCTATGCTGCTAGAAAAGCCAGATTTGGCTTTAGGTGTAGATAATCCGCGAGATTTGAAAAACCTATTAGTCCCTGGAGTAGTTTTACTTCACGATTTACTTGTTTTTATTCAAGATAATCCTAATATCACTACTGGGGCATTGTTGGAACGCTGGCGCAATACTGAAGAAGGTCGGTTCTTGCCCAAAATACTCAATTGGGAGCATCATGTGCCTGAGTCGGGTTTTGAGAATGAATTTGTCGCAGCGATTGATGCTTTAAAACGCCAGTTGAAGGATCAGGAGCTGGAAGATTTACTTAACAGGTCAAAAATTAGTCCGCTTTCTGTTGAAGATAAGCAGAAATTGTCTAAATTGATGACGGAAATTGTAAGTTGAGGTCGAAATGCCTTATTAGTACTTATTAATTTGCTAACTTTTATAGGCTATAAATGTCAAAAGCGTGAAGAAAGCATTGAATAATTAAAATAATTGAATCGATATAATAAGAAAAGATCAGCATTATTAGGAGATTATTCCTTTTGAATGTATAATGTCGCGCTAATTTTTGCAAACGAATTTTAGGTTAACGAGAAAATATGAATCCTGAGCAACAGTCTCAAATTAAGTTATTGATTGCTAAAGGTAAAGAACAAGGTTATTTAACTTATCGCCAAGTTAACGACCACTTACCTGACGAAATTATTAATCCAGAGCAAATAGAAGATATCGTTGGAATGATTAACGATATGGGGATTCCTGTGCATGAAGTGGCGCCGGATGCAGACTCGATTATATTGACAGATGCGAGTAGTCCCGCTGATGAAGATGTTGCTGAAGAAGCAGCTGCTGCAATTGCGACGGTTGATAATGAATTTGGTCGAACAACTGATCCTGTTCGCATGTATATGCGTGAAATGGGTACAGTTGAGTTACTGACTCGTGAAGGCGAAATAATATTAGCTAAGCGGATTGAAAAGGGCAGTAAGCAGGTTTTATCTGCGCTTGCTCATTATCCTTCAACTATTGAAAATTTTCTCGCAGCATATACAAAATATGAGTCAGAAGATTTGCGGTTGACCGACATCATTGTTGGATTCGCTGATCCTGATATTGGTGATGCGATACCTACGCCACCAGAGCCTAAAGCTGCGAGTGATGATGATGAAGAAGTAGATACAGGTCCCGACTTGGAAGAAGTACGTGCTTGTGTCAATAACATCGCCAAGCAATATAAAAAGTGGCTGACCTTAAAAGACAAACATGGCATCGACGACAAGAAAACGATTAAACAAGCACAAGCCGTTGAAGACGTGTTTTTTGAGCTTAAATTGGCTCCACGTTTTGTAGAAGTATTGGTTTACAATTTACGTAGTGTAGTAGAGCGAGTGCGTGAGCAAGAGCGCATTATTATGGGTATTTGTGTTAAGCAAGGTAAAATGCCCCGAAAAGAATTTATTAGTACGTTTCTAGCAAACGAGACTAATGTGGAATGGATTGATCAATTTCTTGAAAAAGATGAAGCTTACGTTCCATATATTCGCAGCAAAGTTGACGAGATTAAGCTTGCACAAAGTAAGTTAGCTTTTGTCGAAACAGAATGTAAATTATCCATTCATGTACTTAAAGATATTAATCGTAAGATGTCGATTGGTGAGGCAAAAGCACGTCGCGCTAAAAAGGAAATGGTTGAAGCAAATTTACGTTTGGTTATAGCGATTGCGAAAAAATATACTAACCGTGGTTTGCAATTTCTTGATCTTATTCAGGAAGGAAATATCGGTTTGATGAAAGCCGTTGATAAGTTTGAATATCGTCGTGGTTATAAATTTTCGACTTATGCAACCTGGTGGATTCGCCAGGCTATTACACGATCTATTGCAGATCAGGCACGTACTATTCGAATTCCAGTACATATGATTGAAACGATCAATAAGTTAAATCGAGTATCACGCCAAATGTTACAGGAAATGGGTCGTGAAGCGACGCCTGAAGAATTGGCTGAGCGTATGGAAATGCCCGAAGATAAAATTCGTAAAGTGCTGAAAATTGCTAAAGAGCCAATTTCCATGGAAACACCTATTGGTGATGATGAAGATTCGCATCTTGGCGACTTTATTGAAGATCAAAATTTGTTGGCGCCAAGTGATTCGGCCACTTTTGAAGGTTTACGTGAATCAACAACGCGAATTCTAGAGGGTCTAACTGCGCGGGAAGCCAAGGTTTTGCGTATGCGTTTTGGTATTGATATGAACACAGATCATACCCTAGAAGAAGTGGGTAAACAGTTTGATGTTACTCGTGAGCGTATTCGCCAAATTGAAGCTAAGGCATTGCGTAAGTTACGCCATCCTTCGCGCTCTGAACAATTGCGTAGTTTTCTCGAATAAGGCGCATAATAATCGTACACAAACCTCTATCTGAAAAGATAGGGGTTTTTTATTGATTGCCATAAAGTGCTGTATTGATTATAACTTTGCCCTATAATACACACCTCTTTATAGGGCCTGTAGCTCTTTGGTTACGAGTCCAAGGATGGACGAGGTAGAATCGAGTCTGGAACAGAGATCGAGAGCAGTGGGTGAACGGCGCTTAAGCCGTGAACGACCCGCACACGACTGCATGGATGCAGGAGGTAGAGCAACGCATGGAGCAGTTGCCGAGGAAGTGCGGGCTGGGGGTAATCGAAGCCATGGTGTCATCGCCATGGATGGCAAGGAAAATTTAACTAATCGCAGGATTGAGTCCACTGCTTTTAGCAAATCTCGGACTCAATATGTTTAGATTCCATCAAGGGCCTGTAGCTCAGTTGGTTAGAGCAGTGGACTCATAATCCATTGGTCGTAGGTTCGAGTCCTACCAGGCCCACCATTTTTATTGAAATTCTTTTTTATATCCCATAACTTTTACCAGACAATTGTCATGGCTCATACGAAAACTTTTGCAAACCATAAGTTTATTGTATGGTCATTGTGTTTGTAGTTGCATATATGTTTGTTATGATCAGTTTATAAAAACATTCACAATACACTAATTACATCCATGATAGCACAACGTATTACACAGTCTTTGCGATATAGGCTCGTTGTTTCCAGCGTGCTTATTCAAATTATGTTTGTCTCTTTGTTAGTGGCTCATAGTATTAATTTGATTGAAGATAACTTGTTAAAGCAATCTGAAGTGCGATTGCATGAGTTGGAACGATTGCTTAATACTTCTTTGGCAGCCCCTTTGATCCAGCAAGATTTTGAAGTTCTACAAGAAATTCTTAACGATAGCATACGTGAAGACGGCATTATCTATTTTGAATTGGTTGGGAGCAATGGTCAGTTAATAACGAAATCTGGAGGGAATGCTCAGCATATTCCTCATATAGAAGAGCACTTAACATTAGCATCAAGTGTGGCGTTAGGGAACGATACTTTTGATGCTCATATTGATTTGATAGTTGCAGGAATTAAATATGGAAAGTTGCATTATGGTATTTCTTTAAAATCATTGGATCAGATTAAATCCGCTTTGCTTGAGGATAGCGTACTAATTGCAATTATTGGTATTGTTTTTTCTGGTCTTGCATTGTTTTTTTCCGGTATGTGGTTGACACGAAATTTGACAAAGTTGGCTGAAGCGAGCCAAGAGTTTGCTGGAGGTAATCTCTGTGCGCGTGTCCATGTTGATTCTAAGGATGAAGTTCGATATTTGGCTCAAGCATTCAATTATATGGCGGAATCTCTAGATACCCGTATTCAAGATTTGCATCACAGTCAGAAAGAGCAAAAATTATTGTTGAAAAATTCTCAGCAAGAAAAAGCTCGTTTAACTTCGTTGTTAGAGGTGATGACCCGCGGAATTTTATTTGAAACCCTTGATGAGAGAGTGGCGTATTATAACCCCGCTTTAATAAAGATTTTGGGTTTACATGATTCGCCTAATCTCATAGGGGAGTTTGTCTCGCTTGTTGCGGAAAATACTAAGAAGGGATTAAAAACACAAACCAAAAAAGATTGCTTGTTAAATAAAAGTACTTTTGACAATGGAAGTTCTGCACTTGAGTTTGAATTATTGGATGGTGCAGTTGTTATACAGCGCTACTATCCTGTTTATGATGAAGAAAATGATATTGTTGGTACGTTGTGGATATATGAAGATGTGACGGTGGAAAGGCAAACAGCTGAACAGCTCGTTCATTTAGCAGAACATGACTTTTTGACAGGTTTGTATAATAGACGGAAGTTTGAAGAAGAAATGAATCGGCAAGTTGATATTTGTCGTCGCCACAATACTGAGCTTGCATTGGTATTCTTTGATGTTGACGATTTCAAATATATTAATGATGCGTTTGGGCACAAATACGGTGACGAAGTGCTGAATAAAGTCGCTAATGATGTTGGTGTATTGACTCGACGAGAGGAGTTGTTTTGTCGTTTAGGTGGAGATGAATTTGCGATTTTAGTTCCCGATGCAAGTTTGAAGAGCGCTCAATTACTTGCGGAGCGAGTACGAACAGCCGTTTCTAATATTTCTTTTCAGCGTGAAGAAAAAAGAATAAGAGTGACATCTAGTATTGGAATATCTATGTTTCCAAGGCATGCGGTTGAGATGGATGAGTTATTGGTGTGTGCTGATATTGCTATGTATCAAGCTAAAGATGCAGGAAAAAATACATGGAAGGTATTTGAAAAAAATCAGGAAGCTTCTCAGCAGTTATTAAAGCGGATTAATTGGGATGGTCAAATAAGCGATGCATTAGAGAATGATTCATTTGATCTTTACTATCAGGGTGTGTTTTCTCCTGAAAATAACGAGTTGTTTTGCCTTGAAGCACTTGTGAGAATGAAAGTTGAGGGCGAGAGTAATGTGATTTTGCCAGGGCAATTTATTCCTTTTGCGGAACGCTCAGGTAAAATTATTGAAATTGATCGCTGGGTATTGAAAAAAGTGATCACCACACTTGCTGAGAATCCAACAATAATTTGTATTTCAGTCAATGTCTCAGGCCGCTCATTTGATGATCCAACATTAGCTCAGTTCATTGTGCAAACACTTGAAACAAATAATGTAAAACCTCAGCGTTTATTGCTTGAGTTAACTGAAACGGCGGCAGTATCTGATTTGCATGATGCGCAGCGTTTTATCAATGCTATGAGAGATTATGGCTGTAAAATTGCAATTGATGATTTTGGTTCTGGTTATGCCTCTTTCATCTATTTGAAGCACCTTGAGGCAGACGTGGTAAAGATAGATGGTTTATTTACTCATGACTTAGTGAAAGAAACGGATAATCAATTATTTATTAAAGCGATTGTAGATATTGCTCATGGATTAAATAAAAAAATAGTTGCAGAATTTGTTGAAGATGAAAATTCCTTAGAGTTGTTGGTGGCATTGGGTGTTGACTATGTACAAGGGTTTTATTTTCAAACACCAAGTGAAAGTTTTCCATGGATAACGGATTTGCGTTCATGTAAAAGTGTCGTAGAGAATATCAATTGAAAGGGACTTTATAGATGAATAAAATATTTTTTCCAGTTGTTCTGGTGATTTTATTTATTTCTTCTGTCAGTGTTAATGCAGAAGATGGTGTGGAAAAAAAAGAGCTTAAAGTTGGATTGTTACCCTTTGTTAGCGCTACTCGATTGATAAAATTATTTTTACCACTTAAAAAACATTTAGAACAAAACGGTGGGTATCGAGTTACATTTGTATCGGCACCAGATTTCCGGAAGTTTCTAAAGCGAACTCACAATCAAGAGTATGATTTTGTATTCACAGCGCCACACTTTGCATTATTAGCTGAGCAAGAATTTGGGTATCAGCGCTTAGCTAGGTTTTCTCGTCAATTAAAAGCTTGTATATTTGTGCGTCAGAATAGTCCCATAAATAAATTGGTTGATTTGAAGGGTTCAGTTATTAGTACGCCAGGACCTTTGGCTATTGTGAGTGTTTTAGGTGAGGTAATGTTGAATAGTAGAAACCTGAATCAATCAAAAAGCGTTAACTTTTTACGAACCCCGTCACATAATAATGCCATTATTTCTGTTGTCAATGAAGATGCAGATGCAGGAATAGTGTCCTTGCCAGTATTTAAATTTTATATATCAAAAGAAGAAAATAAAATTAAACTTTTAGAGTGCTCAGAAGCTATTCCTTCGCCAATGTTTTTAGCAAGTAAGCCCATGAATGGGCGTGATAGAGAAATACTAGCTTCTGTGCTTTTAGATTTTCCAAATAGTCAACATGGCAAGAACTTTTTTGAAAAGACACCATATAAAAGTATGGAGGCTATAAGTGATAAAGATATGGCGCTACTGGAGAAATATTTAGGAACCTTGAAAAGTAGAATACAAATAAATTAATTTAGATAGCTTGAGTCTCGCAAGGCTCAACCCAAGCTATTTTGGTATTTTTATTTTTTATCGTAAGCTTCTGATTGGATTTTATGAATTGTTAAATCAGCGCCTTCATATTCTTCTTCTTGACTTAGTCTGATGCCCATAAATGTTTTCACAATATAATAAATGATAAATCCGCTGGCTCCAGCAAAAACAACACCTCCCACTGTTCCAATAATTTGAGACATCAGACTAACACCACCCAGTCCGCCAAACATTTGTTGGCCAAAAATACCGGCAGCAATTCCGCCCCATGCACCACATAAACCATGTAGTGGCCAGACACCTAATACATCATCAATTTTCCATTTGTTTTGAGTTAAGGTAAATGTTATTACAAATAGGCCACCTGCAATCGCACCAGTCACTAGTGCACCCATAGGGTGCATTAAATCAGAGCCCGCACATATCGCGACTAAACCGGCTAAAGGACCGTTATGAACGAAACCTGGATCATTCTTACCAATGATTAAAGCTGCGAGAATACCACCAACCATTGCCATCAAAGAGTTTAGTGCAACTAATCCGCTTACTGCTTCAATTGTTTGCGCTGACATAACATTGAAACCAAACCAGCCTACAGAGAGAACCCAAGCACCAAGTGCGAGAAAGGGAATGCTGGATGGTGGATGAGAAACAACAGCCCCCGTTTTTGTGTATCGACCATAACGTGCACCAAGTAAGACAACTGCGCCTAGAGCGATCCAGCCACCTACTGCATGAACAACAATTGATCCGGCGAAATCGTGGAACTCTGCGCCAAAAGTTTCTCCTAGCCAACTTTGAATGCCAAAGTTTCCATTCCAAACAATGCCTTCAAATAGGGGGTAGGCAAAGGCAACGATTAATGCTGTGGCAAGTAATTGTGGATAAAATTTTGCGCGTTCAGCAATGCCACCTGAAACAATGGCTGGAATGGCTGCAGCAAAGGTCATTAAAAAGAAAAATTTAACTAATTCATAGCCGTTTTTCTCAGCTAAGGTTTCCGCGCTGCTGAAAAAATCAACGCCATATGCAATACCAAATCCTATGAAAAAATAGGCTACGGTGGATACAGCAAAATCACAAATGATTTTAACCAGGGCATTAACTTGATTTTTTTTACGAACAGTACCAACTTCTAAGAAGGCGAAACCTGCGTGCATAGCAAGTACCATGATTGCGCCGAGTAAGATAAATAGTACATCGTTACCTGTGTATGTTGTTTCCATGATCAACTCTATTTTCTGATTGTTTAAAGATAAATATGGGCTAAATCATACACTGTTCTGAAATTGCTTGCACCAAAGCGAGCGAATACTTGCGATGCCTTGTGCGCCTGATTCGATAGCTCGGGGAAGGTGTTTTTGCTCCATTCCCCCTAAAGCAAATGCGGGTATCGGAGCAGCTTTGCATAAATCGCTAAATTTCCCCCAATCCAATGGTGTACTTTCAGGGTGGCTGGTTGTTTTTAGTACAGGAGAGATAACGATAAAATCCACACCGAGTTTAGTTGCAGTTGTTATTTCTTGTTTGGAATGACATGAAGCGGCGCATATCAGACTTTTAGGAAGACATTGAGCTTTCATTAATTCGGAGGATGATAAATGTACCCCTTGTGCTCCGATATTCTCTGCAAAATTTGGGGATGAATTAATAAGTAAGATTGAGTCGTAAGCTTGGTTAATTTCTTTTACTTCAAGAAACAAGGTTTTCAATTGTTGAGGATTTAGCGTTTTTGCACGCAGTTGAACGAGCTTAATACCATTTTTTAGTCTATCTTCAATGGTTTCTAAAAAACCAGTACGTTGATCAAATTCAGGTTCTGGTGTTATTAAATAGTGTTGGGGCAATTTTACAGCGTTGATAATAGCTTTATTTGCAGCGGGAAAATCAAATTGGTCCAATTCACTTTTGTTTAGCCAGCGAGTTTGTTGTCCTTCTTTACCATGAGCGCTACCATCAAAACTTGTTACTCGCCAGACATCAAGTAAAACGGATTTATCGGGGTAATCATGGGAAATTTGTATGAGAGGTTCAAATGTTTGAATTTGAATGCCAATTTCTTCGAATAGTTCTCGTTTTAAAGCTTGTACGGTTGATTCGGCAATTTCAACTTTGCCGCCAGGAAATTCCCATAAACCACCTTGATGTAAATGGTCAGGTCGTTTGGCAATGAAGATTTGCCCCTGTTCATTTTCAACAACAGCAGCTACGACGTGAATACGTAATCTAGGCATTTATAATTTCGCGAATTTATCGCATAGAGATTTGGTTTTAATGACGCTTATTTGAATGAACGTCATGCTGTTATGCATGGTCGATTGAAGAAAACTGTCGGTAAAACTAAAGGTTATGTGAGAAATCGAGAAATTCATGAATTGTCTGGATCAGGCTTTATCTTTTTTTCTTCACGAAAACTAAAAATAATCATAATCACTGCACCAACAAAAATTGCTGAATCGGCAATATTAAATGCGGGCCAATGCCAGGTATTGTAATATACATCGATAAAGTCCACTACGTAACCAAAACGTACACGATCAATTAGGTTGCCAACAGCACCACCAAGAATGAGCGATAAAGAAATCGCCATACCTTTTTCCTGTGGTGTTAATTTTTTAATCCAGATAAATATTGCAATGCTGACGACCGTGGCAAGAACGGAGAAAAACCAGCGTTGCCAACCACCTGCATCACTTAGAAAACTGAAGGCTGCACCTTCGTTATGCATTAAGGTAAAATTAAACATTGGCATAACTGCAACAGGATCAAACATAACGAGATTTGCTGTGGCCATAGCTTTTGTTATTTGGTCAAGAATGATGACAACAACTGAAATAATCGTCCATTTAAGCATTATGCAAATCGCCTTTTCTCACCATCACCTTCAACATTTTCAACGCAGCGCCCACAAAGCGTTGGGTGCTCTGGGTGGTTACCCACATCTTTGCGATGATGCCAGCAGCGGTCGCATTTGTCATAAGCGGATGCTGCGACACTAATCCAGATTTCGTCACCGTTTGTTAATGTAACATGGCTGGCGTTTTCATTTTTTTCGGTGTCGGTATGAACTCGAGCACCGGAAGTGATTAAGGTAAAGCGCAATTCATCTTCCAATGCAGACAGCTTTTTGAATATTTCGGATCCGCAGTACAAATCAACCTCTGCGTTCAGTGAAGATCCGATTTCTCCGCTAACACGTAAATTTTCTAGCATTTTGCTCACAGCTACGCGGACTTCTACTAATTCGCTCCAATAATCTAAAGTAAAGACATTGTCTATTTCAATCGCTGGTAGTTCATACCAGGTTTCAAGAAATACCGAATCACTGCGTTGACCTGGAATAAATGGCCAAATTTCATCAGCGGTAAAGCTGAGTATTGGTGCTAACCAGCGGGTAAAGGCTTCTGCAATATGGTGCAGTGCAGTCTGAGCTGAGCGACGAGCCTGGCTGTCTGCTTTTGCTGTGTATTGACGATCTTTAATAATATCCAGATAAAAACTGCCCATATCTACAGAGCAAAAATTATGGATCTTTTGATAAATATTGTGGAAATCATAATTTTCATAATCGATTTTAATTTCTTCTTGTAACTGTGCCGTGCGTTGAACAGCCCATTTATCAAGAGCTAACATATCTTCAGGATCAAGTGCATGACTTGCAGGATCAAAACCGTTTAGATTAGCGAGTAGAAATCTTGATGTATTCCGTATGCGTCGATAAGCATCAGCAGTACGTTTAAAAATTTCATCGGATACCGTCATTTCACCACTGTAATCTGTGGATGAAACCCATAGCCGAATAATATCTGCCCCTAAGTTATTAACCACTTTTTGAGGAACGACAGTATTGCCCAAACTCTTGGACATTTTCTTGCCCTTGGCATCAACAGTAAAACCGTGAGTGAGAGCCTGTTTGTAGGGGGCTTCACCACTCATAGCTAACGAAGCTAATAAAGAGGACTGAAACCAGCCACGGTGTTGATCTGAGCCTTCTAAATATAAATCTGCAGGAAACTGTAAGTCGTCACGTTGATTCAAAACACAGAAATGTGTTGTGCCGGAATCAAACCAGACATCTAGTGTATCGGTGATTTTGACATAGTTATTCGCCTCGTCACCTAACAGCTCTTGAGGTTCCATATCAAACCATGCGTCAATGCCTTCTTGCTCCATTTTTAAGGCAACTTTTTCCATTAAAGCCGGCGTATCAGGGTGCAAAGCTTGTGTATCTTTGTGAACGAATACAGCAATAGGTACGCCCCAGGTGCGTTGCCGTGAGATACACCAGTCAGGACGATTATTTATCATTCCTTCTATGCGTGCTTGCCCCCATTCAGGTAGCCAGCTGATTTTTGGGATGACGTTATTGGCTAACTCGCGCAAACCGCCTTGTTCCATGCTCACGAACCATTGTGGCGTTGCGCGAAAAATAATGGGAGTTTTATGTCGCCAGCAATGTGGGTAACTGTGTTCAATTGCTTGATGGTGTACCAAGGTGCCTTTTGTTTTCAAGGTTTCCAAGACAGAATCGTTGGCCTTAAAAACATGTTGCCCGGCGAATAACTCTGTATCAGGTAAAAATGTACCATTAGCGCCGACAGGATTTTCAACAGGTAAATTATAACGAGAGCCTGCCACATAATCTTCCTGGCCATGTGCCGGTGCGGTATGTACTGCTCCAGTACCTGCATCAACTGTGACATGATCTCCTAGAATGACTGGCACTTCTTTATTGTAAAAGGGGTGTTGTACTTTGATATTTTCCAAGGCACTGCCTTTACAATAAGCAACGACTCGATGTTCTTCAAAACCGTATCGTCCTACAGCATCTTTCCATAGTGCTTCTGCAAGTACTAAACGTTCGGTGCCATGTTCACCAACGCACTCAACGACTGCATAGTCTAAATCAGGGTGTATCGCTACTGCTTCATTGGCTGGTAAAGTCCAAGGAGTTGTAGTCCAGATAACCATAGAAAGCGGACCTTCGCCAGTATGATTTTCTACATGATGACATTTTGCAAAAAACGCCGCGTCATCTAACACAGCAAAACGAACATCAATCGCTGGTGAACGCTTGTCTTGATATTCAACTTCTGCTTCAGCCAATGCTGAGCCGCAATCCGTACACCAATGAACAGGTTTTGAACCTTGATGAATGTGGCCATTTGCAAAAATTTTCGAGAGACTGCGAACAATGTTTGCTTCAAATTTATAGTCGAGTGTAAGGTAAGGATTATCCCAATCACCGAAGACACCCAAACGAACGAAATCTTTTTTCTGATTATCAACTTGTTTGTATGCATATTTTCTGCAAGCTTTACGAAATTCTTTGGCTGTAACTTTTCCACCCGCCTTGCCAACCTTCTTTTCCACCTGCAATTCAATAGGCAAACCGTGACAGTCCCAGCCAGGCACATAAGGCGCATCAAAACCACTTAGCGTTTTTGATTTAACAATAATATCTTTCAATATTTTATTAACCGCATGACCAATATGGATGTCACCGTTAGCGTAAGGTGGGCCATCGTGCAAAATAAATTTTTCACGACCTTTGCTAATTTCACGCTGTTTGCTATATACATCTAGTTGCTTCCAGCGCTTTAACATTTCCGGTTCACGATTGGCGAGGTTGCCTTTCATGGGAAATCCGGTTTTTGGTAAATTTAGCGTATCTTTGTAATTTTTTTCTTCAGTCATTATCTTATGCGTTTAATAAAGTTTTTGCCGATTCAGTATCTTGCTTAATTTGAGCTACTAATGCATCCAGGCCATCAAATTTTTGTTCTGGACGAATGTAATGTTCAAAATGAATATTAATTCGTTTGCCATAAATATCCTGATTAAAATCGAATAAGTGAATTTCCAGCAAATACAAGCTGCCATCTACCGTAGGGCGAACACCTAGATTGGCGACACCATATTGGGTTTTATTCAGGCCGGTTATTTTAACCGCATATACACCATTTGTGGGAGCAATTTGTTGTTTTAGGCGGATATTTGCTGTGGGGAAGCCGATCGTGCGGCCTCGTTTGTCACCATGGCCAACTTTTCCGCTAATGTGGTAAGAGTGGCCAAGTAATTCTTGAGTTTTCTTCAGGTTGCCTTCGGCTAAAAACTGTCTAATTCTTGTGCTGCTTACACGTAAATCATCTATTAAGTAAGTTGGAGTATTTTCTACATCATAATCCCATTTCATTCCGGCTTCTTTTAATAGATGAAAATCACCTTGACGATTTTTACCAAATTGGAAGTCGTCACCAATGACTAAGTGTTTTGCATGTAGGCCATGAATAAGTATTTTATCGATGAAATCATTAGCACTAAGATCGGCCAATTTTTGATTAAAAGGTATACAGACAACCCGGTCGACACCGTAGCTTTTTAACAGCTGCATTTTGTCATGAAAACGAGAGAGCTTTGCGGGTGCTTTGTCTCCAGCGAAAAAGTCCTGTGGATTAGGTTGGAATGTCATTAGAGTAGCAGGGACTTGATGTTTCTCTGCTTGTTTTGTAAGCTGCTTGATAATGGCTTGATGGCCTAGGTGTACGCCATCAAAATTACCAATGGTTACAACATTGCCGCGATGTTCTGGTTGTAAATTGTGTAAACCGCGGATGATTTCCATGATTTTAAGTGCTTTTGCTTAAAAAGCATGGATTATATCAGCTGACTGCGAAATTTTCGCAATCAGTTGAGAAATAATGGAAAAATCTACTCAGCACTCGTATTTATAGGATGGACATAGATCCAGAGTTGTTATTCGAGTCACTATCTAGTCGTTTATCTACGGGTCGTACAACCAGACGTGAATTCTCTGGCACTGTTTCTTCAAGTTTAGCTTTGAACCGCCCTTGGCGAGCAGATTTTGAGCCTCGACGAGCATAGTTTACTTTCGCATCAATGCTGTCAATACGAACACCGCGTTCATTATATAAATCAACAGTTACAAATCCTTTGGCAAAGCGACGACTACTTTCTCTAACAACAAGGCCTTTCACGATAGCGGTTTCTCCCGCTTCATTGACGTTGACTTTCACAACGGACATTTTTTTAGAAGCCAGCATTTCTACTTCGGTAGTACCATCTTCAACTAAATTTTTACCGGGAACAGCGCAGGCAGTGAGTAAAATGAGTGTTGCTAATACAGTTAGAGTTTTCATTGTATTGACACCAGTTTAGGATTATTTGTGTAATGTAGGTGTCTGCTGTGAATATAAGCTTAAAAAATTGTAACCTGAGTAGTTACAAGTAAGATATGTGTTTCAGTTGAGAAATAAGTGCGTTAGATAGGTAATTTTTGTGGGCGATCTATGGCGAAACCTTGTGCGTAGTCAATGCCAATGTTTTTGAGTTCATCGATAATTTTAGTGTCTTCAACCCACTCGGCAATTGTATGGGCGTTAATCGTGCCGGATATATTTGCTACAGACTCAACAATTGCGTGATTCATCGGGTCACTGTGTAACTCACTAATAAAATGTCCATCAAGTTTAATGAAATCCACGGGTAGATTTTTTAGGTAGGTATACGAGCATACACCGGTTCCGAAATCATCCAGCGCGAAATGTAGTCCGATGTTCCGTAAGCTTTCAATAAATTCCAATGCTCGAGAAAAATTGGTGATAGCAGCTGTTTCTGTAATCTCAAAACAAATCATAGTAGGCGGTATATCGTATTTTGCAAGCATCTCTATAACGAATGTGTGAAAGTTATTGTCGTTAAATGATAAACCTGAAATATTGATAAAATAAATAACGTCTTTATTTGATTCTTTTGATAAAAATTTGAAGGTGTTTGTTATTACCCAACGGTCTAGTGTGGGCATGAGGTTATAACGTTCTGCAGCAGTGATGAACGAACCTGGCATTAATAATTCTTGTTCTTTATTTCGCATTCTAACTAAAATTTCATAAAAAACTGTGGGTTTAATTTTATCATTTATGGGTAGAATAGTTTGTCGGTGTAATTCAAAGTCATCATTTTGTAAGGCTCGAGTTAATTCCGACGCCCATTTCATTTCGCCTTGTCGTTTGATAACTTCCTCATCTCCTTCTTTATAAATGTGAATTCGGTTACGCCCAAGTTCTTTTGCGATGTAACAAGCGGCGTCTGCGTCTCTCATAGCGTCTTTAATACTGATACAGTTTTTATCAATAATTGTGATGCCTATGCTTACACTGATACGAAATACGTTGTCTTGCCAGGAAAATCGGAAGGCGTTTGCTGCTTCAAGCAATTTATTGGCAATGATGGTCGCTTGATCCATGGGGCAATCTAGCAATAAAATTCCAAACTCGTCTCCACCAAGTCGGCCAATGGTGTCATTATCGCGAAGTGCATTGGCAAATATTCTTGAAAGTTGCTTTAGTAATTCATCACCAGCAATGTGTCCGCATGTGTCATTGACAATTTTGAACTGATCAAGATCCAGGAAGCAAAATGTATGTTGTTGGTTATTGTTTATAGCTGTTTGTAATGCATGAGTGAGTCGTAAATCGATTTCTCGCCGATTAATAAGTCCAGTTAATGCGTCATGGCTGGCTTGATGAGACATTTTGTTTGCCATGTTATGCAATGTTTCGTCTTGGTTTTTTCGGTGTATTTCCATGCCGACCCGATTGGCGAATATTTTTAAAATTGGACGTGCCCAATCTGGAGGGTTCATGGGTTTGGTGTCCATTACAGCAATAATTCCGATAACTGATCCATCAGGTGTTTTTAATGGCGAACCAAAATAGCTTTCTACGCCCATCTCTAATAGAGACAGCATTGTTGGATAGCGTTTAGTGACCTCTTTATCAATGAGTTCTACTTTTAAATTCAAAATGTCTTCGCAGGGTGAGTTTTTAATGGGAAACTCAAAGCCAGCTGAAAATCTTTCTCCGTTATAGACTAGGTAGGTTTTTATGTGTGTTCTTTTGTCGTCACTAAATAAGCCAATTAAAGCATATTTGCAATCGTATAAATCACAAAGATTACTTAAGCAATCGCTAAAAAAAGAATCTTCTTTATTCGATACCAATCCTTGTTGTGCTAAGCCAGTTAGCACTACTTCGACGTTTTTGCGATTAGACATTTCCCCTTCAAGGTTTTTTTGCGCGCGATGCAGTTGTCTGTTGGTTTTGATGATGTAAATAGTCAGGCTTAGTAAAAAAATAAAAAGTAAGAAAATGGCAATGAATATACCTAGGTATTTTGACCAAAGTTCTCTGCTTATGTCTTGGCTAGATGTGTGGTATGGGCCGACTTGTAGTTCCTTTAGTAACTTGTCAACAGCATTGTAATTGCTTGGAATAACCCAGCCCGTGTATTTACCTTTTTTTGCAGCTAGGTGGTCTTCCTGAATGGTTAGTAGTAATGTCGCAACTTGATTGGCTAGCATATCATCGCTTGTTTTAGTTCGAGAAAATGACCATTCAGGGTATAAGTCCGTGCTGCGTAAAAAAGGAAAATCTTTACTTTTTTGTAAGTTAAGTGCC
>Ga0316207_10002225_pt1 | contig 20634 bp, 16 predicted proteins | sample 6weekpyrite_MG_FD_204943 | JGI IMG/M metagenome (GOLD analysis project Ga0316207, IMG submission 204943) | Microbial mat bacterial communities from mineral coupon in-situ incubated in ocean water Damariscotta River, Maine, United States -... | ecosystem: Environmental > Aquatic > Marine >...
CCCAAGGGGAGTCGAACCCCTGTTACTGCCGTGAAAGGGCAATGTCCTAGGCCTCTAGACGATGGGGACTAAAACTTTAGTCTTCGTCGTTACGTTCGGATAATATCGTGGTTACCATGCCGGTAAATAAGACAATAAATCCAACGGGTATGATGGTGCCAAGCCATATTATCGCGTTTTCGCTCTCGTTCAACAAGAGTGTAAACCCAATCACCATACCACTAACGGTGAGCAAAATTCCTGCTATAACAGCAAGTTTCCCTGCCTTATGCATTTGCTCGTTTCTTCATACAGGTCATAGTCAAAAGATATTTCCCAGTATTTGGTGGAGCTAAGCGGGATCGAACCGCTGACCTCTACACTGCCAGTGTAGCGCTCTCCCAGCTGAGCTATAGCCCCTGTAAGAGAGCGCGCAATTTACGTTGTCAGGCCATTTATGTCAATAAATTTCTTAAAAAATTACCAGTTTTTTATGAAGTACTTCCCTGTACTCCACCAAGGCTTGCTTCGCTCATGAAAAACTGCTCCAAACAGTTTTTTAGTTTGCTGCTTCAATCTTTGCCCAGGTATCACGTAATGTCACCGTGCGGTTAAAAACGGGCTTTCCATTGCTCGAATTTTCATCATCTCGACAGAAATACCCTTCTCTCTCAAACTGAAATCGCTCTCCAGCTTCGGCCTTTTCAAGCGAGGCTTCGAGGTAGCACGTTGACAGCGTTTGTAGTGATTCAGGGTTAATGTAGTCCGTGAATTCTTTGCCTTCTTTAGCCGCTGTGTCAGGGTTTGCGTGGGTAAATAAGCGATCATACAAACGTACTTCAGCTTCGATGCCCTGTGAAGCTGAAACCCAATGAATCACCCCTTTTACCTTGCGGCCATCGGCAGGGTTCTTATTATGGGTATCAGGATCATAGGAACAACGTAGCTCGGTGATTTCGCCGTTACTATCTTTAACCACTTCATCACAGCGAATGACATAAGCATTGCGTAAACGTACTTCTCCACCGGTCTTGAGGCGTTTGTACTTGTTATTCGCCTCTTCCTTAAAATCATTTCTATCAATATACACTTCCCGTGTGAAAGGAATAACGCGTTTTCCCATTCCTTCTTTTTGCGGATGATTGGGTGCTTCTAATTGTTCCAATTTATCTTCTGGATAATTTTCAATCACCACTTTTAATGGATTCATGACCGCCATACGACGTGGTGCACTTTCATTCAAATCTTCACGTATGCAATTTTCTAACACGCCCATTTCAATTGAGTTATCGGATTTAGTCACGCCAATGCGATCGCAAAAATCACGAATGGATGCAGGTGTGAAACCACGACGGCGCAAACCAGCGATAGTTGGCATACGAGGGTCATCCCAACCCGATACATAATGCTCTTCAACCAGTTGAGTCAATTTACGTTTACTCACAATCGTATATTGTAAGTTTAAACGTGAAAATTCAATTTGTTGTGGATGACATGCAATACTAATATTGTCCAACACCCAATCGTATAATGGACGGTGATCTTCAAACTCTAAAGTACACAGCGAATGTGTAATACCTTCTAAGGCATCTGAAATAGGATGAGTGTAATCGTACATAGGATAAATACACCATGCTTCACCTGTTTGATGATGAATTACACCGTGACGAATACGATACAACGTTGGATCACGCATATTCATATTAGGTGAAGACATATCGATTTTTGCACGCAAAACGCGTTCGCCATCTTTAAAATCACCGGCCGTCATTTTTGCAAACAGCTCTAAATTTTCTTCTACACTGCGTGAACGGTTTGGACTATCTTTGCCCGGCTCTTGTAGCGTACCACGATAGGCGCGAACCTCTTCTGCGTTCAAATCACAGACATAGGCTTTACCGGCTTTAATTAATTCAACTGCAAAATCATGTAACTGTTGAAAGTAATCTGAGGCATAATGAACCTCTTTATTCCACTTGAAACCTAACCAGGAAACATCTTCCTGAATAGACTTAACAAACTCTTCTTTTTCTTTTGTTGGATTGGTGTCATCAAAGCGTAAGTTACAGGTACCATTAAACTCATTGGCAATACCAAAGTTTAAACAAATCGATTTGGCGTGACCAATGTGTAAGTAACCATTGGGTTCAGGAGGAAATCGCGTTGCCACTTTGCCATCATTTTTTCCTGATGCAATATCACCATCAATATACTGCTGTATAAAATGGCGCGGTTTTGTTGTTTCGTTATGCTCGTTGGAGTTGCTCATTATGCTTCAGCTCTATTTGCTATGTACTCTAATGCTTTATCTATGCGTCGGCTACAGGCTTCTTTACCAATCAAATAAACCGTCAAGTCCAAACTTGGCGATGGCGCACCACCTGTTACCGCAACACGTAATGGTGTACCTACTTTACCCATTTTTACGTTTAACTTTTCTGCTACGCCATGAATCACATCATGTATCGACTCCAGATTCCATTTCTCTAAAGCATTGAGATCAGCTTGTGCTGTTTGCAGTACTTCTGAGGCAACAGGACGTAATTGTTTCTTCGCCATTTTCTCATCGAATTCTTCAAAGTCGCGATAATAAAACTGACTGATTTCTGCAAGTTCAACTAACGTTTGAGCACGTTCTCGTTGGGCAACAACGACATCTTCTAACTTTGGTCCTTCAGATGGATCAATACCCAGGTTACCTAAATGCACACTAAGTAATTGTGCGACACGCGAGGCATCATCTTCTTTTAAATATTGAGCATTAATCCATTGCAATTTTTCTGTATTAAATGTTGATGGTGCCTTGTTGACATTCACTACATCAAACAATGCAATCATTTCATCTAAAGAAAATAACTCTTGATCGCCATGTGACCAACCTAAGCGCACCAAATAGTTCATCACTGCTTCGGGCAAATAACCCATATCCCGGTAATCAACCACACTGGTAGCACCATGACGTTTTGACAAGCGTGTGCCATCTTCACCTAAAATCATTGGTACATGGGCAAACGTAGGGACAGTCATATTGAGTGCTTTGTATAAATTTATTTGTCGTGGCGTATTATTAATATGATCGTCGCCACGAACAACGTGACTGATTTCCATATCATGATCATCAACCACAACAGATAAGTTATATGTTGGTGAACCATCGGTACGTTTAATAATGAGATCATCAAGTTCTGTATTTTGAACGCTGATTGAGCCGCGCACTAAGTCATCAAACTGAACGACGCCTTCTTGTGGATTCTTAAAACGAATCACATGTGGTTCATCAGCAGATACCTTTTTGTCTCGACAGTGGCCGTCATAACGTGGTTTTTCTTTAGCCGCCATTTGTTTTTCGCGTAATTCATCGATGCGTTCTCTGGAACAACTACAACGATACGCGTGGCCATCGTTGAGTAATTTCTGAATCGCCTCTTCATAACGTTCAAAACGATGAGTTTGGTAAAAAGGCCCTTCATCATAATCCAGGCCCATCCATGCCATACCCTCAAGGATCGCATTGACAGATTCCTCTGTAGAACGCTCAAGATCAGTGTCTTCAATGCGCAATACAAATTTACCACCGTGCTTACGAGCATAAAGCCAGGCGAATAAAGCAGTACGCGCACCGCCAATGTGTAAATAACCGGTTGGACTAGGGGCAAAACGGGTCCGGATGGACATAACTTCTCCAAATCAATAACAACAAAAATTAAGGCCGCTATTGTAACCATCCACGGCTAAAATTACACCGGCTTGAGCTTTGGATTTTTAATTAAAGACTAAGATCAGAGGTCATTTTGTTCTGGTAAAAGGAATTCTTTAGCATAATTAATGTGTACCGACTCATTGATAAATACCTCAAATAAATCAGGATCAATATGGCCTGTTTCACTCATTTTCCTCAAGATTGGAATAGCCTGGGATAACTTCATTGGATCTTTATAGGGTCTGTCTTGTGCAGTTAATGCTTCAAACACATCTGCAATGGCCATAATCCTGGCTTGAACTGACATTTCATGTTTCTCTAAACCTTTAGGGAAACCTTTGCCATCAACACGTTCATGATGTCCACCCGCATATTCAGGAACATTTTGTAAATGTTTTGGGAAAGTTAAAGCATCTAACATTTTTATTGTTGCTACAATGTGATTATTAATAATATCCCGCTCTTCTTCGGTTAATGTGCCTTTACGAATACAAAGGTTGTTCACTTCATCCTGAGTTAACAACTGTTGTTTTTTACCTTCATTATCAGTCCATTCTAATTGTGCCCAGTTCTTAACCTTGTGAATATCTTCATCACTCATAAACTCGCCCCCCTTATTATGGTGACGAATAAAAGTACAAATCTCTTTTAGACAATCGATTTTTTTATTGTAACGGGTTTCAATATCCTTTTTATTTTCGCCATTAGCGATTGCAGTTAATTTTTCAATTTCAATGTCACGCTTTATCACTTCCGTACGCAAATAAACCAACTCAATACGATCAACAACCTTTGCTAGTTTGGTTGCTTTATCCATCACAAACTCGGGGGTCGTTAGCTTGCCACAGTCATGTAACCAGGCTGCAACTTCAAGCTCATAGCGATCAGCATCGTTCATTTCAAAAGACTGAAGTTCACCTGCGGTTGTTTTATGTGCAGCTTCTGCCAGCATCATGGTAATTTGTGGCAGTCGCTTACAATGTCCGCTGGTATGAGGCGATTTCTCATCAATCGCTGTCGCAATTAACTGGACTAAAGAGTTAAATAGTTCATTTAAACAATCAATCAACTGCTTATTCGTGATAGCAACGGCTGCCTGGCTTGTTAAAGATTCTATTAACTTTTGTTCTTCAATATCAAAAGGAATTATTTCACCTGTCTCAACTGATTGAGCATTAATTAACTGTAATACACCTATAACTTCATTCTCATGATTTTTCATTGGTACAGCTAAAAAAGACTGGGAATGGTAACCGGTGTTTTTGTCAAATTGATAGGTGCCAGAAAAATCATAGCCTTCAGCATTATAGGCATCAGCAATATTGATAGATCTATCTTCGATGACAGCCTGGGTCACGACCATACTTAGGTTTGGGTATTCATTCTCATGATAAAGATCGATAGGTTTAAAGGTGATGGGTTTATCGGTATTAATTCCAAGGTGTAAATTAAGAGAGTCCGTTTGCACAACGACCATTTCAAGCTTTTTATCAGGTGTTAACAAATAAATGGTACCGCCATCAGCATTAGTAAGTTGTTTTGCACCGACAAGAATTTGTTCAAGTAAAGAGGAGAAATCTTTTTCAGAAGATAATGCAACACCCACTTCATTAAGCAGATTAATTTTGGTAAATAAGCTACTTTCTTGTTTATTCACGTAAATAGTCCCTATCACTACAAGAACATTATTTAAGGTTAGGAAAGTATAAACTGACCATTACATATTTGAACGTAAAACGAAACGTTACACGAGAAAATAGTACTCTATATATCAGAGCTTTGCTATAAAATAACAAAGCTCCTTGTTAGGTATTGGCTAAAAAGAGGAGTATTTAAAAGTTATTTTATCTTGAACAGCTTTTCAAAATTAGAAATCGATAAAATTTTCTTAATATCGTCGTTACAACCTGAAATGGTTATATTTGCACTTTCATTACCCGCGTGTTCTCGCAATAATAAAAGCATACCTAAAGCAGAACTATCGATGTAATCAGTTTTTGACATATCGATAGTATAAGCAGAACCCGCCTCTTCATTACGATAAACATTTCTAAAATCATGGTGAGCATTGAAATCAAACCGGCCATCAATCGTTATTAAAACCGATTTGCCACCGTCACTTACACTTCCTGAAATTGCCATACTTTATTTCCTTACACTGTTATATTAATTCTGCTTCTAGTTAAGAATAGCTCGAACACCAGACAAGAACAATATTCAAATAAGAGCATATTTTAAAACCAATTATTTCACTTACTTCATATAGCGGCAGCTTTTAATAATACTTAAATAAAAAAACCTCTCTGAGGTGTTAAGACCTAGAAATTTATGCAAATGCACAAAAGAATCATCTAAAAGCAAAATCACAACCAGAAAACGCATAATCCAAAGAATAATTAGCTAAGTTATCGACACTCTAACAAACATCTTTAATTCATCCAAAACAAAGATAACCTATTGTATATGTGGTTATTTCAACCTTCTTCATTTAGCCAAACACATTTACCATCCGTCATATCATTAATGCTCGCAAGGCGAGTGTTATGCTCAGCCAGCTCTTCTTTTGATGCATGAATTACCTTTAATTTTCCTGTGTCTAATGTAACATTTCTCGGCAGACTCACACCTAAATCATTACTTTCACCATCCGCACCACCACCGAGTAAAAGCGCAGTTTGGCCGCCAGTCATAGCGAGATAAGTATCAGCAAGAATCTCAGCATCCAGCAATGCGCCGTGTAGATCACGCTGCGAATTATCAATATCATAACGCTTACACAATGCATCGAGATTATTTTTCTGCCCCGGATGCATCTTTTTAGCCAGTACAAGCGTATCTAGAACAGTACAAATGTTCGCGACATGGTTATTCTGTTGATTGAGGAGGTTAAGTTCGTGATTAATAAAGCCAACATCAAATGGAGCATTATGAATGACAAGTTCAGCACCGCGAATAAAGCTTAAAAAATCATCAACGATATCGGCAAAAAGAGGTTTATCTGCAAGAAAAGCGGTTGTGATGCCGTGAACCTCTAACGCCCCCTCTTCACTATCACGTTGAGGATTAATATATTGATGATAGCTATTTCCAGTCAAACGGCGATCAATCACCTCAACACAACCTATCTCAATAATACGATTGCCAAGCTTAATATCTATACCGGTTGTTTCTGTATCTAGTACGATTTGACGCATTTATAAAAATCTCTTAACACTTAAACTATATTAACGAGGTATGGAATTGATGAAAGCATCATAATTCATCTATCCCCTGATTCGCCAGCTCATCAGCAACCTCATTTTCAGCATGTCCACTGTGCCCTTTCACCCATATCCATTCAATATCATGATTTTCGCGCGCTTTATCGAGGCGTTGCCAGAGGTCAACATTTTTCACCGGCTTCTTAGCGGATGTTTTCCAGCCACGTTTTTTCCAGTTTTCCATCCATTCATTGATGCCTTTCAAAACATACTGCGAATCGCTGATGAGTTTTACTTTACATTCACGTTTCAAGCTCTCTAATGCCTGAATAACGGCCATAAGCTCCATGCGATTGTTGGTTGTTTCTGCTTCACCACCACAAAGGCGTTTTTCATGATCATTAAATCGCAATAAAACACCCCAACCGCCTGGCCCAGGATTACCCCTGCAAGCACCATCGGTAAAAGCTTCAATCACATCACTCACAATTTATTCCTATTAGTTGTTTCCAAGGCACCTGCAATCACTTTTCGCCGTGTATTTCTCCAACGGGGACGAATAGGGGTTAAAGTTTGTACGCGCTTACGGGCAACAATGGCATAGCCTGCACCAAAAGTAGAGAAAAAACGTTGACCTATTTTCTCTAAAAACGACATCTTATTCAGCAACTTTTCATTTTGAATAGGTAACTGATAAAAATAGCCTCTCCGCTCAATCACATCAAAACCCAATAAGGTTAGCCAATCTATTACCCGAGAGCTCGCTAAAAAACGTGCATTCCACGGTGGTTGAGTCCGCCAAAAGAGAAAAAAGCGAAAGATATTCCAAACACTCCAGGGGTTAAATCCAAGAATAACAACGTGCCCTTCAGCAATCAAAACGCGTTCTGCTTCACGTAAAACCTGATGAGGAGAAGATGAAAACTCTAAAACATGCGGTAAAACAACAATATCAAGGCTATCGGATTTCATTGGCAAATGGGCAAGATGTGACTGACAGCTAATCCCCTGACTCAAGACATAATCCAGGCAAATATGCGACGCCACGCGACTGCTCTTAAGCCAGGTTCCCGCCTTTTTTTCTAATTTAGTTTCGGGACAACCACACTGCAGCAAGTAGTAACCAAATAAATTGGGTAGGCAACTCTCTAATGTCTCTTTTTCACGTTGCCCTAATTTATTTCCTAGATCACTTTCGTACCATGACTGGAACTGTTTCCAATTTTCCACATCACTCTGTGCTGCGCTCTCATTACGCTGTTTTAAAAATTTTGGGCTAAACTTTGGAAACATGTTTATCCTAATCGCTCACTAATATTATTTTATGAAAAGCGGCATCCTGCTTTTAAGCAGTTGACCCCTCTCCCTTTAATCCATAGCATACGCTATAATAAACACTATCTAATTAAAATCACAAAAAATTATAATGCTTAAACTATCTATTGCTCAAAAGTTCGCTTCACAACTCCCAAAATCATTTTTTTCGTTACTTCTTGTTGCGATTTCAGGCCTCTTACTTAGTGCCTGCTCAGTTCAACCGACTAAACCAGAAATAACTGCCAAGAAAATAGTCGCTCCGCTTCCTACTGCACGAGTACCGGCTGTTGCTGAGACTGAGATAGAGGTATCTCCAACGACTCGTTTAGATGTATGGGAACGCATTCGTTTTGGCTTTGAGTTGCCTGATGTTGAACATAAACGAATCGATCAGGAGTTACGTTGGTTCAAGCGTCACCCGACCTATATGAAACGTGTTGTAGAACGCGCACGCCCATACTTACACTATATTATTGAAACCGTAGAGGCAGCCGGAATACCATCTGAACTTGCTCTACTCCCTATCGTTGAAAGTGCATTCCAACCTTTTGCCTATTCACATGGCAGAGCCGCCGGTATCTGGCAGTTTATTCCCGCCACAGGCAAGCGTTATGGTTTAAAACAAAACTGGTGGTATGACGGCCGCCGTGATGTACACGCATCGACCATCGCTGCAGTAAAGTTACTCAAAAATCTTCATCGCAATTTTAAGGGTGACTGGATGCATGCCTTAGCAGCATACAACACGGGTGATGCCCGCGTTAAACGATCGATACGTCGTAATAAACGCAAAGGTAAATCAACCGATTTTTTCTCTTTACGTCTGCCAAAAGAAACTCGCGCTTATGTACCAAAACTGTTAGCGCTAAAAAAGATCATTAATAACCCAGAAGAATTTGGTATCGAGTTGGGTGAAATTCCTGATGAACCTTATTTTGAAAAAGTCACGCTCGATAGCCAAATAGATCTCGCTTTAGCCGCTGAAATGGCTGACTTGCCTTTAGACGATATTTATCATTTAAACTCAGGCTATAACCGTTGGGCAACCTCACCAAGTGGCCCTTATGATTTATTGATCCCCATCACACACGCTGAAGGCTTTAAAACAAAGCTTGCTGAACTGCCCGCAAATAAACGCATACGTTGGATCCGCCATCGTGTTCGTAAGGGTGAAACACTTGGCACCATTGCTCAAAAATTTCATACCAGTGTTCGTACCATTAAACGCGTTAACCGCTTACGTGGAAAAATGATACGCACGGGACGTGGTTTAACTATTCCCGTCGCGAGTCGCTCATTACGTGAATACCGTTTAAGTGCCAATCAACGCAAAAGTAAATTACAAAACATTCCTCGCCAGGGTCGTAAGGTTTCACATGTCGTTCAATCGGGTGATACTTTTTGGGATTTAGCACGATACCATCGTGTTGGTGTTAAACAGTTGGCCAAATGGAATAGCATGGCGCCACGTGATCGCTTACAAGCAGGCCAACGTTTAATTATCTGGTCGCGCCGTGGTAAATCTGTTTCATCAGTTGATGTAGAAAACCTCTCTGCACCGCCTCGTCGTAATATTACAAAACGTATTGGCTACAAAGTAAGACGCGGTGATTCACTGGCAAGAATTTCCAGCAAATTTAAAGTCAGCATTCAACAACTTAAACGTTGGAATAAAAGCATCCGTACTAAAAAATATTTGCAACCGGGACAGTGGTTAACATTGATTGTTGATGTTGCAAGACAATCAGGCAATTCTTAAGCTAGAATCCTAAAAGACCACACGCGGCACCGCCGCCATTAATTCTTGAGTATAGGATTCTTTAGGTCTAGAACATATCGCTTCTGTCTCACCGTATTCAACAATTTTTCCTTGTCGCATCACAGCAACATAATCACTAATGTATTCAACAACAGAAATATTATGGGTGATAAACAGCAAGGTTAAGTTATGTTGTTCTTTTAAGTTTAGTAAGATTTGCAGAATCTCTGCTTGGACAGAAACATCCAGCGCACTGGTAACCTCATCACAGACGATAAACTCAGGCTTAAGAACCAACGCTCTAGCTATGCCAATGCGTTGGCGTTGACCGCCAGAAAACTCATGTGGATAACGCCACAAGTGCTCTTCTTCCAGGTTCACCTGCAATAATGCTTGCTTCGCCAACTCAACTCGCTCCTCATAATTTTTACCAATACCATGAACTGTCATTGGTTCTATGAGTGTAGTTGCAATCGTTAAACGAGGATTTAATGATGACATGGGATCCTGGAATATCGCTTGAATACGTTTTCGATATGGTTGCATTTCTTTGCGGGCTAAATGACTTAGCTCTTTACCGTCAAACTTAATATTACCTTTTGTGGTATCAATTAAACGCAAAATGGCTCGGCCTAATGTTGTTTTACCACAGCCTGACTCACCAACTAGCGAAAGTATTTTTCCTTTTTCAATATTGAGTTTAATTCCATCCACTGCTTTAACATGATCAACCGTGTGTCTGAAAACTCCTTTTTTAATTGGGAAATAGACTTCAACATCATCGAGTTCAATCAGGGGAGTGTGATTTTTATGGTTGTCATTCTTTTTCTTTACTTGATGCTTTTTTAAGTTTTCAGGTAAAGCCGCTATGAGTTGTTGGGTATATGCATGTTTAGGCTGGTGTAAAATTTCTTTTAATGAGCCTGATTCAACTATTTTTCCTTTTTGCATTACCGCGACTTGATTGGCCATTTCCGAAACAACACCAAAATCATGAGTAATAAATAAAATACTCATCCCTGTTTTTTCTTGTAACTGTTTCATCAAGCGTAAAATTTCTGCTTGCACGGTAACATCTAAAGCAGTAGTAGGTTCATCTGCAATCAGTAAGTCGGGCTCACAAGCTATTGCCATCGCAATCATAACGCGTTGACGTTGTCCGCCCGACAAGCGATGAGGATATTCGTTGATGCGCTGTGCAGCATCAGGAATTTGTACTTGCTCTAATGCTGAAATTGTTTTTATTTTTGCAGCCTCATAACTCATCTCAGGCCAGTGTAACTGCAAGGTTTCAATAATTTGATCGCCAATAGTCATTACCGGGTTTAATGAAGTCATGGGCTCCTGAAAAATCATGGCAATACGTGAGCCGCGGATAGCTCGCTTATCACTTTCTGGCAAAGCTAAAATATCAACCTGTTTTGTATTATTATCTTGATGATATTGAAAATGAATCTTACCGGCAGGATGATGGCTTATACTTTCAGGTAAGAGTTGAATAATAGATAAAGCACAAATAGATTTACCACTACCCGACTCCCCGACCAAACAAAATGTTTCACCTTTATTAATACTAAAGCTAACATCATCAACCGCTTTAACTAGATTTTCTCCTGAACCCAGATAGGTTTTTAAGCCTGTTACCGATAACAATTCGCTCATGCTTTCTTATCCGTCTTATTTAATTGCGGATCGATGGCATCGCGTAAGGATTCACCCATTAAGTTGTAAGCAAACACCGTTAAGAAAATCGCTCCCCCTGGGAATACCGCCATCCACCAATTAAAGGTTGATGAACGTACGGCTTGATTTAGCATTTGCCCCCATGATGGATCATCAACCAAACCTAGACCTAGAAAGCTTAATGTTGCTTCAGCCAAAATAGCAGATGCAACACCAAAGCTTACTCCCACTAAAACGGGGGCAATACCATTTGGTAACATATGACGAAATAATATTGAGCGTAAAGGTAAACCGCAGGCTATCGCTGATTGTACAAAATCTTGTTGCCGTAGTTTTAAAAATTCAGCACGTACGTATCTTGCATAACCTGACCAACTGGTTAAACCAATAATAACCATCATGATATAAAGACTACGTCCAAAAAAGGCAACAAAGGTAAGTAACAAAAATAACGTTGGAATGGCTTCAAATATTTCAACAAGACGCATGCCCATCATGTCCATGACGCCCGAATAAAACCCCATTAAACCACCTATAATGATACCAATGATTAAAGCGATACCGGTGGCGACAAAACCAATACCTAATGCGATACGCGAGGCGTGAACCATGCGACTCAATACATCGGCCCCGTTTTCATCTGTACCAAATATATGTGTGCGTACTTTAGCTTGTAGCGGTGCTTCTAATCCCGTATCTCCTTCATCACGAATATAATCTTTAGCTGAATAAGGAATGGGGGCCCAGATAACCCAATTGTATTGATTGTTATTATCTTTTTCTCGGTACTGTTCATAAGTAGCAAGTTGTGGCGGTGAAACGAAAATACTACTCACACCTCCAACAACCACTAGCACCGTCGCCATAGCCACAACTGTGATTTTTATAGATGATTTTCGAACGAATAAAATAATCGCTGCGACAAATAAAGCGATTAAAGTTATATCAGCCACACTGATATAAGTGAGTAAAGGACTGGATATATTACCCTGTTCATTGAGTAACCATGGATGAGAGTTTGCAATAAAAGGCGCAAATACCGCGACTACAGTTAAGAGAAAAATCCATATTAAACCCAAACGTGCGCCCCATTGTGAAAACGCAAGACGTAAAATATTTGCGGCATAGCCACTATTACTTTGAGCTGTTTTTTTAGATTTAATCATAACTCACCCGGGGATCGGCAATGGCATAACAGATATCAGCGATCAAATACCCAACCAAAGTTAAAACACCGCTCACAAAAGTAATTGATAACACTAATTCTCTGTCACGCCCTTTTACAGCTTCGACTGCAAGCTTACCCATTCCATCAATACTAAAAATCGACTCAACAATGACGGAACCTGCTAATAAACCCGGTAGCAAACTTGCTGAGACGGTAATTAACGGAAGTAAGCTATTGCGAAATACATGTCGCCATAAAACATCGTCTTCAGCTACACCTTTAGCACGGGCGGTTCTGGCAAAATCTGCCATTAAATTTTCTAAAACAGAGGTTCGCGTTAATTTGGCTAAAAAAGCAAAACTGCCATAAGCTAAACACAATACAGGTAAAAACAAGTGCCATAATCGATCAAGTAAAAAACCGCGCGTAAAGGCACCATCAAAATATGACACACTAACCGTGATACCAATCAGTAAGCCCAACAAACCAATAAAAGAATAACGCAAAGCAAGATAATCACTGTAGGCAATAACAGCAATGAGTGCTGATAGTGATAGCATTAAAAATAGATAGGTAAAGCTTGAAGTAACCCCGGGTAAACTTGCAGCCATAAAATAGCCGAGTACAGCACCAACCAAAGCAAACAGAGCAACACGCATTGTCTCATTTTTTAGTTTAGCAAGGCCAATAAATCCAAATAAGCCAACTAACATTGAAACAAATAACATACCGACATCACTTAAATTCTCCCAGTGAGGAAGGAATGGCATGTCGAGCGCTTCACGATGGCTTAATCCTGCTGTAGGAAACCAATGCCAGTACTGTTCACTCGCAAAGAAACCTATCATTAATACACCGGCTAACATCGTTGGAATGGACCAAAGACCCAACATGGTAACACTGGTACCAACATCAAATGCTTGTCCGCGTTTAATTGCAGCCTGTACACCAACACCAATCGAAATAAGATAAATTAAAGGAATCGATACAAGGTTTAGTAATAGAGTGATGGGTAAATTTTCTTTAATAAGATCAAGTACAGAGCGGCCATAACGAAAACTTTTACCAAGATCGATACCTTTCCATAATGAAAAGCCGTTTATTTCACTATTTTCATCATAGGTAAAACCAACCGGCGAAAGATTATTCAACCAACGCAGATATTGAACCGGCGCAGGATCGCCTAAACCGTATATCTTGTTGTAATAATCGGCGAGTGCTTTTTTTGCCGCCGGTTCCAAGTTCTGACCTTCAATTAGACTTTGTGCGGTAATCCCACCGGGTGATGCTGCCATGACCATAAAGACGACTAAAGTAATCCCCAACAATGTTGGGAACATCAATAATATACGACGAATAATATACGTTAACATTAATCAAATAATCTAATTATGATATTTTTGTTGCTTGGTCGGCACATAAATTTCTATCGGTAAGAAACCCTGATTCAAACCTAAGTTTGTCACTTCTAAATTTTTAATTCGCTTATCAATAAAACGAAGCGATTGCCGACGCATTAAAAAAGTATAGGGTTGATCTTCATAAATTATTCTTTCCGCCTTTTGCCATAACGGCATACGTTCTTTTTCGTCTACCGTTGCTCTGGCAATATCAATTATTTTATCTAATTCAGGATTAATATAATGCACAAAATTATCGGCATTTTTATCGGTTTGACTACCATGCAAATACTGATAAATATCTGTTTCTACACCACTACTCCAACCTAAAGTAATCGCATCAAAATCTCTTGAAGTAAGTAAGTCGATCATTACCGACCATTCAGTAGGTTTTGGTTTTAATATAATTCCTGCCCGCGCATAGAGATCTTTTAAAAATAACACCATGCGTTTTGAGTCTTCACTGTCTTGTGAGTAAACCAGCTCGAAACTAAAATCTACACCGTTCTTGTCTTCTAAAACACCATCACCATTGCTGTCTTTGTACCCCGCCTGCAAAAGCAGTTCTTTTGCTTTTGCAGCATTATATTTTCTTGGGATTAAAGATTTATCATGCTGCTTACTTCGTGGACTAAATGGACTTATTGCTGTTTCAGCATAGCCCAACCAAATTTCTTTATTTAATCGTTCCCTATCAGTTAAATACGTCATGGCCTGTCGAACAAGCTTATCTTTAAAACGCGTGCTTTTATTTTTTCTCATTTGGTTCCAGGCAATATAAGAATAACCGCCAACAGGACTCATGTAATTAAAGTGCTGTGTACGCTCTCTAAGTTGCTTATCTTCTAGCAACTTTTTATATTCAATTGGACGCGAAGAATACATATCAATATCTTGATTTCGAAAGGTAGTTAAGCGCGCACTATCATTTTCAATGACTTTCCAAATAATACGAGAAAATGAAGCCGGCACGGGTGCCCAGTAACGAGGGTTGCGGGTTAACTCAACGAGACCTTGATCCGGTGTCCAGCCTTTAGGATCTTTTATGCGGTATGGCCCGGAGCCCAGTAACAACCCTTTGGACTCATTAAAGTCTTGTGGCTTCTTTAAATACGGAGAATAAAAATGTTTGGGGAGAATTTTAAGAGAGCCAGCTAACGACAAGGCATTAAAATACGGCTCTTTGAATTTAAAAGTAACAGAATATTTACCTTTTGATGTAACTTTTTCAATTTTATTTAAATAGGCACGATCACGAGGAGCTGCAATGCGTTCATCCATGATGAAGTTAAACGTAAATACAACATCTTCTGACGTAAGGGCTTTACCATCAGAAAATTTTACATCGGAACGCATATCAAAAGTTATACTCAAACCATCTTTACTGGTTTTCCAATTGTTTGCAATTAATCCTTCCCATTCCAAAGAGTCAGGGTTACGCGATAAAAGTGATTCGAATACATAGTCTTGTACATAACTGGCATAAACGTCTTGCGAAATAAGCGGTGTTAAGGTTTTTATGCTTGAACCAAATGCACTGACCAACCAATCCCCTTCAGCATAATCTTTTTTCTGGCTTGCTGCATAAGCACGTTTAAAAGATGGCGGTAAGTCACTTACTGGTTTATTGCTATTAGATAAGGAAACAACTCCATTACTTAACTGGCGTTCTAATGAGCGTACTGTCCCTCTCAAACCTCTAATATCTTCCGCCTGCTCTTCCATACTTTGCTGCATTTCTGACATTTTTAACCATTGTCGGTCAACCATGTACATCGACAAAATAATCAGCAAAATGATGAAACAAAGAGATAACAATAAAATCAGATCTTTTTTATTAAAACGCTTGTCCATAACGACTTGAAGAACCTTTTTTTAATTATAATGAGCGGGAAATAAACCTTAAGTTTATTACTGGTAACTATAAACCGTAAGATTTTGTACTTTTCCCACCGCTAATGTAATGTGCATTGCCAGCTCATGCAATCCCCAAACTAGTCTCCCAGCAACGATAGGGGTATGATACGCATATTGGATCGGTGAATTTTAAATAAGTTCATCGCGCGCACATATTTAAATAAAAAAGAAGAATTAAAGGAGAACACAAATGGGCTTTCTACAAGGCAAACGCGCTCTAATTGTTGGTTTAGCCAGCAACCGTTCAATCGCATACGGTATTGCCCAAGCCATGCATCGTGAAGGTGCTGAACTGGCCTTTACCTTCCAAAATGAAAAACTACAAGATCGTGTTGCCAAGATGGCGGCAGAATTTGATTCAGAAATTGTGGTTCCCTGCGATGTAAGTAGTGATGAACAAATTGAAAATGTCTTTGACGAATTAGACAATTATTGGGATAGCTTAGATATTATTATTCATTCTGTTGCCTTCGCGCCACGAAATGAACTTGAGGGTGACTATCTCGATAACGTGACCCGTGATGGTTTCCGTTTGGCGCATGAAATCAGCTCATACAGTTTCGCGGCTCTCGCTAAAGCGGGTCGGAACATGATGGAAGGCCGTGATGGCTCTCTGCTCACTTTGAGCTACTTAGGTGCAGAACGAGCGATGCCTAACTACAATGTCATGGGGCTCGCAAAAGCCAGTTTAGAAGCGAACGTCCGTTATATGTCGCAGAGCCTTGGTCCAGATGGTATTCGTGTAAATGGCATTTCAGCAGGTCCAATTAGAACGCTTGCAGCGGCAGGGATCAGTAACTTCCGTAAGATGCTCAATGAAGTAGAGGCCACAGCACCACTACGCCGGAATGTAACGATTGAGGAAGTGGGTAATGCTGCCGCATTTCTCTGCTCAGATTTAGCCTCAGGCATCACCGGTGAAATCTCTTATGTTGATGCGGGTTACAACACAATTGGTATGCGTCCGCTTGATGCTGAGTAAACCTCGACTCTGAAATAAAAAAGGCCGCATTTTGCGGCCTTTTTTCGTTTTAAAGAGGCAAAAAACTAAAGTGCTCTTTCTTCTCGTAAAATACCTTTTTCACCTTCTAAGCGCCCAATAATGACGGCACCACAAGAATCACTAAAGACATTCACCGAAGTTCTAAACATGTCCAGTATACGGTCTACCGCGAGAATTAAGCCCAATGCTTCGACCGGCAAACCAATCACACTTAATATAATGGTGATGGCAACCAGGCTCGCTGCAGGAATCCCTGCCACCCCGATTGAGGTCAATAATGCCACCAAAACAACCGTAAATTGAGTGGTAAACGTCAGCTCAATACCGTAAGCCTGCGCAATAAACATCGCCGCCACACACTCATACAGCGCTGTACCGTCCATATTCACTGTTGCCCCTAGCGGCAGGACAAATGAGGTCGTTTTATTAGAAACGCCGGCATTCTTCTCCACACAGTCCATCGTCATGGGCAAGGTCGCCGAAGACGAAGCGGTTGAAAAAGCGGTTAATAATGCAGGCGACATGGCCTGAAAATGGCGTTTGAGTTGAACCCTGCCAACAAACTTCAGCAATAGCGGCAGCACAACAAAAACATGAGCCGCCAGTGCCAAAATGACACTTAACGAGAACCAGCCCAAAGTAGATGCAAGGCTGAGCATTTCATCCGCATTCATACCGGCTATCACTTTTGCCACCAGGGCAAAAACACCAATTGGTGCAAACTTCATCACCAGATCGGTAATTTTCATCATCACTTCAAGCACACCCTGCCAGAAATTATATTGCGCTTCTGCATACGCTTCCTGAATTCGAGTAATGAAGTAGCCAAATAAAATGGCAAAAAAGATTAAGCCCAAAATTTTGCCATTTGCCGCAGCAGAGATGACATTAGCAGGCACCATATTGAGAAAAACATCCGCAATATCACCCACGCCGCGTTCTGAAACTTTTGCCGCGGCCATTTTGCCTTGCTCAGCATCTAAACCCAAAACCATTTGAGCAGGTTGCCCATCAATGATCCCGGGAGTTAATGCATTAACAAAAAATAGACCAAGTAAAATTGCAAACAGGCTAGTCGTTGCATAATAAAGAAGAGTTCGCCCTCCCATACGTGCTAAGCCATGGCCGCCACCGATACCGGCAACACCAACAATAATGGATGAAACAATTAAAGGAATAATAATCATCTTTAATGCATTCATAAACAATGCACCAAAGAAAGAGAAAATATCGTAGAAGGCGATACCAAATATGCCGGCCGTTTTACCGGCAAGTGCGCCAGCAATAACGGCAAGCACTAGAGCAATTAAAATTTGCCAATGCAATTTAAGGTTTAAAATCGTTTTAAACATGATAACTCCTTAATCATCATTTAATGATCTTACTAATAAATTAGCTTTAAGCTTGGCTCTAAATTTTATTGCTTAACTTCAGTCTCAACTGCTGCTTGAGAAATTGATATATCAGCTTGTGACTTCAAGTATTGTACAAACGATTCATAATCGGCGTTACCCATAATTTGAGTAATACGAGCATCATCCGATAAAGCATCCTCTGGTGATACAACTTTATACAAGGCAATAATAGACTGGTCACCCGATGGTAAAACAACTTTATCCCAGGTTGTTTTTAAGTCAACAGGTTTTGCCATAGTGAAGGCAAACTCTCTAACTTGCACAGGTAATTTAGAATTTTTTTCCGCTTTACGCGAAATCCAATCGGCTTTCGTCCATTTAATTTCACTATAGCGTTTTTGAATCGAAGCGACGCTTTCATTATTGTTTAAGCGCTCCAAAATATCTGATGAAACAGCCGCAACCTTAGCGCTTGTTTTTTCTTTTAATAAATTATTTTTAATTTGTGATTTTACTTTAACCAACTCTTTCACTGTAGCGGGCTTATGCTCTTTAACTCGCAAAACCACAAGTTGAGTATCCGATAATTCAAGCAACTCACTATTACGTCCATTCTTAAGCACTTCATCACTAAATGCAGCGCTAAGAACTTTCGGGTTAGCTAGCAATCCTGCCCCACCACGACGAGTTATTAACGGACCTGTTATAACTTTTATGCCTAACGCTTCAGCAACAGGTTCTAATGAATCGGGAGTTTCATAACTAATGTTGTTCATTTGATCTGCATCGTCAAAAAAGACTTTACCCGCCTGTTGATACTGCAAATCTTTTTTAATGGCTGTTTTCACATCAGCAAAAGGTTTTAATTTATTTTCAGGCTTTATTAAAATATGACGAACTTTACGCTCTTCGGGATCACCAGCGCGAATATCATCAACCATAACAAGTTGGAAACCTTGTTTTGATTTAATAACATCACTCACTTCGCCTTTCTTTAACGCAAACACAATATTATCAAAATTTTCTTCAACACCACGCGTAAGGTAACCAAGATCACCACCTTGTTTAGCTGAACCTTTGTCCTGAGAATATTTTTTAGCTAAGGTCGCAAAATCTGCGCCATTTTTAATTTGATTACGCAAATCAGAAAGTTTCTTTTTCGCTGCAACATCATCATTCGCCATATAACTTTCAGGTGAACTTTCATAGTGCTGCTTAATCATTTCATCAGAAATTTCCTGTGCTGCGGCAACGGCATCCATATTTAATTCAACGTACTCAATCTGAACTTTTTCTTGCGTTAAATATAGATGGCTGTTTTTTTCGTATGAAGTTTTTATTTCCTCATCGCTCACTTTAATCGAGTTACGATAAGGTTTAACCGAAACATCAAAATAACCAATTTCTCGTTTTTGATTTTCTAATGCTGCCAGCGTTTTCTTTTCTTTTTCAGTTAAGAATGCACTCGAAGAAATTGCAGTTCGAATTTGTTGTGATACAATATCACGTGACAAATCATTTTCAAATGCTTCGCCATTTAAACCCTGTAAAGATAGAACTTCTTTATATCGTTCAGGTGAAAAAACACCGCCTTCTTGAAAGGCTTCATATTGTTTAATTCTTTCAAAAATTTGTTCACTAGATGCCTGATAGCCTTGCTCAAACATCATTTGATTCATTACTTCCTGAGTAATCAAACCTTGCAATACTTCATTTTTAACACGTGGTGTCGCAAACATCTCTGGATTATATTGATCACCAAACATACCACGTAAACGTTCCTGGTAGTTTTGGTAAGCACGCGTTAAAGCCGTACTACTAATATCAGTACCATTAACAGAGGCAGCCACAATTTTTGATGCACCTGACAGATAACTTCCTAAGCCAAATAAAGCAAAAGAAACCACGATTAAACCCACGACGATCCAAACTAAAACACCCTGAGCGTTATTCCGAATTGATTGCAACATAACTTACTTTTCTTTTATTTATAAAGTGAATGAATATTATACGTTTATTATTATTATTTTTGTTTAAAAATTTCAGGTCTAAAAAACATCATAAAAAAAGGCGCAACCTATACAGATTGCGCCTTCTCAGAATAGTGGCGGAGCGGACGGGACTCGAACCCGCGACCCCCGGCGTGACAGGCC
>Ga0316207_10002226_pt1 | contig 20633 bp, 21 predicted proteins | sample 6weekpyrite_MG_FD_204943 | JGI IMG/M metagenome (GOLD analysis project Ga0316207, IMG submission 204943) | Microbial mat bacterial communities from mineral coupon in-situ incubated in ocean water Damariscotta River, Maine, United States -... | ecosystem: Environmental > Aquatic > Marine >...
CATCCTGCATATTGAGGGTTCAGTCTCAGGCAGCCGAGGTCAGCACGCTTGCCAGTTCAGCCATGGAGTCGATTACCATGTCTGGCCTGGCTTCGCGAATGTCTACGCCGTGGTTATAACCGTAGCTCATGCAGACGATCTGGAAACCGGCTGCGCGCGCGGCTTTCACGTCACTGACCGAATCGCCAATCATCATCGCATCGGCCGGTTGTACGCCAAAAAATTCCGCCGCATGCAGCAATGGCAGGGGATCGGGTTTTTTCTTTGCCAGGGTATCGCCACTGATGACAATGCTGAAAGCGTCATAAACGCCCAGATCCTTAAGCAGGGGTTCGGTAAACTGCGCTGCCTTGTTGGTCACACAGCCCAGTTTGTAGCCGGCCTGCTGCAACCAGGCCAGGCCTTCTTCCACCCCGGGATAGAGCAAACTGCGCTTACTGGTATTCTCGGCGTACAGTTCCATGAAAATCGGATAGGCTTTCTCGAACAAGGCCTCATCCGGCTCACCCTCAAGCTGGCCAATCAGGGCGCGGCGCACCAGCCGCTCGACACCGTTACCCACCCATTCGCGTACTTTGGCCTCACCGTGCACCGGCATACCCAGCTGCTGCATCATTTCATCCACACAGAAAGCCAGATCCGGCACGCTGTCTACCAGCGTTCCGTCTACGTCAATCAAAATCATTTTCGGTTTTTTAATCATATTGCTATTTATAAACGCGGAGAACGCGGAGGCGCGGAGGCGCAGAGAATTAAATTAATTAAGGAAACGCTGAGTTAATTCCGTTCGTGGTGAGCCCTTCGACAAGCTCAGGGCGAACGGAATTAACTCAGCGCTTCCTTACTACTTTCCCTCTGCGTCTTTGCGTCTCTGCATAGCTTGCGTTAACTCCCTGCCTTTGCTAACTCAGCGCGCATGGCGGCAATAACCGAATCATAGGTATTGGCGTCACTATCGCTGGCGGCGCCGAAAATCGCGGAACCGGCGACAAACATATCCGCACCGGCTTCGGCGATTTCGCGGATGTTGTTCACTTTCACGCCGCCGTCGATTTCCAGACGAATATCACGGCCGCTGGCATCGATCAATTTGCGCGCCTGACGCAGTTTGTCCAGCGCACTGGAAATGAAACTCTGTCCGCCGAAACCGGGGTTCACCGACATCAGCAGAATCAGATCCACCTTGTCCATAACGTATTCAAGAACATCCAGCGGCGTGGCCGGGTTGAATACCAGACCGGATTTGCAGCCCTGCTCTTTAATCAGCTGCAGGGAACGATCCACGTGCTCCGATGCTTCAGGATGGAACGTAATGTAGGTCGCACCGGCTTTGGCAAAATCCGGGATAATGCGATCCACCGGCTTGACCATCAGGTGTACATCGATGTCAGCAGTCACGCCATGCTTGCGCAGGGCTTCACAGACCAGCGGACCAATAGTCAGGTTGGGGACATAATGGTTGTCCATGACGTCGAAATGCACCACGTCAGCGCCGGACTTGAGTACGTTATCCACTTCCTCACCCAGTCGCGCGAAATCGGCGGAAAGGATGGAAGGGGCGATCAGAAAATCTGCCATAATTGCTGCCTCATTGATTTAAATCTGTGTTTTTTTGCGCGCTTCCCGCCTAAAATGGTCGAAGCTGATCCCGGTCTAATCCGGATCTAATCCAGGCCGGGCGCAAACTGAGCGCAGACTTTACCTGATCAGGCTGAATTTTTCAGCATTTTGTCGAATGCAGACGGCTATTTGCCGGGGAGAAAACCATGCGCTTCGCAGTCTTATTCTCGATCCTTCTCCTGCCAATCCTGATGACGGGGGTATCTACGAGCTATGCCGCCAGCGCCGGCAATCGCACTGGCAGTGACACGGCCAAGGAAAAACGCTGGGCGGAACAGATAGAGGATAACCTGCTCGACGGGGAACTGGTCTGGCTCAGCGCAAAGGGCCAGAGCGAAAAATTTCTCGGCATTTACACCAGAGAAACCGCCAAAACCGCTCAGGGGGGCGCGATCCTGCTGCACGGCATGGGCGCCCACCCCGACTGGCCGGACGTTATTTTCCCCCTGCGCACGCAATTACCTGAATACGGCTGGACCACGCTCTCCATCCAGATGCCCGTACTCGACAATGATGCCGCCTTTGCCGACTATGCGCCCTTGTTTGCCCAGGTCGCCGGACGCATTGACGCCGCCATCGCTTTTTTGAAATCAAAGGGCATCAACAACATTGTCATCATTGGCCACAGCCTTGGCGCCAGCATGGGCGCCTACTACCTCAGCAGCAATAAAAAAGCCGACGTTCGCGCCTTTGTCGGGATTGGCATGAGCATGAGCAAGCAGGACAAACGCATGGATACGCCTGACTCACTGGCCAACATCAAAATTCCTGTACTCGATCTGTACGGCGAACAGGATATGCCCAGCGTACTGGATTCGGTGAAACGCCGCGCCAACGCCGCCACTGAGGCGGGCAACAAAGACTATTTCCAGCTACGCACCGCCGGCGCCGATCATTTTTTCCGAGATCAGGAAGAAATACTGGTCAAACGGGTGAGAGGCTGGTTAAATCGCTATGCCGCCGGGAAGGAGCTCCCAGTTAAATAAAGGGATGGCACCAACTGGCGCTTAACTGAAACCTACGTAGGATGTGCTGAGGAACGAAGCGCATCAAGATACTCGATCGATGCGCTTCGTTCCTCAGCAGCATCCTACACAGTGAAATTTTCAATATCTGACCCTGTTGCCACAAGCTACCACGGAATTCGTTTATGAACCTCACCCCTGTATTACTCAGCCTGCATGTCCTGTCCGCCGTCATCTGGGTAGGCGGCATGTTCTTCGCCCACCAGTGTCTGCGCCCGGTTGCGGCCAGCCTGCTCGAACCGCCGGCTCGCCTGGGTCAGTGGGTTGGCGTCTTTGGGCGCTTCTTTCCCTGGGTCTGGGCTTCGGTCATCCTGCTGCCGGTTAGCGGCTATACCCTGCTGTTCAGCCTTTATGGCAAGATGGGCGATGCGCCGCTCTATGTACATCTCATGAATGGCATCGGCCTGCTGATGATCATCATCTACATGTTTGTATATTTTGCGCCCTACCAGAAACTGAAAGACGCCGTCGCCACCCAGACCTGGCCAGAAGGCGCCGCGCAACTGGCGCGGATTCGTTTTCTGGTCGGTATGAATCTAAGTCTGGGACTTGTCGTGATCGCGATTGCCAGTGGTGGGCGTTACCTGGGATAAAGATCTTTTTAACCGCAGAGGACGCAGAAATTCGCAGAGGTTTAAATATATTCTTTTTGAGTTTTCGTGTTTCTTTATGGTGGTTCCAGGAAAATAGTCCGTAGAAGATTATAATTATTTTCCTCTGCGAACCTCTGCGTCCTCTGCGGTTAATTTCTTTTTTCATCTCGCCCATGCGCCAGTCGATACAATGCCGGTAACACTATCAGCGTTAGCAGGGTCGAAGAAATAATACCGCCAATCACCACAGTCGCCAGTGGCCGCTGAACTTCCGAACCGATACCGGTATTCAGCGCCATTGGAACAAAACCCAGCGCGGCCACTAATGCGGTCATTAAAACAGGGCGCAGGCGCGTCAGCGCACCATCAATAATCGCCTCATTGAGTCGCTGACCATGGGCGCGAAGATCGCGTATAAAGGAAACCATGACCAAACCATTCAGCACGGCTATACCTGAAAGGGCAATAAAGCCAACGGCGGCTGATATGGAAAAAGGGATATCTCGAATCAGCAAGGCCATAATTCCACCGGTCAGCGCCAATGGCACACCCGAAAAAATAATAGCGGCATCCTTGATCGAACCAAGCGCCATAATCAGCAAACCAATTACCAATGCCAGCGTCAGCGGCACCACAATTGACAGACGTTGAGTCGCCGATTGCAGTTTCTGGTAGGCGCCACCGTATTCAATCCAGTAACCCGCCGGCACAGCAATATTGTCCCGTACCGCAAGCTGTACATCCTCGACAAACGAACCAAGATCACGCCCGCGAACATTGGCGGATACAACAACACGGCGTTTGCTGTTTTCTCTGTAGATCTGGTTATAGCCCATAACCAGGTTGAGTTCGGCAATTTCACTTAAAGGCACATAGTCACCATTAGCAAGCATAACCGGTAGTGAAGACAGGCCATCAACGTCAACCCGTAGTCGTTCGGCTAAGCGAACCACGATATCCGAACGACGATCACCTTCATAGAATTGACCGGCAACGGTTCCGCCCAGTGCAGTGGCCAGCATATCCTGTAACTGAACAAGGCTTAGACCATAACGCGCCATAGTTTCTCGTTTTGCCTGAATGGTCATCACCGGCAAGCCCGTGGTTTGTTCCAGCGCGACATCGGCAGCTCCCGGCACTCTGCTGACAGCCTGTTCTATCTGCCCGGCGATTTGTATCAGTTGCTCAAAGTCATCACCAAACACCTTTATCGCCAGTTCGGCGCGCACACCCGCGATCAATTCGTTAAATCGCATTTGGATCGGTTGTAAAAACTCATAGCGATTACCCGGCATCGGTGTCACCAGCGCCTCAAGCTCTGCCACGACCCGAAGCTTTGGTTTATCGGGATCAGGCCACTGATTCCGAGGTTTTAAAATAATGAAATTATCGGCAACACTTGGGGGCACAGCATCGGTCGCCACTTCGGCAGTGCCAATTTTTGCAAATACTCTTTCCACCTCAGGTAATTTTTTTATCTCTTCTTCCAGTCCTTCCTGTAAGCGTATGGCCTGCTCCAACGAGGTTCCGGGTATGCGCAGGGCATGCATGGCAATATCACCTTCATCGAGGTTCGGTACAAATTCGGAACCCAGCTTTGGAACCAGCAGCGCAGAACAAAGCAGCAGTCCCAGTGCAAGTGCGACCACCGTCCAACGGAATTTCAGCGACAATAATAATACAGGTTGGTAGATCGAACGCGCGCTTTTAATAATCAGGCTCTGCTTCTCCTGAACGGGTTTTTTAAACAACAGGGCAACCGCTGCGGGCACAAAGGTGAGAGACAAAAGCATGGCGCTGAGCAGCGCAATAATTACCGTAATCGCCATTGGATGGAACATTTTTCCTTCAACCCCGCTCAATGCAAATATAGGTATGTAGACGGCGGTAATAATAAATACACCGAACAAGGCCGGGCGAATAACTTCCTGAGTGGCGTCATGCACTATGCTCAAACGATCATTGACTGACAACACTCCCTTCCGCGCTGATTGACTCAAACGCCGCAGACAATTTTCAACAATGATGACGGCGCCATCGATGATTAAGCCAAAATCAAGTGCCCCCAGGCTCATTAAATTAGCACTGACCCTGCTTTGCACCATGCCCGTGACGGTCATTAACATGGCAACCGGGATAACCAGTGCGGTTAAAATAGCGGCGCGTATATTGCCGAGAAACAGAAATAGAACCGCAATAACCAGCAAGGCTCCTTCAAGCAGGTTCTTCTGTACAGTAACCAATGTTTTATCAACCAGATCGGTGCGATTATAGACCGCGGTTACGCTGATGCCTGCCGGTAGACTGCTTTTAATTTCCTCCAGTTTAAGCGCAACATCATTGGCAACCGTGCGGCTGTTTTCACCGATCAACATAAACACCGTACTCATAACCACTTCCCGGCCATTTTGCGTCGCGGCGCCCGTGCGTAATTCTTTGCCCAGACTCACTGTTGCTACATCTCTGATGCGAATCGGTATGCTCTGATACTGACGAATGACTATGTTGCTCAAATCGTCCAGCTTAACGGCCTGGCCGGGAACACGCAGCAACCATTGCGCACCGCTATGTTCGATGAAGCCGACGCCTCGGTTATCGTTATTTTGCTGTAACGCAGTAACAACATCACGGTAGCTGAGTCCGTAAGCCAGCAGCTTTGCAGGATCAGGCGCCACCAGTATCTCTTTTTTGAATCCGCCAATGGGATTGACTTCCGCAACCCCGGCAACGCGCATTAATTGCGGCCGAATAATCCAGTCATGCACCGAGCGCAAATCCATTGGCGTGATCAGAGTACCATCGCTATTTTTAGCACCCGGATCGGCATCAACGGTGAACATGAATATTTCACCAAGTCCCGTAGAAACAGGCCCCAGCATAGGCTCCAGTGACGTAGGTAAAGTGGCTCTTGCTGCAACAAGACGCTGGCCGACGAGCTGACGTGCAAAATAGATGTCCGTGCCTTCCTTAAAAACAACGGTCACCTGGGAGAGGCCATAACGCGATACTGATCGTGTATAGGATAAATCAGGCAGGCCGGTCATTGCAGTCTCAACCGGAAAACTCACCCGTTGTTCGACTTCCAGTGGGGTATATCCCGGCGCCTCGGTATTGATAACCACCTGCACGTTAGTAATATCAGGCACCGCATCAATCGGCAACTGGGTGAACTTCCATACTCCCAGCCCCATGAGCATCACAACCAGCACAACCACCAGAACACGTCGTTGCAGTGAGAAGTTAATAATATATTCAAGCATGCGAGCCTCTAGTGATCATGAGATGCGCCGGATTTTTCAATATCGGCCTTGATGATGTAACTGTTTTCAGTGACGTAGCGGCTACCCGGTTCCAGCCCGGCGAGCACCTCGACCCACTCGGCGTCCTGCCGGCCGAGTTCCAGCATGCGCACTTCATACTCCTCACCGATTTGCGCATAGACCACAGTGAAATCCCGAAAAGCCTGAAGTCCAGTGCGTTTCACAGCCAGCGGTACGGGATGTTCAGCCACCGTTATCTGCGCACTGAGGAAGCTGCCTGGGAAAAACTGACCCTTTTTATTATCAAGCAGCACGTGCGCCTTCACTATCCGGCCAGCACCAGCGATAACGTTGATACGATCAATTTTTCCTTCGGCGGATGGGCCACTGCCATCGCTTTCTATCGTGACCGGCGCGCCAATATGCACGCGCGCGCGATCATTCGGGAATAGCGCCAGCTCTGCCCAGACTGATGATGTATCTATAATAGTGAATAGCAGGCGTCCGTCGGTCTGTTCACCCGGATTGGCATTACGCGCGGTAAGCATGCCGCTGACAGGAGCCACAATGGTATATAATTTCAGGCTCTGGTTACTCTCAACGGTTGCCAGCTTTTGCCCCTTGCGAACCCTGTCACCCAGAGACGGTGACACGGATTTAATCAGCCCGTCGAAGCGCGCACTCACGTTACGCACGCGCTCGGGATTAGCCCTAATCTGGCCATACACCCTAATGCTTTCCTGTAACACAACCGGGCCTGCAAGCATTGTTTCAATCCCCAGTGCTTCGGCTACCGCAGTTTCAATTTTTGTACGCCCTTCAAAATTATCGTATTGCCAGCGATACTGGACGTCGCCAGATATGGCATGGATAGCAACCATAAATGAATGAGGTTCGTAGATAACACTATCCCCGCGCAACGCATCCCCATGCGGCCTGAATTTAATCTGATCCACCTTGCCGCCCAGCCTCGCCAGGGTAATAGTGAGCTGAACTTCCTCAGGGCTGAGCGCCTGACCGTTTTTTGTTGCCCAGGCTCTGAATTCCGGCGGCACACCGGTCTCGAAAATGGAAAGCTCAAGTGTGAAGTCACCTTCCACTAACAGGCGTCCGCCGTGAGGACCTTTTTCCGGTTTGGCTGCAACAGTTTCGTTATCAACATCCCCGGCTGGGCCCGTTTGCTCGCTGCCGCATGCAGCCAATAACGCAGCCAGAAAAATTAACAAACAACTCCGCAGCAAACTGCGGGGTATTAGTTGTAGGTTCGCCTTCAGGCGAACATGTGCGGCTGAAGGCGCACCTACAATAGAACTTCGCCGCAAGCAGCGGAAAATTAAATCCTCAGAGATTAAAATCAGTCGTATGTATATTTCTGACGTTATTTTCATGCTCTGCATCCTCATGGTTCTGTCACCGCTTGCACAATGCGTACGCCGGTTAGACGTTCAATTTCGATGGTGTTTCGATGGGCATCGATACTTGCTTCAAGCAATGCATTCCTCGCTTCAAGCAAATCAGCCTGAGCGCTATGCCATTCGAGGTATCGGTAACGCCCCAGGTCATACGCCCGGCGGGTTTCCATTAATGCTTTTTCGAGAAGGGGGATAATGTCATTGCGAAATGTGTCTGCACGATGCAGGCTGTGTTGCAACTTCTGGTATAAAACATAAAGCAGCGTTTGCATACGAATCCGCGCGGCATTTTCTTCTACCTGTGTCTGGGCGAGGTTTGCTCGCGCCTCAGCAATGCGCCCCGGATTACGCGCGCGTTCGCCAAAGGGAATGCTAATACCCGCCAGGAATGCCTGATCGCGTGTTCGTTCAAGTCGGCGTATGCCAGTCGTCACGCGCCAACCGGGTTTACTCTGCGCCTGTGTCAGTTGCAACTCTGATTCTTTTAAGCGTTGTTCTGATAACAACCGGCTGAACTCTGGATTTTGTTCAAGTCGTTGTCTGAGGACGTCAAAGGATTCAATCGCAGATAAAATCAGGATGTCACCTTCGACCCGCGTAAAACCAGGCTGGCTATCCCCCCATTGCGCAGCCAGTCGATGGATTGCCGAACCCATCGCATGCTCGATGCCTTCACGCTCAAGTTTTCTACGCACCCATTCAGCTTGCGCCCGTGCCCCTTCGGCTTCAGGTGTCTTACCCGCCTTCATTCGCGCGTGTACCGCTTCAACAGTTTCCTGCGCCAGCCGAACAGCTTTGTCTGCATTGAACAGGCGCGCCTGATTTGCGAGGACAACAAGATAGCGGCGCGCTGTTTCAGCGGCGGCGTCAAGTTGTCTGATATCGGCCTCAACCGAGAGCAGCGATCTGCCTGCACGTGCAGCATCGATGTAACGCCGTCGAAGCCCACGCTCCCATACCCAACCAATGCTAATCGTTGCCTGAGCGCTATCAATTCCCCTGTAATCGCCGCTGCCCAGCGCATCTTCCAGCACAAAACTTAACTCCGAGCTGGGAGCCAGACCTGCTTGCAGTACTCTTCCATCCTGCGCCTTAAGTTGATAATTAAAAGCACGCAACTCGGGGTTAAACTCGATGGTTTTGGCAACCGCTTCATGCAATCCAATCGTCCACTCATCATTGTTCAAACTGGATTCAGCACTAACAGTTATGTTGAATATGGCTAAGAGCAACACGCTAATATATTGAATAATATTATTTGCATATCTCAAGCGGGACACAACCGTCCAGATACCCATCCAGATCGGCATAAATACAGATTTATGCATTACAAACTCCTGCCGCACACTTGCCAAAACATATGCGTGACTATATTTATCGAAAACTCAGGGAATCTCTGATTAATTCGTCATTCCGGACGTAGCGAAGCGGAGATCCGGAATCCATGTGTTACGTATCAGTGACTTACTGGATTCCGGCATTCACCCCAAGGGCACTTTGTCACTTTGTTCGGGCGCGCCGGAATGACAATGTTGTAATTAATCAGAGATTCCTTAGATTGGCAAAACCGATGAACAACGTTGAGCCGTGCTGATCGGTAAAACCAGCAGCAACGGCAGCGTTGTCAGGGATGACAGGAGTTAGCGTGGTGGAGCACGCAAAGGAGGGCGCAACGCATTGCGCCAGGGAACAGGAGCCAGACCCCGATTGTCTCGCCATGTAATGCGCGTACAAAACGGTGGTGCAAGAAACACCATGAGCGCCGTAGTCAACAGGGCAATGACTAACGCCCCGAATGACAGGTTTTTTAGCAACCCCTCTGGGAGGAGGTCAACTTCTGACAGTACCTCATCGTGATGTTCGGTATCCGGTACACTATGGGCGGAATGCGCTTGATCTATATGCGCATGACCGCTGATAACGCCCTCTTCATGGTAGCCATGATCATGTGCATACGTATGCACATGCAATTTCAGTCCCTGGACGAACATCAGGGCGAGCGCCAAGCATAGAAGCAGGATTGTTTGTCTGCGTTTTATGATTTGTGCATTGTGCATAGTAGGCGATCTTACCTGCGGGCCTTCTTAAAAACAACTTCTGTGGTTTATTTACTTTTCTCGATAACCGCAGGCAGTCAGACCTGGCGGGCTTTTTTGATAGTCTCGTAAGCCGCCTTTATCTCCTGCGTTTTTTCAGTCGCCAGTTTCATCATTTCTTCCGGCAGGCCTTTGGACACCAGTTTATCGGGATGGTGCTGATTCATCAGCCGACGGTAGGCTTTTTTGATCTCGGCATCGCTGGTGCTCTCATTGACACCCAACGCTTCATAGGCCTCCTGTAACTGTGCCTCAGGTGAGACAGCCTCACCACCCGCATGAAACTGGCGTTGCGCCTGCACCCGGGCATGCAGTTGCTGATACGCCATGCGCGAGAAACCCAGCATCTCGCTGATACGCTCCAGCAGACGTTGCTCAGCCGGGTCCAGTACATTGTCCGCATAGGCGGCATGCAGCAGGATTTCCATGAACATCTGCAGCAGGGTACTGCGGCGATGACATTCCTGCCGGAACTGCTGGATCACGCCATCCAGATCAAAGTCCGCCTGTTTGCCCCTGTTGAACAGCTCAATCGCCAGCTTGCGCTTCGCCTCATCCAGCGCCATCTGCTGCATGATGTGACGCGCCATAGCGATCTCATCGGCACTGACCCGACCATCGGCCTTGGCCACATGCCCCATCACCGAAAACAATGCGGTAAAGAAAGCTGTCTGTACTCGCTCACGATTGCCGATACCGGCAAAGGCGTCGCCCATGCCCCCCTGCATGTCGGCAAGATTCAGGCCCTTGTCAAACTGGTGTCCCAGCGCCGCACCCAGCACTGCGCCCAGCGGCCCGCCAAGCATAAAGCCAAAAGCGCCGCCGACTAATTTGCCCCACCAGGTCATCGTAAGTGGCTAGTGGCTAGGGACGAGTGGCTAGGAAAAACGGTTATATTCACTTTTAAATTCTCCTGAAAAATTAAACACAAACTCTCTAAAACAGCTATTTTTATCTATAGTAAAATCACTAAAATGACATACAATTCCGCCCTACTAGCCACTAGCCACCAGCTACCCGCCACTAGCTACCCGCCAACCAGAACCACCAGACGATAAACCCGATCAGCAGTAAACCAATGATGTTCACCAGCATGGCATTGTCCCTCAATCAAGTTTAATTAAACGCAAACGGTTGGCGTTGCTCACCACCGTCACCGACGACATGGCCATGGCGGCGCCGGCGATTATGGGATTGAGCAGGATGCCAAACAGGGGAAACAGAATACCGCCGGCAACCGGGATACCCAGGCTATTATAAATAAATGCACCAAACAGGTTCTGCTTGATATTGCGCAGGGTCAGGCGCGAGAGGGAAATCGCATCGGCCACCCCGTGCAGGGAACCACGCATGAGGGTGATGTCAGCGCTCTCAATGGCGACATCCGTACCCGAACCGATGGCAAAACCGACATTGGCGCGCGCCAGCGCCGGCGCGTCGTTGATACCGTCACCGACCATGGCCACGATCTCGCCCTGCGCCTGTAATTTTTCCACATGCTTGTCTTTGTCCTGCGGCAGGACTTCAGCCAGGACGCTGTCGATATCCATCTCGCGGGCCACGGCCTCGGCAGTAATGCGGTGATCACCGGTGAGCATGACTACTTTCAGACCATTGGCATGCAGGCGGGCAATCGCCTCACGGGAGTCGGCCTTTACCGGATCGGCCACCGCAAGCAGGCCGACTATCTGTCCGTCACAGGCCAGATACATGGCGCTACGACCTTTTTCCGCCAGCGCCGTTACCTTGTCCGCCCAGTCATCCAGCGCCATCCCGGCTTCCTGCAACAGGCGTTCGTTGCCCAGAAGTAAATGCTTACCTTCGACTTCGCCCCTGACCCCGTGTCCAGCCACCGCTTCAAACTGCAGCGCCTTGAACAAAGGCAATGTTTTCTCATCCGCCGCAGTCACTATGGCCGTGGCCAGCGGGTGTTCGGAGCCGGCTTCCAGGCTGGCGGCAAGCTGCAGCAGGTCATCCTCCGTCCAGCCCTTCGCGGCGACGATATCCGTCACACTCGGTGCGCCTTCGGTCACGGTGCCGGTCTTGTCCAGTACAATCGTAGTCAGGTGCCCGGCCTGTTGCAAGGCTTCGCCGTTGCGGATCAGGATGCCACGCTCAGCCGCTCGGCCCACCGCCACCATGATCGAAATCGGCGTCGCCAGCCCCAGCGCACAGGGACAGGCGATGATCAGCACCGTCATAGTGGTGACCAACGCATAGGCAATCCCGCGCTCAGGGGCCAGATTCATCCAGGCCATGAACGTCAGTACGGCGATTATCATGACCACTGGCACGAATACCGCCGACACCTTGTCCACCAGCCGACCGATGGCGGGTTTGCTGGACTGGGCGTGACGCACCATTTCAATAATCTGCGCCAGCACCGTATCGCCGCCGATGCGGGTGGATTTGTACAGAAAGGTGCCCCGGGCGTTAATCGTGCCGGCAATCACTTCATCGCCCTGCTTCTTTTCCACCGGCATGGGTTCACCGGTGAGCATGGATTCATCCACTCGCGACTGGCCCTCAATGACGATGCCATCCACGGCAATGCATTCGCCCGGACGGGCGCGCAGGGTCTCATCCAGCCCGACTTCGCTGATGGGTAGCTCCATTTCCCTGCCGTCTCGCACCACGATGGCGGTGCGGGGGCGCAAACCAATCAGGCGCTTGATGGCCTCAGACGTCTTGCCGCGTGCGCGCATCTCCAGCGCCGAGCCGAAATTGATCAGGGCGATAATAATGGCCGCAGCCTCATAATAGGCGTGCTGGGCCAGGACCGGCACAACATGCGGAAACATCACCACCACGGAGGAATAAACCCAGGCTGAGCCTGTGCCCAGTGCAATCAGGGTATCCATATTGGCCTGATGATTGCGGAAAGATTTCCAGGCGCCGGTAAAAAAATGCCCACCGGCATAGATCATCACGCCCAGGGTCAGCACTCCGACAACGGCCCAGAACAAACGGCCGGCAGTCGTGTCCAGTGGCGGCAGAACACCTGCCATCCCGGCAACGAACAATGGCGCACCCAGCGCAAACGCCGCCCCGGCCTTGCGCAGCAGCGCCCGGTAATGGGCCATTTCCGCGGCTTCCTTTTCTGATTCATCGTCCGCGCCTCTCAGTTCCGCAGCATCATAGCCGGCCTGCTTAACCGCCGCGGTCAGCGCCTCGACACTGGCTGTTCCCGTCACATCTGCGGTATGCTCGGCAAAATTCACCAGCGCTTCTTCCACACCGTCTACCGACTGCAGAGCCTTTTCCACGCTGGTCACACAACCGGCGCAGCTCATACCGGCGATGGACAAACGAACTGTTCTCTTTTTAACCATTGCGTTACCTAGGGAAATCCCTTATATTTTCGAGAAATAAAGTAAAATACCGTTGGCATCCTACTGTTTTATATGCTAATTTAATTGAATATTAAATTCCAGTTTTTCCTGCATGCAGGTCAATTTATGCTCATAAACAAAACCAGAGAAATAATGTACTCTTGCAGGCAACACAGGCATGAACAGCACAAGCTCCATTTGTTGATGTCAAAGATTTTATAGCCCGATTACAAACTATAAAGAACGGAAGATTATGGCCACCAATCCCCCAACCGCCTTAATTACCGCCAACCTGAATCAACTGTCCCTGCCCGACATTGCCATCCGTCTCAATGAGATGGTCAACGACCCCGGCTGCTCCGCAGCCAATATCGGTGATCTAATTTCACAGGATGCTGCATTAAGCGCCCGCCTGCTGAAAATTGTCAACAGCGCCTTCTATGGTTTCCCCTCGAAGATTGACACCATCACCATGGCCATCACCATTATCGGCACCCGCCAGCTACGGGATCTGGTACTGGCCACCAGTGTCATCGGAAAATTCCAGCAACTACCGGAGGGGCTGGTGAGTATCGACACCTTCTGGTACCACAATCTGACCTGCGCCACGGCCACACGCATCATTGCCACGAAGCTGAAAATCCGCAATTCGGAACGTTTTTTTATCGCCGGCCTTCTGCATGACGTTGGTAAACTGGTGATGTACCTCACCGAACCGGAACTTTCGCGCAAAGTGCTCCAGCGCATGGACGAACCCCACGAGGACATTACTCGACTGGAAATCGATGCTTTTGGCTTCGACCACGCTACTCTCGGTGGTGAACTCATGCGCCACTGGAAATTACCCGAGTCATTGGTGGAACCAATCAGCTATCATCATCGTCCCGCCGATGCCAAACACTATCCACAGGAAGCGGCCGCCGTCTCACTGGCCAATGCCATCGCCAACACCATTGAACCACCTTATTCGGCCGACGATGATCTGCCGATCGATACCAGTATCTGGGGCACGCTCGGGCTGGAAGATAGCGATCTGGACGAGCTGATCCATGAAACCCGCCTCGCCTTCACCAACACCGTCAGCACCCTTTATCCGAAACAGGCGATTTAACAGGCGGACGAAGTATCGGTTATGCAGGTTCGCCTTCAGGCGAGAATGTGCGGCTCACCCGAAGGGTAGAAGCCGTAGCTACAATCTTGCTTCGCCGCTGCACGCTGTGGGGAATTAAACAGTCAGGCCATTGGACTCAGGCGCCCCAACAGCCGCCTGTTCAACATCCTGTTTATCGCTATGTGTCTGGTATTCCATGACAAACCCGGCGATCTGGAAGCGGTCACCATTAGCTAGCGGATGCCAGCTCACTGGCTCCTTACCTACGTAAGTGCCATTTTTGCTGTTAAGATCCTGAAGATAATACTTGCCATTGAGATGAATAATCTGGGCGTGATAGCGACTGGCCCAGGCTCCACGCAACATGATGTCCTGCTTGGAATTGCGGCCAATCAATACTCGATCTTTCTCCAGCCGGTACTCGGCCAGCACCCGGTCATTACGCATCACCACAATTCGGGGCACCGTTCTGCCGGCCAGTTGCGCGGGATGAGGCTGCCCCACTGGCGCCGCCAGCCGTTTTTCATAGGCCTGCCAGCCCAGTTTCGCCACCGCCGCCTCGATGCAGTCACTATCAATATACTTGGTGTTGCGCATGAAGGCCGCCACCAGCGCCATATCGCAGAGTACGTTGATCAGGCGGGGAATGCCGCCGGTGTAGCGCATAATCAGCGGCAGGCTGTCTTCGGGAAATAATACCGCATGCTCACCACCGGCAATCCACATACGGTATTCAAGATAATGATCCAGCTCCGTCTCATTCAAGGGTTCCAGCCGACAGCCCAGCCGAACCTGTTGCGACAGGGCATCCTTGCGCTGCGCATTTACCAACTGTTCCAGCTCCGGGGCACCGGTCATGATCACACTGATCAGCTTGCGGCCAAATTTTTCAAGACTGGCCAGCATACGGATTTCTTCCAGCACCTGATGCTGCAACAGGTGGGCCTCATCAATCACCAGCAACACGTTTTTACCGGCAAAATGCTGTTTGTTGACAAACCGATGCAGGGCGTCAATCAGGGTCGCCTTGTGATAGTTTTCCGGTTGCAGATCAAACTGCAGACACACGGCAAGAAAAAATTCGGTTGTCGTCAGCTGTGACTGCCTGATGCGCGCCACAACCAGATCAGTCTCGCATTCCGCCAGTACGTGCTCCAGCACCACGGACTTGCCAGTCCCGGCCTCGCCCGTGACCACGCCAATCCCGTCTCCCGTATGCAATAAATAATTCAGGTAGGCAATCGCGCGAGCATGACTCTCGCCCATGAAGAAATAGCGGGTGTCCGCTGTCAGGCGAAAAGGGTAATCATCCAGCTGAAAAAACTCACGGTACATCCTAGTATTCTACCCATGTGATAATTGCGAGTTCAGTTAGCCTGTCAACGTTCACGGCAAACTATGACAAATAAAAATTAAGAATATCACTCGGCTGGAGGCAGGTAAATTACCGGGGTCTCAAACGGGGATTTGGGGGGTCAATATGCTCAAAAATCATCCACTAGCAGCGCTTCCACCTGTGCTTCCTGCACCGGTAATGACAATACCGCAGTCAGGGGAAAAATTTCATTCAGTTTGTCCACATACTGGCGCTCCGATTTATCTACCAGCACGATAACCCGCGCATCGGCTGAAAATTTTTGCAGGCTGTACAGCATCACATCCAGATTGCTGATATTGACGCCGGCATAGTTGTTGCCGTAACCATAAAAGAATTCAGCTACAACAAAATCCGGCGGCTGCTTTTTCATGGCATTAATGGCTTTGCGCGCGGAAAACAGGCGTTCCTCGCGCAGCCCCAGTTTTTTATACAGCCGGGAAAAATCTGGATGGGTGGCGGATTCAATAATCGAAAACAGTATTTTGTCCGGCATGATCTGAAGCTATGTTTATTCAAACAGTTCCATAACATTGTCCAGTGGGCGCCCAATCGCCGCCTTATCTGAGGTGATCACGATCGGGCGTTCGATCAGAATGGGATTATCAACCATGAGTTTAATCCACTCAGCCTCGCTACGCTCATCATTTTTATTGATCCCCAGTTCCGCCGCCCGGCTTTCACCGTAACGAATCAGCGACCTGGCCTCGATGCCAAGTTTGCGGATAATCTCGGCAAGTTCGTTTTCGGTGGGTGGATTTTCCAGATACTGCACAACTTCAGCATCAATGCCTCGCTCTTCCAGCGCCGTCAAGGCCGCTCGGCTTTTGCTGCAACGGGGGTTGTGAAATATTGATACCGACATATTTTCTCCAGCAGTAAAGTTTAATTTCTCTGGGTTGAATTCCCTGCCACTTGCAGCGAATGTCGTCATTCAGAAGAATGCTGGAATCTACATGAAAGTTCCAACGGTTGTCAGATAATAAACCACTCCGCCACAAGCGGGTGGAGTATTATTTGCAGGTTGGGCTGAGTGAGACCAGAATCCTGCGAAGCAGGTTCAGGAAATCCATAATGAAGCCCGAAGGGATTCTATGGGAAACGAAGCACCACAGGCACTTCCTTCGGTCGCCCAACACAGCCTCATTCGATATTCTGTTGGGCTTCATTTTATTCAGCCCAACCTACCGTTTCGCTGCAAGCAGCGGGGAATTAAACCCTCAGCGATTAAATCTGCAGGATGTGCTGAGGAACGAAGCGCATCATTCGCGTTTGCCCAGCACATCTAAAACTCACACCGGATCCAGTCTATTCTATTAGATCAGATTGGGAATGGCGCTACATATTTACAAAAACATCCGTTCAGGACAAATGATTTAATTTTCTTTTTTATCCATCATCGATTTCAGCGCCGCAAAAGGATTGTGTGTAGTGGTGGTCGTAGCGCTGTCATCACCAAGGCTGCTGCCCGCATCCAGATAGCGGGAATGTTCATTATCGTGACAATACAGACACAGCAATTCCCAGTTGCTACCGTCACTGGGGTTGTTGTCATGATTGTGGTCCCGGTGATGCACGGTCAACTCCTGCAGGTTCTTGCGCGTAAACTCCCGCTGGCAGCGGCCGCAAATCCACGGATAGAGTTTCAGCGCCTGCGCCCGGTAACCTTTTTCCCGTTCTTCCGCTGCGCGCCGCGCATCGGCGATGATCCTGTCCAGCTTGTCCGGATCGGAGGATTTCTTTTTATCTGACATTGTTTCCGGCCTCTGCGCCAATTAGAGTTTGCCAAGCTTTGAGCGATACTAACAAAAATAGCCTGCGTAAAACACCTGACAGGAACGGGTGAACTCTACAGCCCAACCCAGTTACCCGGCGCGCCCCGCATGACAAATACGCTATAATCCGGGTTTTCAGACAAGGTCACAACAATGGGCCGCTATCGACCACCCGCAGCAAAAAAATCCCCTTACGTCAGCGCCCGCGGCTTTGAGCGTCTGCAGGCGGAACTGAAGCAACGCTGGCAGTTGCGCAAGGAGGTCACCGCCGCCCTGTCTGCGGCGGCGGCAGAAGGCGATCGTTCTGAAAATGCCGAATACATCTACCGCAAAAAACAGTTACGCGAAATCGACTACCGCATCCGGTATCTGCAAAAACGCCTGCCTGATCTAACCATCGTTGATAAACCACCTGCCGCGACCGATCAGGTATTTTTCGGCGCCTGGGTGACGCTGGAAGATGCGCAGGGCGAAAACCACCGCTACCGCATCATGGGACCCGACGAACTGGATCCCGGACAGGGCTTAATCAGCATCGACTCACCCATGGCGCAGGCCATGATGAAGAAAAAAGTGGATGATGAAATCAGGGTACAAACCCCGGCAGGGGAACAATGTTATTTTATTGTCGATATCGATTACTCGGAAAAACTCTAAACCTGCACAGGCGCTCTTTCTAACCCCCAAACCCGTAGGATGTGCTGAGTGAGACCAGAATCCTGCGAAGCAGGTTCAGGAAATCCATAATGAAGCCCGAAGGGATTCTATGGGAAACGAAGCGCATCGATCGAGTTATCTTCCAGCTCCTAAACCCGTAAGATGTGCTAAGAAACGAAGCACATCGATCGATGCCCGAATTTGAACCCGAGTCTATTCACCCGCACAAACATCTAACCCACCCTCACTACACCAACTTCCCGGATAAATACCACGGGCCACATACTCATGAAAACTCGAATGCGGCCAATCGGCAACCTGCCTGACCCTGCCATGCTTGACCGGATTCCAGTGAATATAATCGATGTGCTGATTGAAGTCCGCTTGATCTGTCAGCAAATGCTCCCAGAATCGACGTTGCCACAAACCCCGCTCTCTTCGTTTCTGCCGGCTTTGAGAGACGCGTTCGCCCTTCACGATAGCACGAGAAAAGTGTCCCTTGAGCAAATTCCAGCGCATGGAAAAATCCGAATCGCCCGGCGGCAACGTCCAGGTACAATGAAGATGATCCGGCAAAACCACCACCGCCTCCAACCGGAACGGGTGCTTTTCCCTGACGTAACGAAAAGCCCGGCGCAAATCATCAATATGCCTGACCAGTAAATCGTTACCCTTCCGTTCGGCAAGGTTGACCGTAAAAAACCACGATGCCCCCGGAACATACGTACGCCTGTATTCCGTCATGAGATTCATCTCCTCCCTGAAATGTTCTTCTCTCGATCGATGCGCTTCGTTTCCCTCAGCACATCCTACGGGTGGGAAACTCGTGTAGGATCAAGTGCATCTCTATATTCTACATTGCTCATCCCATAATAAAGGTTCGCATATGCCGCTTCAGACATTTGTGCATTTTCTGATAAACTTTTAATATCTCCAGCCATGACACCCTCTCCTTGTTAATTTATTTTCTGTATAAATACTTTTTTGCTTAATCTAATAATGTAATTACTCACCAACTCATCTGATGGGCAACTTGTACCACTTACATGTAAACCTGTACTATTCACAAGCTTCCCACCAAAATGAATAAAATGGACAATGGTTCCTAGAATTTTCCCCGTTTCTTCATCAAAAATCTCACGGGATCTTTTTTCTATATTGAAAAATATAGAAGCATTACTGCCTTTTATTCTTCCAGAATAACGACCATCTAAACTCATTTCTTCTATTAATTTTTTATTATCCTAAAACAACGAAAGCCCATCTTCACTAAAATACTCTGGCCTAAGCTCTACCGTCTGGTACACATGAATCCCACCCTGTGTTGCACAGAGATATTTCAAATATACTTCCCCCACAATATTGTCAGCCATTGGCACAAACAGTAAAAACACGGCTGTGCCAATAGATGCCAGCCATTTAGTAAGCACCTTCTCTGGTTTTTTATAAACTGATTTGGATACAGCAATTACAAATGATAAATAAACAACTAAAACGATCATTATCATTATTGCAATCATATTTGTGCCTCGATCTTGTTATTAATCATTCTTTTCATTTCCATTGCACAGGCGTGCGCAAATAACGCCCACAGCATAGGGTATGTTTTTTTGAGAGAAGGGGAGTGTTTTTTGTAGCTGTAGTTGCATCGACATTCCCTTGTCTTTGTCCTTTGTATAACAGGGATATTGCGCTTCGGCATTCTGCTGTCAAGTGTTTTATCAGGCGGCACGTTGCATGTAATTCTGCGTAAAAGAGTCAGGATTATTGGCTTTATCATAGAGCGTGCCATTCCCTTCATTGCCCTGAAGGGTGTCACCGCCGGATCCTCCATACACCACATCATCAAGCCCCGCCCAGACTTTACCATCACCGCTACCCGCATAGATCACATCCGCATCCGCACCCGCCTCATCACCCAGCCCAGTTATCGACAAATAACCCTGCCCTGAAATGTAATCCTTGCCCGGCCCACCAATCAGGGTATCGTTACCAACCGAGCCTTCCAGATAATCTTTACCATCCGTGCCGACCAATACATCATCACCTCGGCACCCTTCAAAATAAACAAACCACTGTTCAATGCCTGTGGCAGTATTATCTGGATCTAACATCACAGCCAGATCAGATTCCGTCCCCGCCAGGACAATAGGGGTCAGAGACTAAGGGATCCCCACAAAATCACGCATAACACTGCGCCTCAAACTGTAATTGAAGCGCGGCAAGTGCTTCCTTAAAATCCTCTTTTAGAATTATTATCGACTGTTTATTTAAAACACGACAACCTAAATAAAACGTCGATAATACATTGCGTTTTTTGATCGTGTTCGCCTGGTATTGACGATGAATATTTTTTAATTCTGCCACTTTGCCCGTG
>Ga0316207_10002227_pt1 | contig 20624 bp, 22 predicted proteins | sample 6weekpyrite_MG_FD_204943 | JGI IMG/M metagenome (GOLD analysis project Ga0316207, IMG submission 204943) | Microbial mat bacterial communities from mineral coupon in-situ incubated in ocean water Damariscotta River, Maine, United States -... | ecosystem: Environmental > Aquatic > Marine >...
CCTGAGTTTACAACATGAATGAAGCAGCTGTCATTGAAGCGATTTCCCCCGAAAAGGATGTTGATGGTTTCCATGTTGTAAACTCAGGCCTGCTCGCTACAGGCGGTGAAGGTATGGTACCTTGCACACCGCTTGGGTGCCTGATGATGCTGAAAGATACACTCGGCGACATGAGCGGCATGAAAGCCATTATTGTTGGCCGTTCAAATATTGTTGGCAAACCTATGGCGCAATTGCTTTTAGATGCTAACTGCACTGTCACCATAGCACACAGCCGCACAAAGGATTTAGCTGCTGAAGTAGCGGCGGCAGACATTGTTGTTGCTGCCGTAGGCAGGCCAGAAATGATTAAAGGCGACTGGATCAAAAAAGGCGCAACCGTAATTGATGTTGGTATTAACCGTATTCCAGCGCCTGAGCGCGGGGAAGGCAAAATGCGGCTTGTCGGTGATGTAGACTTTAACAGTGCTGTAGAGCGCGCTAGTGCCATTACGCCAGTACCGGGCGGCGTAGGCCCTATGACAATTGCATGTTTGCTTCGCAATACTGTTACCGCAGCATGCAGGCAAAAAGGCATTGAACTATAAACCTGTAGGCGTGTAGTTTTTTCTTCATAATTCTCTGGCACTAAGGCTTCGCACCAGTGCGGCGCACCTGAACCAAGGAGTTTTTCTCTATGTATGAAGCATTTGTTTCTGCTTTTGTGGCACTATTTGTGATCGTCGACCCAGTCGGCATAGCACCTGTGTTTGCAGGCCTCACACAAGGCACACCAACCGCGCATCGCCGTAAAATGGCAATCAAAGGAACAGTTATCGGCACCTTGATCTTGGTGTTTTTTGCCCTTCTTGGTGAACGATTTTTGGGGATACTCGGCATTTCCCTTGATGGCCTGAGAGTTGCTGGCGGTATCATGCTGTTTATCATTGCTCTTGAAATGGTCTTTGAAAAGCGCATTGAGCGCAAACAAGAATCTGCCGAAGAAATGCATGAGCATTTCGAAGATATTTCTGTCTTTCCAGTGGCGCTACCGCTCTTGGCCGGACCCGGCGCGATTGCCACTATCATGCTTTTAGTTGCTGATTATAACGGCGACATGCTGGCGATTGGCGGCATTATTAGTGCCCTTGGCCTGGTGATGGTAATGACACTTTTGGTGTTTTTCACTGCAGGAAAGGTAATGGACTTTCTCGGGCCAACGGTAAACGCCGTGCTTACCCGTTTGCTGGGTGTCATTTTGGCTGCCCTGGCAGCGCAATATATTCTCGATGGCCTCAAAAGCACCTTTGTCGGTTAAAACCTGTTCGATCCCTGCAGCACAAGCATTGACTTCCTGGTTTGCTTTATCCACGGTATCGCAAATTATAAAAGGGGAGCCCAATCGTGAAGACAATTCTAATAGCCGCCACCGCTTGCAGTTTACTGGCTGCTTGCGGCGAAAGCGAAACAAACACGCAGAGCACACCGACGGAATCATCTGCACAAAATAGCTATCAAATTACACCAGAAGCTTTAACTGCCCATGTTAAAACATTGTCTTCTGATGCTTTTGGTGGCCGCGCACCCGGCACAGAAGGGGAAGACCTAACCATTGCGTATCTAACCAAAGCTTTTTTCGAGGCTGGGCTAAAGCCTGCTAACGGCAACAGCTACACACAAGACGTGCCGATGGTCTCCATTGAGACACTGGATAGCCCCCAAATACACTTGGTTAAAGATGATCAAAAGATCACGCTAGATTACCGCAATGATATGGTTGTGTGGACCCGTCGCGAGCAGCCTGTTACCGAACTTCATGAAAGCGAGCTTGTTTTTGTTGGTTACGGCATCAACGCACCTGAGCGCGACTGGAATGACTATGCTAACATTGACGTAAAAGGCAAAACGGTCGTTATGCTGATCAATGATCCCGGTTATGCAACGCAAGACCCAGCGCTTTTTGATGGTAATGCCATGACATATTATGGCCGTTGGGATTACAAATTTGACGAAGCTGCGCGACAAGGGGCTGCTGGTGCGATCATGATCCACGATACACTCCCTGCGGCCTATCCTTGGGCAACTGTGGATAGTAGCTGGACTGGCCCACAATTTGACATGCTTCGGGAAGATCAAGGCGCTAATCTCGCCGAAATGGAAGCGTGGATCACAACTGAGGCAGCCGATAAATTATTTGCTGCAGCGGGCCTTGACCGCACAGCCCTCACAAAAGCTGCTGAAACTCCGGGCTTTGCTGCCGTACCAATGAGCATGCATGCCAACAGCTTCTTTAAAAGCACTGTCAACCATGTGAAATCACGCAATGTCGCGGCAATGGTTCGGGGCAGCGAAAGCCCAGATGAGTTTTTCATCTATATGGCGCACTGGGATCATATTGGTACCGATCCCACCCAGGAAGGCGACGGCATATATAATGGTGCTCTAGATAATGCCACAGGCACTGGCGGCCTTATTGAACTGGCGCGAGCCTACGGAGCAGGGCCAAAGCCGAAACGATCCGTTCTATTCCTTGCTGTTACAGCAGAAGAACAGGGCCTGTTAGGCTCGGCTTATTATGCTGCAAACCCGTTAGTGCCTTTAGCAAAAACTGTCGGTGGTCTTAACATGGACGGTTTAAATTATTACGGCCCAACTAGCGATGTAACAGTAACTGGGCTCGGCAATTCAGAGCTGGATGATTATATGGAAAAGGCCGCCAAAGCACAGAACCGTGTGTTGGTGCCTGATAGCTCACCTGAGAAGGGGTACTTCTTCCGTTCTGATCATTTTGAATTGTCTAAACTAGGCGTGCCAACCATTTATCCAAATGCTGGCAATATCCACCGTGAGCTTGGTAAAGACTATGTAGACGCCAAACGTGCTGATTTTCTAGCTAATCGCTACCATAAACCATCTGACGAAATGGCTGACGACTGGGACTTCACCGGTGCCGTTGAAGACCTAAACCTGTATTACACCATGGGGCGAATGCTTATAGACAGCAATGATTGGCCAAACTGGGCTGAAGGCAGTGCCTTCAAATCAATGCGCGATAAACAGCGAGCTAAATAACAAGCCCATGCACGAATAATATCGCACCTAATTGCACGTTATTCGTATATCACCCTATAAAAAGGCGCTCTTTTGAGTGCCTTTTTTATGCCTCGCTGTCTCGTGGGTCTGTCTCAATCATATCCTTACGTTTAAGAACCTCAGCAAACCAAGCTGCAGACTTTGGATGTGCCTGTTGCCACTTAACCTCCGGCAGACGGAAACATAAATAATCAAGCATGCAAGCAACAGCAATGCTGTCTAGCTTCCAGCCTGATAATGTATCAATCACCTCGGCTTCCAATTTATCCAGGCCTCTTTTGATCGCTGCATGCCAGCGTTCTTGCCACATTGTTGAATGCTGGATTTCGGGCCGTAAACTTTCAACCCTCAGAGCAAGCGCAGCATCCATAATGCCATCAGCCAACGCCTGCACCATAAGGCGCTGCATATAGGCGTCACTGGTTCGGTCCTGCCCGGTTAGCATCAATAAGTGTTCCGCTATAAGCGGGCTATCAAAGTAGGTTTTTCCACCCTGTGCCAAAGCAGGTACTTTAGCCAAGGGGTTCACCTTCAACAGAGCCGGGTCATTTTCCAGTGGGTTTACCATAATGAGCTCCACCTCACCGCCCATACCCAATGATTTTGCAAGCAAATAAACCTTGCGCGAATAAGGAGATGTAACAGAGTAAAAAAGCTTCATATTATGTACCTACTAGTTATTACAATTTTGGGTGATAATAATCAATGTGTGCTGCTAAGGCCCTCAATCATTGCCCAAGCCCCTTCCTGAGCTTGCTGCATATAAAGCGGATCGCCAGTGCCCCGCGCCAATACAAACCCTCCCTGAATGATGGCCTGCAAACTTTTTGAAACGCTTTCGGAATCCAAAGTTGGTGGTAAATCTCCACATGCTTGTGCGTCATCAAGTGCGGTTTTAATGTGCGTGCAAACAAACGAAAAGTAATCTGCAACTACTTTATAAATGTTTGTTTCTAGTACTGTTTTTTCACCAACTAATCGGCCAAGCTGGCATCCCTTTAATTCGGGCCGAGATGCCATCAGGTAATCATACAGCCGGTCCATTGGCTCTTTTTCGGAATCAAAGAGGCTATCAATAACCTTGCGCATATCAATATCTACACCAGCGAGAGCCGCCAGTGCCAAATCCTCTTTACCCTCAAAATGATGATACAGACTACCTTGCCCTGCCCCTGACAAACGCATAACCTTTTTAGGGCTCATGGCCTCAAAACCCTGCTCCCATAGCAAGGTTTTTGCAGCATTTATAATGGCATCTCGTTTCGACAAGTAGATTTCCTTACAATTTGTACATACTACTTAGTACAATTTATGCATTTTAGCAAATCACTCGGCAACGCGTGTGCAGACTGTCTCTCCAACAGATGTCAGAGAGGGTATAGAAAACGATCAATTATTTCGAAAACGAACCCCGCCTAACGGCAGCAGGACGGGGTACTTACGATATGTGTCACCGCGCAGCTAGTATCAGAAACACCCAAGGCTGTGTAAAAACACATAAATACATACAAGGTATTTTTTAACGCTTCAGAGTACCCGTTATCACATACGTGAGTAATTCAATCACCTGCTCAGGTGTTTCCGCAACCGCGAGGGCAGCACCATCCACTTCTTTCAAGGCATGGGTTAAAGCAGGTCCATGCTGAACAATCAAGCTTTTGCCAAGCGCAGCCGCATAGCCTGCATCGAAGGCTGCATTCCACTGCCTATATTTATCGCCGAAACGCACAACAACTATATCAGCATCACCAATAAGCTTGCGTGTGCGCATCGCGTTGACTTTGGCCCCCATATTATCACGAACAAAAGCGCTTTCTGGCTCGCCCAATATCACAGCACCGCAATCATCGCTGTCTTCGTGCACCGTTACCGGCGACGATAATTCGATCGGCAGCCCTGCAGCCTTAACACCTGCTGCAACTTCACTGCGCCAATCGCTATGGATTTCACCCGACAGATATACTTTCCAGATGGTACTCATATAAATTCTCCCATACGCAGCATTAATAACACTACAGATAAAGTGAAGGCAGACACACCAGTAGAAATCAATACCGCTGTCGCGGCGCGGCGTGCGCCCACACCGTAACGGGTGGCAAGGCTATAAGCCACCATCCCTGTTGGTAAAGATGCCATCAATGTTGCAACACCAACCCAAATTTTACGCAATTCGAGCACATAATGCGCCAAAATAAAAACTACCAACGGCAATAACACCAGCTTCAAAGCCACCGCAGTTAATGATTGCCCCAAATCACCAGCTATTCGAATATTAGAGAGTGCCAACCCGGCAGCAAACAAGCCTGTTGGGGCTGCGCTATTCGCAGGCAATTCCAAAACCTTATCGAGCCACATGGGAAAAGGTAGTGAAAAAGCTGACCATAACAAGCCAGAAACAAGAGCAATCACAATCGGGTTTTGTCTCACACTTGCAAATGTACGCACCAACAAACCCGGGCCTTCACGACCATCATGCTGGGCACGCTCCACAATGAATGTGGTGATGGGGATTAGTGTAAGCGTGTGAAAACTAAGCAACACTAGCAAAAGCCGCACGCCTTCCGCACCGTAAGCGCCCTCTAAAATAGGAATGCCAATGAAGCCGCCATTAGCAAAGCAGGTAGTCAGCGCGAAGGTGCCCCGTTCCGCAGGTGATAACTTGAAAACATAGCGGGTTACCACCAACGCGATACCATAGATTAAATAGAGGGAGCTATAATATGTGCCGACAAAAATCAGCTCTTCAGCCGAAGGCAGTTCCTTGGGTGCCAGCGAGCGAAACATCAAAGCTGGAATAGCAATATACCAAACGAAACTGATAAGGATGGCTGAAGATCCTTCGGGAAACAGCTTGGTTTTGCCGAGCCCGAACCCCAGTACCATTATGATAAATACTGGGGCTATGATTGTGAATATTTCAGCCATGCCTGTTTGCAGCACTCCCTCTTAAAGTCTGCTACTCGTAGCTTGGTGGCTCATGCACATTACCGCGCTGTTTCAGCAACTGTAAGCGCAGCGCATTCAATTTAATGAATCCCGCCGCATCGCGCTGGTCATAAACGCTGTCTTCCTCAAAGGTAACATGCTCCATTGAATACAGGCTATGAGGGCTTTTACGGCCAACAACGTGGACACCGCCCTTAAACAACATAAGGCGAACAGTGCCAGCGACAAATTCTTGGCTTTTATCTATCAATGCCTGCAACATTTCGCGCTCTGGCGAGAACCAGAAACCATTATAAATAATTTCAGCATATTTGGGCATAATCTCATCCTTCAGATGCATCGCACCGCTATCAAGCGTGATCTGCTCAATGCCTCTGTGCGCAGCAAGAAGGATAGTGCCGCCCGGTGTTTCATAAATACCGCGAGACTTCATGCCAACAAACCTGTTTTCCAACAAGTCAAGCCGACCAATACCGTGCCGTTTACCCAGCTCATTTAATTTGGTGAGCAACATCGCAGGTGAAAGCGCCACACCGTTGACAGCAACCGGATCACCTTTTTCGAATTCAACTTCAATATATTCCGGTTCATCAGGTGCTGTAACCGGGTTATCAGTACGGGCATATACGTATTCTTCAGCCGCCGTCCATGGATCCTCAAGGGCTTTGCCTTCGCTTGATGTATGCAGCAAATTCGCATCCACACTGAAGGGGCTTTCGCCTCGCTTATCGGTTGGTACTGGAATTTGATGCTTTTCAGCAAAATTGATCAAGTCAGTGCGGCTATTCAGCTCCCACTCACGCCACGGCGCAATCACTTTGATCTCAGGATTAAGGGCATAATAGCCAAGCTCAAACCGTACTTGGTCATTGCCTTTGCCTGTCGCACCGTGACACACAGCATCCGCCCCGGTTTCTTTTGCAATTTCAATCTGGCGCTTTGAAATCAAAGGCCGTGCGATTGATGTACCCAGAAGATACTGGCCTTCATACACCGTGTTAGCGCGGAACATAGGGAAGACATAGTCTTTCACAAATTCTTCGCGTAAGTCTTCTATGAAGATATCTTTGATGCCTAGCATTTCAGCTTTTCGTCGCGCCGGCTCAAGCTCTTCGCCCTGGCCAAGGTCAGCTGTGAAAGTTACCACTTCACAGTCGTATGTAACTTCAAGCCATTTGAGAATGATCGATGTATCGAGACCGCCCGAATAGGCAAGCACAACTTTGTTGATTTGCCCTGATTTATTTGAATTTGGCATCCGTTAACTCCAGAATAGAAATGCCCTAAAAAGGTGCCGCGAGTATAGGTGTAATGACCCTCGCGTCAAATAAGACCTTATGGCGTTTTGCGATAAGTTTTCTGTACTACAGTCCTTAATCGAGAAATTCTACTTGCCCCTAACGGTACGTCAGGCCCTAGAGCTACTCTCAATAAAGTGAAAAGGAGCATATAGTGTTAGCTATTGGCGAATTGGCCAAGCGGTCTGGGGTAACAGTACGGGCGCTGCGATATTATGAAAGCAAAGGCCTTTTAAACCCTAGCCGAAGCGAAGCAGGCCAACGGGTTTACAAATACCCTGAGATTACACGCCTTCAACAAATTCAGCTTTTAAAGCGCGCTGGTTTTACTCTAGCCCAGATCAAATCCATGCTGGGGTCGGCAATCATCAACGCCAAAACGGTTCTGTGCGTTCAGGAACAACTTCTAGAAAAGCAACTCGCCGAAACGCAGCGTTCATTAAGGGCCATCAAAGAAGCACTGAGTAACCTGCAAGGCACTGAAACTGACCTTTTCACTCTGTGCAACATGATTAAACTCGGAGAATCAGTGATGGATGAAGAAAAGTGGAAAAAAGTTTGGAGCAAATTTTATTCAGAGGAAGGAATAGAGCGCTGGGCAAAAGCGCGCGAAGCCGTCCCTGAAGAAACCAAACTGGCCCATGAGGCCGCATGGCCCGATATTCTAGCCAGAACTGAAAAACTGGTCGGCACTGATCCAGCAAGCAAAGCTGCACAAGCCATTCTTTTAGAGTGGAATGCAATGACCAAAGTTATCTATGACATTGACCCATCATTAACCCGCACGGCCGCCAAACTTTATGATCATCTGAACGACTGGCCAGAAGACGGACCAGAAAAGCCCTTCTCTAAAGAAGTATGGGATTTCATCCAATCGGCACAAAATATCGCGGATAAGAAAGAAATTTCAGCCACCTAACCTAAGTGAGAACAATCAAGCCCCAGCAGCAAGGGTGCTTCACAAGTAGAAATGCGGTTCATCACAACAAAAAAAGCTGGAATGTGTATATAAACATTATTAAATAATGCCATAACGTGTATATAAACATTTTAAAATGCACTTATTGGTAAACCTACGATAATGGCTCTTAACAAAATTAAACAATGTTTTCTGCATATTGGTTCGAGCAAAACCGGCACAAGCAGTATTCAAAGTGAACTTTTTCGCAACCGCCGTCACTTACGTAGAGTTGGGTACTTCTATCCCAACAATGCAGCAAATCACATATTTCTTGCTACCCGCTTTCGCGAAGACCCTACGGAAATAGCTTTCCACCGTAAAAATGGTAGAGAGACCAAGGAACTTATCTCAAACTATATTGAACAGGAAATGTCGCAATTTGAAAACGACCTGAATAATTTCAAAGGGGACTCACTTATCATTTCCAGTGAATATCTGCCACCAACATCAGCCGACAGCTGTAAGGAATTAGCAGAATACCTTCATAGATTTTGCGAAAAAGTGACTGTTATATGTTATTTACGCCACCCCCTAAGCCATGCAATATCCGCCGCTCAGCAATCTGTAAAAATGGGCTTCAGTACAATAGAAAGTGTTCAGAAGGCTGCTTTTTTCTTCAAGCCCCAAAAAATATTACCTAAATTTATCGAGGCATTTGGCCGTGCAAATATTATCGTAAGACCTTTCGATAAAAAGCAAATGGTAAACAACGATGTTGTCATGGATTTTCTATCTTTAATCGGGCTTTCAGATGATGAAATTCTTGGTAAACAAAAAAAAGGAAAAAGTAATAGTAGCTTGAGCTATGAGGCAACTCTTATTGCAGATGCTCTTACCAAAGAATTACCTCGCACTATAGATGGAATTTGGAACCTTAAACGTGCAAAACGTGTTAATTTAATGAAGATCCCAGGGAGCAAATTTAATCTAAGCAAGGCAGCCATTGAACGCACTAGAGAAGCTGCAAAACCTGAAATGGAATATTTGTTAACCGAATTTGGTATACAATTGGAGGAGCCCCAAGAGGCTATAATGAACGAACCTCAAGCCAATTGGGACGACAAAACAATTAAAGGGCTGGCAAGGAAATTCAATTCTATAGCCCTAGAGGCTCAACATATGGAAGCGCTGGCCTTTTTCTATCGTGGGAAAAACGCTGAATTGTTAGGCGACAAAGAACTGGCCATCATGATGTTTAGGAAAGCTGTGAATCTTAAGCCGCAAGAATGGGAAATAGTTGAAGGCCTCTATATTCTATTGTCAGAAACTGGTTCTTTGACTGAGGCAAAAGAGCATCTGGCCCGGTACACGCACCTATTTCCACAGGATGCACGAGTTAAAGCGCTCGAAAAAGGCCAAGAGGCTCTCCATAGACAGTCCATAGCTAGCTAACTACAAGTTCTCTCCAGCATCTTTGTAAGGACTAGTCTGTAATTTCAAAGGGAGCTTATCTGTTACTGAGAACTTACTTCATGAGTTTGATGCTTGATGGAAACCAACAAATATTTAACTGGTAACTAGGGCCTCTTTTTCCTCACGGGCGATTTGGGCTTTGGATTTTTTCTCCGATGCTGACTTCAACTGCCCGCATGCAGCCATAATATCGCGCCCACGCGGCGTGCGAACCGGCGCAGAGATACCTTCTTGGAAAACAATATCCGAAAAGTGTTTGATCTGCTCATCAGATGAACATTCATATTCAACGCCCGGCCATGGGTTGAAAGGTATCAAGTTTACTTTGGCTGGCAATTTATATTTGCGCATCAAGCGCACCAATTGGCGTGCATCTTCGTCGCTGTCATTAATGCCTTTCAGCATCGCATATTCAAAAGTGATGCGGCGGGCGTTATGAGCACCCGGGTAATTAGCGCACGCCCTCAGCACATCATCAAGGTTATATTTTTTATTAATGGGCATAATTTCACTGCGCACTTCATCGTTTACAGCATGCAGAGAAACCGCAAGGTTTACACCAATTTCCTGACCACAGCGCTCCATGTGCGGCACCACACCCGAAGTAGACAGAGTAATCCGGCGACGGGAAAGCTGAATGCCCTCTTCATCCATTATAATGTCGAGCGCTTTTTTAACATTATCAAAATTATAAAGCGGCTCACCCATACCCATCATCACAATATTTGTGACCATACGGCCCTCTGTAGGACTTTTCCACTCATCCAGATCATCGCGGGCGATCATCATCTGTGCAACAATTTCTGCGGCTGTTAGGTTCCGTACCAATCTCATTGTGCCTGTGTGGCAAAACTTGCAATTCAGCGTGCAGCCCACTTGAGATGAAACACACAAAGTGCCGCGATCGTCCTCGGGGATATAAACCGCCTCAGCCTCGATGCCATCCGCGAAGCGGATCAAGTATTTGCGCGTACCATCATTAGAATACTGTGCTTCAACAATCTCTGGGCGTTTAACAATAAAATGCTCAACCAGCTTGGCACGCATATCCTTGGAGATGGTTGTCATCTCATCAAAGCTGGTCGCCCCTTTATGATACACCCAGTGCCACAATTGCGTGGTGCGCATTTTGAGCTGTTTTTCAGGAACACCGAAATCACGGAGTGCATCTTTCAGCTCGTCGCGGTTCAGGCCTAACAGGTTTACTTTACCTTCATGGAGGTCAGCAGCAATACGTGGCTGTACAATCGGCTCATGGCCGTTTGGGGTCATTTGCATCTTCATTCACCTTGCCTTTTGCACACATTCTCAGGAGGAAGCGGTACGCCAGGTCGTTTAAGTCTCCCCAGCGTTTCACCAAGGAGCGGTTGTTACAATTTGGCGCATTCTCTAACGCCGTAGGCGGGAAGAGTCAAAGCTTATCAGCGAAACCCCTTATTTCACTGGCTTTACTTACATTTGGATATGCCGGTACTTCCGCCTCACTAACACCCTAAAACATGCGCTTTTCCCGAGGGGTCCAAATCTATGGTAAAAAAGTAAATAATGAACACTATGGATAGAACCAAGTGTATCAGATCTCCAGCCATCAACCGTTCAAACCACTCTTACTAGTTAGAAATCGATATCCACAATTGAGGATACGAACTAGTGCGTACTTACTGATCATCCACCGTAAACCACAAAAGCCTTAATTACAGGCTCTGGTGATGGCGTTATACGCGGCAGTAAAGCCTGAAAGACTATAGCGGTCTGTGGTATTAGTACCGCGCTGACTTGTAGCGCTGATCACAAGGCGACTACCACGCTTCATCGCAGCCACTGCCGCTGCATCATCTTTTGGATCATACGCCCAGGCCCCTGTACCTTCAGTGAAAAACTCCATACGCTTTCGGCCACCATCTACATTAAACCTAGCTGTACTGCCTTGCCGAATAGGATATCCAAGCACCGCGTTCACTTCACCTACCACCCCGTATTCAGGGCGGTGTGATACCATGATGTAAATATCACCGCGACGCGCATTTTTTTTGCTGGCCGTAGAGGATTTAGGCACTGAAATCATATGGCAAGTGCGCTTGGATCCTGTGCCATACACAAAAGCATCCCAATCGCGGTACGAACCCAAATGACGACGGCTATCTTGCTGAGCAATCGCCGGGGTTTCTGCTAAAATGCCAAACCCACACACGGCAACTAAAAGCCCTGTCACAAGCCTACCTATATTTGCCATCAATTTTGCTCCCAACGCTTAACTATTTTCTTCACTGTTTTCTTCTGCTGCCTTCCGCGCCCGCTTTGCTGCACGGCGGTTTCTGGCACCCCCGTGCACATGGGGCTTTTTCGGCTCCGGCACACGGCCTGCTACAACTGGCCTTTCAGGATAACCACCCAACACCCGGTGCCTATCATACATAACGATTGCACCAGCAGTCGCAACATTAAGACAGAATTTTGTCGGGATTTTGATCACCTGATCACAACGCGCCAGCATTTCCGGGCTTAAGGACGAACGTTCGCCTCCTAATACATACACCGCCTGCAAGGGGTGCTTAAAACTAGGCAAATCAATCGAATCTTCGGTAATTTCAATGCCTATAAGCTTGCAACCTTGCGGAATTTCAACCTCATCAACTGTCATATAGTTGAAGAAGGGAATATTCAGGTGGCTTTTACTGGTATCGGTGAAGTCTTGTGTCACCATTTCGCCGTTATGGGCCATTATCTTTGGTTTCACGGCAAACGCAAAAGAAGCCCCAAAAGCATGAGCCGTACGGACCAAGTTTCCCATGTTGCCTTTTTTTGAGGCATTATCGATTCCAATGCCGAAATACCCGCGCATAGCTACCCTTCTTGTGGCTGTCCGTCTGCTTCATCCTCATTGCTGCTATATACAGCGTCTCGGTGTATTGCGGCAACCAAACATGCACTCACCAATATGCCTGAAACAAATAGTAATGAAAGCTCCAGATTCCATTCAAATGCAAAGCCCATTAACACGCCAGCGATAGGGATTAAACCCACGGCAAGAAATGTGAAAATACTCATCACACGCCCTAACAAATTCTCAGGTGTTTTTTTCTGTATCCATGTGGTGATATTCACCCAAATAAAGCTATCTCCCGCACCTGAAATAAAGAAGCATAACATTGCCCACCAATAAGGGTCATAGAGCACAATCAATCCAATAGAGGCCCCTGATCCCATAAATATAAGGAACATAATACGAACTAGATATTTCTCACCCACGGGCTTAAGGCTGCCTCCGAGCACAGAGCCAATTAACGCGCCGCCGCCGTAAGCCGATATCATCAAACCATATACAAAAGCGGGCTCCAGATAACGTGCTTTAGCAAGTGCGGGCAAGCCAATAAAAATAGGAGTCTGAAAGAAAAATTCCAAAAAAGCGATACCAAGAAAAGCCAGCCGAATAGTTGGCTTCGACCACACCCATTTCACGCCCTCCTTGATCTCACCAAGCATTGAAGGTTTCTCAGCGGCAGGCTCACCTTTCTCCTCACCATCTTCTACACCGAGCTTGCGTGTGCGCACAAAATACAGCGCCGTGAAAGAGGCGGCGAACGTCAATGCATCAAGAAAAAAGGCACGTGCAAAGCCCATGCGATTACTTTGATAGTCAGCCGCCGCACCAGCATCGTGTCCCATGGTTGTTAACTCACCAGCTATGATTAACCCGGCAAGTGCGGGGCCGATGATTACACCCACAAAAACCGAAGCCTGTACAAGAGCATTGCCTTTCTGCAGCGTTTCTTTTGGCAACAAGCTTGGCACAATCGCCACACTTGCCGGATAGAAAAAAGCATCAACAATTCCAAAGGCGAGTGCAAAGCCAAATATCATACCGACCTGAGCTTGATCTATGTAAATTAGATAAGAGATCGTAATCACCAGCAAAAAGCGCAGCATGTTAGAAAGCATCATCACGCGGCGCGGGCTGTAACGATCAACCAGTGCGCCGCCATAAAGCATCAAAACCGCACGCGGTAGCCCTTGCACCGCAAAAACAATGCCCGTAAGCGCAACATTTTCTGTCATCTGCAACACAAGCAACGGGAAGGCGATCAGGCTGATATGATCCCCAATAACGGAAACAAATTCACCTACCCAAAAGGTAAGAAAGTTGCGATCTTTAAGAAGCTGCAGCATAAAGGGCCAATCTGAAAAAAATGGTCGCCCATCTAGCGCCGGATTTTTTCGGGCTGCAAGTCGAACTACCGTAAACGTAGGCAAAAAAGTAAAGAGAAGGCTACATGGCTGACAAAAATGCAACATCACCGCTGCAACAATTACTAATTGATTACGGCCCTCTCATCATATTTTTTGCTTCTTATAAGTTTTATGACATTTACATCGCCACCGGCGTTTTCATGGTTGCCATTTTGGTAGGTGTTATTGTGTCCAAGATGCTCACAGGCCATATTTCCGGCATGCTAAAATTCACCTTTGCTATTGTTATGGTGATGGGCGGCCTCACCTTATATTTGCGCGATGAAACCTTCCTAAAAATGAAACCTACAATCATTTACGGAGTGTTTGTCGCTATTTTAGCTATCAGTATGATGCGCGGAAAACTGATTATGAAAAGCATGCTTTCCAAAACAATCGACGCAGAAATTGACGACGATGTTTGGCGTAACATTACAAAACAAGCGATATTCTTTTTCGGCATTATGATGGCGGCTAATGAAGGCATATGGCGCACACAATCAACTGATACATGGGTAAGCTTCAAAGTATTTGGCTTTACCGGGGCAACACTTGTTTTCACATTTTGGATTATTTTCCAGCTAATGAAATTTATGCCGTTTGAAGAAGACGCCAAGAAAGACTAGCTCTAACATTAAACATTTTCCCACCCTTTTGGGTTGGTGAAGGGGGCAAACCAGCTTTTGCCCTCTACCTCGCGGAAATGCTTAAGTACCCAGTGCACACTGGGAAAGGCAAGGTCATCCCATGGAATTTCGTCCCACGAAAACAAAGCAACCTCCTCACTCTCAAAGCCAGGCTTAAAATCTGGCGTCGCAAGTGTTGCTCGGTACATTAAATGAACCTGGCTAATACGGCGTACTGAATATACCGCCAGTAGATCATTTATTATGATTGTTGCCGTCGCTTCTTCCATTGCTTCACGGGTAGCCCCTTCTGCTGGTGCTTCGCCAAGTTCAAGAAAGCCTGCAGGAATAGTCCAACGTCCCTTTTGTGGATGAATAGCGCGCTTACACAGCAAAAAACGATCGCCGTCTGTAATAACAGCACCGGCAATTATCTTTGGGTTTTCATATGCAATGAACCCACAATCAGTGCAAACTGCACGCTCATGATCGTCACCGTCGGGTACAGTACGGTTAAAATTATCAGGAAATAATGTTACGCTACTCATACAGTGTAATCTGGGGCGAGAGGCTAGGCTCGGCAAATATTAATTCTAGGCAGCCCGTTACAGAAGAGGGCTTACTGCCGTGCTGTCATCAGCCCGTTCAAAAGTTACACGAAACAAAATCATATTGACATTTTTATCCACATCAAAAAGCGGGCAACCCAACACAGCATAATGGCGATAATCTCTATCAGCCCAGCGCATTTGATCAACATAAGCGTAATAAGGGGCTTTCTCACGTACCAGCCAATTATAACGCTCTAGCATTGTTTCTGTGTTCGGCAATTCGTCAATATACATGCCTGTCGATTCAAAACCGATTGCTTCGGTATAATGTGTCCCAATCAACCGCACCTTAAAACGGCCTGAATCACACTCGTGATCAATAAGAGTTAGGTAAGGTAGGTGCTCTTTCAGCATTTTAGGCGTAAAATGCTTGCGCTCTGCATAGCCAAATTCTTCACCCGCCTTTTGCCATAGCCGGTAAATGTCCTGTAGGGATTCAAATGGGATTTGGTCCATCGTTGGGTTAGCAATGAATTTTTCGGCCATTGACGTAATTAGTCCACCTATATTTCAGTGTTCACCCACACAGAACTAGACCCGTATATCAATAATTTGGCCTAGAGGCTGGTTCCTCAACTCATTCTCACGCGTGGACGTTCGGCCAACGGGTGCTTCACGGCTGTTAGCTGCCACCTGATTTACTCTGGCTTTAGCCTGTGCAAGCTCTTTCGCGGAAGAAAGCTGGTTCGAGCGATCACTTAACTTAACAGGCAGTCGGCGGTTATTACCACCTTCCTCGCCGCGTGCTTTAATACGTTCGTCAATAATATCAGACGGACGCGGCGTAAGATCAACACCCTTATCGCGTGGACCAGCCGTTTTTGTAGATTGAAGCTGCGCCTGCAACCGTGCCTGCAATGACGAAGCGTTCGGATTTACATCGACCATAGTCAATGGACCCTAAATTTAAATGCTAAGCTAATTCTTGGCTTTGCTATAGGCTCGCGATTTCTTCGTGCCCTCATTCGGGATGTTCCATCCCCTGATCTGTATTTATCAATGGCATTTTAACGCGCAAATATGACCAGTAAGTTAAGGATTGGGGCTTTCGACAAGATTGTCAAGAAAGGCTTTCAATTGAGGTCGTTTCTCAGCAGAAACTAGGTCCATAGCCCTAGTTAATGTGGCTATTGCAGTATCTTTTTCCCCAAGTGCCGCCTGAGATCGCGCAAGCATCATCCACCCTTCAGCATCTTCCTGCGCTGATTCGAGCCTAGCTTCAAGCCGCTCAATCATAGACCGCACAAACGCATCTTGTTCTTCACCAGACATACCAGCAACCATATCCATTTGGTCTGGAGAAAGCTGAGGCGGTTGAACACCCAGTTCACTTAAACGTTCACGTACTGTAGGCATCCAGGGTGCATTACTGGGAGAACGGTCTGCCAGTGCCATCCAGATCGCTTTTGCCCCTTCGGTATCGCGTGATTGCAACCGAGCAAGCCCCATATAATAATGTCCAGCAGGATGGTTAGGTTCCTGTTTCAAAAGCTCCTGCACCAGCATATTGGCAGCAGGCGTTACTTGGCCGCGGGCCATTGCAATATAAGCTTCCAATTGCTGTACGCGCCAGTTGGTGTTCACAGTGTCTAACCGCACCAGTTCACCAAAAGCGTTCGCTGCAACTGAAAAAGAACGCACTGCCCGTGCAGACTTTGCCAACACTTCCCAGCCCTGCTTATCATCTGGGTTGTCAGCCAAATGCCCTGTGATCTGGTCTATTGCCTCACGGTAACTTGGGCCATCTTTGCTGACAGGCGCATCAAGGTTATTAACCACCTGCCCAAACTTTGACTGAGCCGCCGGACTACCCAACAGCCAGTACATCAAGAAGCTGCCCAATATAAGAAACACACTCACTGTAACAGGTGCTACATAGCCACTACGCACCGTTTCACCTTGACCCTTTTGGTGATCAGCCAGCCTTAATATCCGACGCTCAATCTCAAGGCGGGCGCTTGCTGCGGCCGCTTTACTTAACACACCGCGTTTAAAGTCATCCTCAAGCTCCACCAATTGTCGCCGATAATGTGCAACAGGATCAGCCTCTTTATCGTCTTCGCGGCCACCCTTCAATATTAGCAATAGCAAAGGAACAAGTACTAAGAAAAGAAGCGCCCAAATCATGCCTCATCTCCGTTTTTCATCAATTGCTTGAGCTGCCGCTTTTCTGCTGCGGAAAGCGGATGAGCAACCTCTTTTTTTCGAGATGTAAACACCGCGAACAGCACAAGTGCCAGAAACAAAAACGGCGATGCCCACAATAGCAAAGTCATTTGGTTTACGGGTGGTTCTAGCAACACCCAATCACCGTAACGGTCGACAAGATAGGCCCTTACATTTTCTGGTGTATCTCCCAGTGCTACGCGCTCGCGCACCAACAGACGGAGGTCTTTTGCTAAGTCTGCATTTGAATCTTCAATAGATTGGTTCTGACACACCAAACAGCGAATTTCTTTCATCAAGGCCCGCGCCATTGCTTCTTTAGCAGGATCAGCCAACGGCTTTTCATCAACAGCAACACCAAACACGGGCACCGCAAACACAAACATCAGTACAATCAAAAAAGCCCGCATTATTGCAGCTCCTTCAATTGAGGTAAGAGACGCTTTTCCAAACTATCGCCTACAATCGGCCCCCAATGCCGGTACCGCAAAATACCGTCACCATCTATCAAAAAGGTTTCAGGAACCCCGGTAACACCCCAATCAATAGCCGTGCGGCCATCGCGGTCTTTCACAGTAGCAACAAAAGGATTGCCCAACTCTTCCAAAAACCCGATTGAACGTTGCGGTTCATCTTTGTAGGCAATCCCAATGATGGGCACACCTTGATCATGCGCGAGACGCATTAAATTATCGTGCTCAGCTCGGCAAGGCACACACCAGCTTGCAAAAAAATTCACCAATATAGGCTTGCCCGTTTTAAGGTCAGCTTCTGTTAAAGAGGGCTTACCTTCATAAAGGGCTGGCAGAGAAAATACCGGCACAGGTTTATCAAGCAACACGCTTTTGATTTCTTTGGGGTTTCTATCTCCCCCCAGCATTTTGAGAAAAAGCGCGAAGATAGCCACCACAATCAATAAAGGTATATAACGACGATACCCTTGCATATCAGGCCTCCGCAGCCGTTGGTGAAGAAGCTTTGTTACGCTTGCCCGCTGGGGCTCCAATACGCTGTCTACGATCAGTCAATGAGACCAAACCGCCAACAACCATCAGAATAGCACCAAGCCACAATCCGGAAATAAACGGCTTGAAATACAAGCGCACCGACCAAGCATTGCCGCCCGCATATTCGCCGATCACAGCATACAAATCGCCGCGCACCAATGGATATATGCCTGCTTCGGTCGTATTCATTGGCGGGTCACTATAAACTCGGTCTTCAGGCAACAAGCGCGCGATAAAAGTATCATTTTTTTCGACCAGAAAGCTTCCGCGAACAGCCGTATAATTCGGGCCAGCAATTGGCGAAACATGCTCAAGGGTAAAACTATAACCACCCACATCGGTTGTCTCACCTGCCCTCATCAGTTTGAGCACTTCTTCAGTCCATGCCTCGCTGATTGTTATGCCTAATATGATAATGCCCAGCCCCATATGTGCCAAACTCATGCCCCATGTCGCCCGCGGCACTCTACCCGCGCGCTTGAAAAAGCGGGAAGGCTGCTTGAACAACTTCGTACGGCTACTGATTTCCAAAAACACAGAAATAATGAGCCATGCCCCTAGGCCAAGGCCTACGCCAGTCATAACCAACCCACCGGTGCTCGACCACACTACAGACCAGAAAATTACCAAAGAAATGATAGCCGCCGGCAGCAATATCTGGGCCGATTTTCCAATACGTCCTCGCTTCCAAGCCAACAACGGCCCAAAACCGAGAGCCACAATCAGTGGGCTCATCAAGACAGTCGCGGCATATTCAAAAAACGGAGGGCCAACGGTAATTTGCGTACCATTCACAGCCTCCAAAACCAATGGATACAGCGTGCCCACCAGCACAACCGCCGCAAAGGTAGAAAGCAGGATATTATTGAGAACCAACGCGCTTTCACGGCTTACCATACCAAACAAACCACTAGGGGAAAGCCGGGGCGCCCGCCAAGCATATAGCGCCAACGAGCCCCCTATAATGAGGGCCAGAAATGCAAGGATATAAACCCCGCGCTCAGGATCAACCGCAAAGGCATGCACCGATGTTAATACACCTGAGCGCACCAAAAATGTGCCTAGCAAGCTGAATGAAAAAGCTACAATCGCCAACAGGATGGTCCAGCTTTTTAGCGCGTCACGTTTTTCCACAACAATAGAAGAGTGCAGCAAGGCTGCGGCTGCCAACCACGGCATAAAGCTCGCATTTTCTACCGGATCCCAGAACCACCAGCCACCCCAGCCAAGCTCATAGTAAGCCCACCAACTACCAAGGGCTATGCCAGCTGTTAGGAATACCCACGCCGCCAGTGTCCAGGGCCGAACCCACCGCGCCCACAGGGGCGTAACTTCGCCTTCAATCAAGGCAGCTATGGCAAATGAAAATGTAACACTAAGACCAACATACCCCACATAGAGCATAGGAGGATGAAAGGCGAGGCCTGGATCCTGCAACAATGGGTTCAAACCATTGCCTTCAAGCGGTGCAGGGTCAAGCCGCAAAAAGGGATTGCTGGATAAAAGGATAAACAACAAAAACCCAACAAGAAGAGCACTTTGAACTGCCAATACCCGTGACCGGAAACGAAGGGGCAAGCTTTTTCCCCGCAGTGCCACCGCCGCCGAAAACAGGCTCAGTACAAAAACCCACAGCAACAGGCTGCCTTCATGGTTGCCCCAAACTCCTGAAATTTTATACAGAAGCGGCTTGGCCGTGTGCGAATTCGCGGCCACATTCATCACGGAAAAATCAGAGCCTACATAGGCATAAGTAAGAGCTGCAAAAGCCATCATCGCCATTAAAAACTGGCCGTAAGCAATTTGTTCAGCCATAGCCATCAAACGCGTGTCTCCACGCCTGATGCCTACATGTGGCACGACAGCACCTAATAATGACAACATCAATGCTGCAATTAACGCAAAATGACCAATCTCAGGGATCATCCGCTGTATCCACCGACACCCTCAGGGTGCTCACAGGCTGCTGCATTTTTGGGCATAGTGCCGGGAGCAGCGTAATTTTCATCATGTTTCGCAAGAACCGTTTCTGCAATAAACACACGTGATGCATCCAGCGCACCCTCTGTCACCACACCTTGTCCTTCCCTGAATAAATCAGGTAAAATACCGCGATAGCGCACATTAATATCTGTCACACAGTCCGTCACGGTAAAAGTATAAGTAAGGCCATCTTCAAGCTTTATATAGCTGCCGTCTTTCACCAAGCCGCCAAGCCTAAACCGTTGGCCTTCAGGGATGTTTTTTTCCTTCACTCCTGTAGGCTGCAAAAAGAGACTTAAACTGTCTCCACCAAA
>Ga0316207_10002228_pt1 | contig 20611 bp, 23 predicted proteins | sample 6weekpyrite_MG_FD_204943 | JGI IMG/M metagenome (GOLD analysis project Ga0316207, IMG submission 204943) | Microbial mat bacterial communities from mineral coupon in-situ incubated in ocean water Damariscotta River, Maine, United States -... | ecosystem: Environmental > Aquatic > Marine >...
CGCATGGTCACCCGGATCGAAAGCCGGATGGGCGGATGAGGCAGCTGCCTGACAAAGCGGGCGGCGTGCTGTCCTATTTCACCCGCCACCGGACGGCGGCCAATCTGCTGCTGGTCGTGCTGATCGTGGCCGGGCTGGTGACCTTCCCGCGGATGCGGGCGCAGTTTTTCCCCGATGTGGTGGTCGATAGCATCAGCGTCTCGGTGGCCTGGGCCGGGGCCGGGGCCGAAGATGTGGACCGGGCTATTGTCGCGGTCCTGGAGCCTGCGCTTTTGTCGGTCGAGGGGGTGAGTGCAAGCGATGCCACATCGCGCGAGGGGCGCGCCTCGATCCGGCTGGAATTTGACCCGGGCTGGGATATGGGGCGTGCTGCCGATGATGTGCAGGTGGCGGTCGATGCGGTTACCACCCTGCCCGAGGATGCCGAGGACCCGGTGGTGCGGCGCGGCGTCTGGCGTGACCGGGTCACCGATGTGGTGATCACCGGGCCGGTGGGTGTCGATCAACTGGGCCGCTTTGCCGATGAATTTGTCGCCCGCCTGTTCGATGCCGGCGTGACGCGGACCACCATTCGCGGCGTGGCCGCCCCCGAGGTCATGGTCGAGGTGCCGTCGGCCGCGTTGATCCAGCATGACATCACCATGGCGGGCATAGCAGCCGCCATCGAGGCCGAGGTCGATACCGCGCCTGCGGGCGACGTGACCGGGGCCAATGCCCGCGTGCGCACCGGTGTGGCCCGGCGCAGCGCGGTCGATATCGCGGCCATCGTTCTGCGCAACAATGATGACGGATCGGCCCTGACCATCGGCGATGTCGCGGTCGTGCGCGAGGCCGGTATCGACCGCAGCCGCGCCTATTTCGTGGGCGAGGACAGCGCCATCTCGATCCGGGTGGACCGGTCCGATCGCGGCGATGCCATCGGCATTCAGAACACGGTCGAAGAGGTGGCGGCGGCATTGCAGCTGACCCTGCCCGAGGGCGTGTCGGTCGATCTGATCCGGACCCGGGCCGAATTTATCCAGGGCCGTCTCGATCTGCTCCTGGATAATGGGCTGGTGGGTCTCGGGCTGGTGGTGCTACTCCTGTTCCTGTTTCTCAACGCGCGCATCGCGTTTTGGGTGGCGGCGGGTATCCCGGTGGCGATGCTGGCGGCCATTTCGCTGATGTATGTGGCCGGGCTGACGATCAACATGATCTCGCTCTTTGCCCTGATCATCACGCTTGGCATTGTCGTGGACGATGCCATCGTGGTCGGTGAACACGCCGATTTCCGGGCCCGCAGGTTGGGTGAAAGCCCGGTGGTGGCCGCCGAAAACGCCGCCCGCCGCATGGCCGCCCCGGTGTTTTCTGCCACGATCACCACGGTGCTGGCCTTTGCCGGGCTGGTGGCCATTGGCGGGCGCTTCGGTGAGCTGATTGCCGACATCCCCTTTACGGTGATCGTGGTCCTGATCGCGAGCCTGGTGGAATGTTTCCTGATCCTGCCCAACCATATGGCTCATGCGCTGGCCCATTCCGGGCGCAAGCATTGGTATGACTGGCCGTCACGCGTAGTTAATGCCGGGTTCACATGGGTGCGCGACACCCTGTTCCGGCGCTTTATCAAGCTGGTGATCTGGGCCCGGTATCCGGTTCTGGCCGCCGTCATTGTCGTGCTGGCCAGCCAGATCGCCGTTTTCGTGCGCGGCGATGTGACCTGGCGGTTTTTCAACGCGCCGGAACAAAGCAGCGTGTCAGGCAATTTCGCCATGCTGGAGGGTGCAAGCCGCGCCGACAGCCTTGCGATGATGCGCGAGATGCAGCGCGCAACCGCCGTTGTCGCGGCGCGTTACGAGGAAGAATACGGTGCCAACCCGCTCGATTACGTGCTGGCCGAGATCGGCGGCTCCACCGGGCGCGGGCTGGCGGTGGCCGAGAACAAGGACGCGGATCTGTTGGGCTCGATCGCGATCGAGTTGATCGACCCCGATCTGCGGCCCTATTCCAGCTTTCAGTTTGTCGCCGATCTGCAGGATGAGGTGCGCGACAACCCGTTGGTCGAGGCGATCAGTTTCCGGGGCCACCGCGGCGGGCCGGGTGGTGATGCGCTGGATGTGCAGCTGTTCGGGGCCGATGCCGAGGTGCTGAAAGAGGCGGCGCTGGCGATACAGGCCGCTTTGCGCGTCTTTCCCGAGGTATCAGCACTGGAGGATAGCCTGGCCTATGACCGCGAGGAGCTGATCCTTGAGCTGACGCCGCAGGGGCAGGCGTTGGGTTTTGATATCGGATCGCTTGGCCGGGTGCTGCGCAATCGTCTGAACGGCATCGAGGCGGCGACTTTCCCATCCGGCGTGCGCACCGGCTCGATCCGGGTGGAGCTGCCGGCGGGCGAACTGACCGCCGATTTCCTGGACCGGACGCTGTTGCGGGCCGGATCGGGCGAATACGTGCCGCTGGCCGATCTGGTCTCGGTCACCTCGCGGTCGGGGTTTTCGACGATCCAGCGGGAAAACGGGCTGCGGCTGGTTTCGGTCACCGGCGATATATCCGAGGATGATCCGGCCCGCGCCGAAGCGGTGATGGCCGAGCTTGGCGATGTGATCCTGCCGCAGGTCGAGGCCGATTTCGGGATCGGCTACCGGCTGGCTGGTTTGTCCGAGCAGGAGAATGAATTCCTGAGCGATGCGATGGTGGGCCTGGCGCTTACCCTGATTGGTATCTACCTGGTTCTGGCCTGGATTTTTGCCAGCTGGACCCGGCCCATGGTGGTGATGGCGATCATCCCCTTTGGCCTCATTGGCACCATTTACGGGCATAATGCCTGGGGCGTGCCCTTGAGCATGTTCACGGTGGTGGGCCTCATTGGCATGACCGGGATCATCATCAACGATTCCATCGTGCTGGTGACGACGGTCGATGACTACGCCAGCGATCGCGGGCTGGTGCCCGCGATCATTGATGCCACGACCGACAGGCTGCGGCCGGTTCTGTTGACGACGCTGACCACGGTTCTGGGGCTGACCCCGCTCTTGTATGAAAGCTCCAGCCAGGCGCAGTTCCTGAAACCCACGGTGATAACGCTGGTCTATGGTCTGGGTTTTGGGCTGGTTGTGGTGATGCTGGTGGTGCCGTCGATCATCGCGATGCAGCAGGATATCGGGCGCCAGGTTCTGGCCTTTCGCCGCGCGCTGACGACGGCGGCGCGCGCGCCGGTGATGCTGGCGGGTGTCGCGGTGGCGGGGTTGGCAGTGGTGGCGCTTTTCGCGGCCACCATCGGCGCGGTTCTGGTCGGCGGTGCGATTTATGCACCCTTGGCAGGCGCGTTGCCTGCGGCGGTGGCGGGGATGAGCGGCGCGTTCCTGGCCTTTGCGGCGGGTGCTGCGATCATCTGTCTGGTGGTCTGGCTGACCGGGCTGGTCCTGCATGGCGTCATCAACCTGCGCCGCGTTTGAGGCGCAAGCGATGCGTCAGCCGCGACAGCCCTGGATGTCGATGGCGGTGCCGTCGCCCAGAACGGTGATGCGCAGATCGGACCGGTTCATCGCAAAGGGGCCCGCATCGGCGGGGACGATATCGGCGGTAGCGGTTAGTGCGGCACCTGATCGCGTGGCCGAAGCCTCGGATACCCAGGTGCCTTCCTCGGGCAGTTCAAAAACCACGGTTTCGGTGTCGCCCTGCCGGGAAACGGGGATGCGGGCCTGAACGCGCAACCCGTCGGCGATGGGGCTCAGTTGGCAGGTCACCGTGCCAACGCCCGCCTCGGCCGCGGTCAGGGCGCGGTCGGCAAGGGCCGCGGTGATGCGCGGGTCGGGGCTGCCGCCGGGCTGCAGCGTGCCGCGAAAATCAAGCGCGACCGGTAGGCAGACATCCTGACAGACGCCGATCGAGATCGTGCCGCGGATACGCAGATCGCGCTGTCCCGGGGCCAGATCGATCTGTAGCGGCAACAAGACCTCATCGTAATATCCGATCGAGCGATAGCCGTTGGTGTAAAAGACATCCGGCACCGGCCAGAAGAGCCGAAACCCCTGCATGCCGCGCCGGTCGCGCATCTGAAGCTGCGGCGGAATGCCGGCCTCACCGGGCGATCGCCAATAGGTTTTCCAGCCCGCCGCCATACGGATCTGCAGCGCGGCCATATGGGTGCCGTCATCGCGACGCCAGCCGGGCAACAGCTCCAGCTGAACGATGTCGCCCAGCCTGCGGCCCTCGGTTTGGCCCGAGGCGGGCAGCGCCGACAAAGTCAGCAGCACGACGCAGAACAGGCGCTGAAGGTGGGATCGGATCATACCACCGGGTTAGAAGGGGACGCGGCCAAAGGAAAGTAACGTTTTGGCGAAATGTTGCGGTGCGTGGCGATGCTGTCGGCTTGCGCGGCCGGGCAATTGCGCACATCCTAAGGAAAATGCCTGAGAACCGGAGAGGTCATGAGCACGAATTTTACCGGCCAGCTGCTGATTGCGATGCCCGGGATGGGGGATCCGCGTTTTGCGGGATCGGTGGTGTTTCTGTGCGAACATTCCGACAGCGGAGCGATGGGGCTGATGATCAACCAGCCGGTGATCGAGTTGAGCTTTGCCGAGATGATCGGGCAATTGGGCATCGAGGCGGTGCGCCCGCCGGCGATACCCGTGCTCTATGGCGGGCCGGTCGAGACCGGGCGCGGCTTTGTTTTGCACAGCGACGATTACGGCGCATCCGAGACCACGCTGAAGGTACCGGGCGGCTTTGCCATGACGGCGACGCTGGATGTGCTGGAGGATCTGGCGCATGGCGGCGGGCCCGAGCGCGCGATGATGGCGCTGGGATATGCCGGCTGGGCGGAGGGGCAGCTGGAGGAAGAGATCGGCAGAAATGGTTGGCTGACCTGCGAGGCCCGGCCCGAGATCGTGTTCGGCAGCGATATGGATGGCAAATGGGAGGCAGCGCTCGCGGTATTGGGCGTATCGCCGCTGATGCTGTCGGGGGATGCCGGGCGGGCGTGAGCGTTGGGGCGTGTGCGATCGGGCTCAGGCCCCCTGACGGGAGCCTTCGCCCGACCGCTTGGGAGATCCTCTCCCAAACCCTCTGAGGTATTTTGCCAAGATGAAGGGCCGATCAGGGGCGTGGCGCGCTGGCGCGGCGGAGGCGGTCGTTGATGGCGCGGCCAAGGCCGGTATCGGGAACCGGGGCGACGTGAATCTCGGTGGCCCCTGTGGCGCGGGCCAGGGCGTCGGCCTGGTGCAGAATGCTAAAGAGGCTGGCGGCGGCTGCGACCAGATCGCCGCCGGGGCTGAGCGTCAGATCTGGGCCGGGGCCGGCGAATCCGATGCGGATGGTGGCCGGGTCGCTGAGGTCAGAATTCATCACTAGAGTGGCGGTGGGGGCGTAGTGGCTGCTGATCTGACCGGGGGCCGTGACTTTGGCGGGGGTCGTGTCGGGGTGGACGGGGCCGCAGAGACCCTCATAGGCCTCAGGCGGCAGGCCGCCTTCGCGCAGGAGGCGGGTGCCATCGGGCCCGGGGGCGAGAATGGTGGATTCGAGGCCGACCGGGCAGGGCCCGGCATCCAGAACGGCGGCAATCTTTCCGTCAAGGCCCGCCAGCACGTGGGCGGCGGTGGTTGCGGTGATCCGGCCGGACGGGTTGGCAGACGGGGCCGCGACAGGGCCGCCGAATTCCGTGAGCACCGCCTGCATCACCGGGTGTTCGGGCACGCGCAGCGCCACGGTATCAAGCCCGGCGGTGATCAGCGGCGACAGGCCATGGCCGGGTTTCAGGGGCAGGACCAGGGTTAGCGGGCCGGGCCAGAAGGCCTCGGCCAATGCCAGTGCGTCGCCCGGGAAATCAGCGATAGCGCGCGCCGCCGCCAGCGAAGGCAGGTGCACGATGAGCGGGTTGAACCGTGGCCGGCCCTTGGCCTCGAAGATCCGGGCGCAGGCCAGATCGCTGCGCGCGTCCCCGGCCAGGCCATAGACCGTCTCGGTCGGCAGGGCGACCAACTGGCCGCCTTTTAGCAATGCCGCGGCGGCGGTGATGCCTGCGGCGTCGGGGAGCAGGGTTTTGGTCTGGTGAAGGGCCATGGGGGACGTTACGTTTCTGTTGATCAGGGCGGCGGCCCGGTCATAACGGCAGCCAGGACAGGGCCATAGCGCGCCTGTGCCGCTCTGCCAAGGAGGAGAGATCATGCCCTATACCGCGCCCGCCCCTGAATTTGCCTTTTTGATGGAGCATGTCGTGGGCATGTCCCGCGTCGCCGAAACCGAGCGTTTTGCCGAAGCGACGCCCGATATGGTCCAGGCCATTCTGACCGAAGCGGGGCGCATGGCCGAGGAGGTTCTGGCCCCGCTCAACCGTGGCGGCGACCTGCAGCCAGCCTATCTGGAGAACGGCGTGGTGCGCACCAGCCCGGGATTTGCGGATGGCTATCGCGCGATTGCCGAGGGCGGCTATATCGGCATGTCGGCGGACCCCGAATATGGCGGGCTGGGTCTGCCGATGGTTTTGACCACGGCAGTGAACGAGATGATCGGCGGGGCCTGCCTGTCGTTGCAGCTGAACCCCCTAATGACCCAGGGCCAGATCGAGGCGCTGGAGCATCACGCAAGCGATGCGATCAAGGCGCTTTACCTGCCCAAGCTCATTTCCGGCGAATGGTGCGGCACCATGAACCTGACCGAGCCGCAGGCGGGATCGGATGTCGGCGCGCTGCGCAGCAAGGCCGAGGATAACGGCGATGGCACCTATGCGATTACGGGGCAGAAGATCTTTATCTCCTGGGGGGATAATGATTTCACCGAAAACGTCTGCCATCTGGTGCTGGCGCGCCTGCCTGACAGCGTGCCGGGCACCAAGGGGATCAGCCTTTTCATGGTGCCCAAACTTATTCCCGATGCGGCGGGCAATCCGGGGCAGCGCAACGCATTGAACGTGGTCAGCCTGGAACACAAGATGGGGCTGCACGGATCGCCCACGGCGGTGATGCAGTTTGACGGGGCCACCGGATGGATGATCGGCAAGCCCAATGGCGGTATGGCCGCGATGTTCACGATGATGAACAATGCCCGTCTTGGCGTCGGTGTGCAGGGGCTGTGCCAGGCTGAGGCGGCGTATCAGCAGGCGCTGGCCTATGCGTTGGAACGCCGTCAGGGGCGCAGCCCGGTCGAGGGGGGCAGCGGCACCATATTGGACCATGCCGATGTGCGCCGGATGCTGAGCCTGATGAAGGCCGAGACCTTTGCCGCGCGCGCCATCGCGCTGGATAACGCGGTGGCGATCGATATGGCCAATGCGACGGGTGAGGCGGCTTGGGCCGCGCGCGCCGCTCTGCTGACGCCGATCAGCAAGGCCTACGGCACGGAAACTGGCATCACCGTCGCCCAGATGGGCATTCAGGTGCATGGCGGCATGGGATTCATCGAGGAAACCGGCGCGGCGCAGTATCTGCGCGATGTCCGGGTGACCGCGATCTATGAGGGCACCAACGGCATTCAGGCGATGGATCTGGTGGCGCGCAAGATGATGGATGGCGGCGCGGCGATGTTTGCCCTGCTCGATGAGGTCGACGCGACGGCGGCCGAGGCCGGGCCCGAGGGCGCGACGCTCTTTGCCGCCTCGGGCGCGTTGCGCGAGGTGACCGAAAAGCTGGTGACACTGGGCATGAACGACCGGTTCGCGGGGGCTGTGCCCTATCTGATGGCGGTGGCGCGGGTTCTGGGCGGGCATTACCACCTGCGCGCGGCATTGGCCGAAGGGCCGGGGGGCGCGCGCGCCAAACTGGCGCGGGTCTTTGTGGCGCGGCTCTTGCCCGAGGTGCAGGGGCTGCTGGCGCAGGCGGTGCTTGGGGCGGATGATCTTTATGCGCTGAGCGCCGATGAGCTGTCGGCGTGAGGCGCGGCTCTGACAGGAACGACCCTGCGCGCGTCACGGGTAGCACGGCATGACGCTGCGCTATCCCTTTCCCGAGCCGCCTGCTGAGGGCACGGCCACCGAGGTTGCGCCGGGTATCCTTTGGATGCGCCTGCCGCTGCCGATGGCGCTGGATCATGTCAATGTCTACGCCCTGCGCGATGGCGCGGGTTGGACCGTGGTCGATACCGGGTTTGATAGCCGCCGGAGCCGCGCGATATGGCAACGGCTTTTGGATGGGCCGATGCAGGGGTTGCCGGTCACGCGGGTGATCGTGACGCATCACCACCCCGATCATGTCGGTTTGGCGGGCTGGTTCATCGAAAAGGGGGCCGAGCTGATCATGACGCGCACCGCCTGGTTGATGGCCCGGATGCTGGTGCTGGATGAACAGGACCGACCCGCGCCCGAAACGCTGGCGTTCTGGCGCGGGGCCGGGATGGACGCGGGCATCCTGGCCGAACGCGCCGCCGAGCGCCCGTTCAACTTTGCCGATATGGTGGCCCCGCTGCCACTGGGCTTTACCCGTATCCGTGGCGGCGATGTCCTGCGTATCGGCGGGCGCGATTGGGACGTGCGCATCGGGCATGGCCATGCGCCGGAACACGCAACGCTGTGGTGTCGTGACGATGATCTGGTGATCGGCGGCGATCAGCTCCTGCCCTCGATCTCGCCCAATCTGGGGGTCTATGCCACCGAACCGATGGCCGACCCGGTGACCGACTGGATCGAAAGCTGCACCCATCTGGCGCGGTTCGCGCGGGCCGATCAACTGGTTCTGCCGGGTCACAAGCTGCCCTTTACCGGTCTGCCCGACCGGTTGCATCAGCTGATCGAGAACCATCACGGCGCGCTTGCCCGGTTGCGGGCGCATCTGAGCGTGCCGCGCGTGGCCTCGGATTGTTTCCAGCCGCTTTTCAAACGCCAGATCGATGCCGGCACCTATGGGCTGGCGCTGGTTGAAACGGTGGCCCATCTCAACCATCTTCTGGTATTGGAGGAGGTCACGCGCAGCCGTCGCTCGGATGGCGCGTGGCTGTGGCAATTGAGGGAGTGAGGCTTTGGGCGACGAGATTCTGACATCTGCCGAGGCCATGGAAAGCGCCGCACTTCCCGATGCGCGCGCGGTTCATTGCGACCCCGACGCCCCCAAAACCCCCGAACAGGTGCCGCTGCCCAGGGAACTGGCCCAAAAGCCGGTGGAAGAGAAATCGCCCGCCGAATGGGCCTATGAACGCATCATCCTCTATATCAAGAATTTCGAGGAGGGGCTGGACGCGGAACACGAGGTCGCGATGGGCTTTACGGGCTCGGATGCCGGTGTGATGCGGATCGAGGGGATGGGGTTTTTCGCGCCTGACATCATCACCTATTACGGGGCCGATGCGGAGGGCGTGAAATCACAGCTGATCCAGCATGTCAGCCAGTTGAGCGTCACCCTGCGCGCCCTGCCGAAACAAGAGCCCGATCAACCGGCACAACGGATCGGGTTCCGGTTGGCCGCCGAGCTGGAGACTGATGGGCCGGATTAATGCGCATCCTCTGCCTGAACGCCTGGGGCGGCAAGCTGCATGGCCCTCTGATTGCCTATCTGCGGGCGGCCTCGCCGGATATTCTGTGCCTGCAGGAGGTGACCCATAGCCCGGCCTCCGGCAAGGACTGGTTGACCTATCACGACGGGGCACATGTGCTGGAACAGCGCGCCAACCTCTTTCGTGACATCGCCGCTGCATTGCCTGATCACACCGGCCAGTTCTGCCCGGCGGCGCAAGGCCAGCTTTGGGATGGTGACGTGGCGGTGCCGTCGCAATGGGGGCTCGCCACGTTCACGCGGTCCGGGCTGCCTTTGATCGGGCAGGTGCAGGGGTTTGTCCATAAATCCTATGGTGCCGACGGGTTCGGCGACCACCCCCGGTCGCGCAATGCGCATTGCATCCGGGTCTGGAATGCCGCCCGCGGCCGCGCCGTGGTGGTGGCCCATATGCACGGGCTGCGCGATCTGCATGGCAAGGGCGACAGCCCGGAACGCCTGGCACAGGCCCGGCGGTTCGCGGCAATGATCGCGGGCCTCGCCGAGGCGGGCGATGACGTTATCGCCTGCGGTGATTTCAACGTCCTGCCTGACAGCGCGACCTTTGATGTTCTGGCGGGGCTCGGGTTGCGCGATCTTGTCACCGGACGGGGCCATGCTGGCACCCGCAGCAGCCTCTATGCCAAGCCCGGGCGATTTGCCGATTACATGTTGGTAGGCGACGGCGTGCCGGTGGCCCGTTTCGACGTGGTGGCCAGCCCGGAAGTGTCGGATCATTGCCCGCTGATGTTGGAGATCGGCGCTCGGTAGACCGGTGCTGGTCACAATCGAGCGATGGGATGCGTGCAGCCCCGTGACAGGGTAGGTGAAATCGGCTATTCGAAAGGCAACACAAAAAATTGAACGGGACGCGATACAATAATGGCTGATAACGGACATAAGCACGGCGAAATGGATATCCAGGCCCAAGAGGGTACGTTTAACGGTTTCGTCAAATTCCTGACTAATGCGATTATCGTCTGCATCGTGATCGTTGTCTTTCTGGCGCTGTTTTTCCAATGATTTTCCGGCGCGTATATCTGGCTCTGGGGCTGCTCTTGGGGCTTGCCGCTTGCGCGGGTGAGGCCGTCTGGGCCCCCGATGAGGCGGTCGCGCGCGCCCGCTATGAACCGCCGGGCTCGCCGACAATCACGCTTTTTACCATGATCTCGAACCGGTCGGGCGCGGGCGGGCATCTGGCCTTGATGATCGACGGTGAGCAGCGGCTTTTGTTCGACCCGGCAGGCACCTGGCGCCATCCTGCGGCCCCGGAACGCAATGACGTGATCTATGGGATGAACCCGCAGATGTTGGATTTCTATACCGATTATCACGCCCGCGAGACCTATCACATCGTCAGGCAGGAACTGGATGTGACGCCAGAGGTTGCCGCACAGCTGAGCCAGTTGGTGCAGGAATACGGGGCCGTGCCAAAATCACAATGCACGATATCGATTACGCGCATCCTGCAACAGGTGCCGGGCTTTGAGAATATGGGCACCTCGTGGTTCCCGCGCCGCGCGATGGATGCGTTTGCCGAGATCCCAGGCGTGCGCACCACGCGTATCTTTGATGATGACAGCGACGACAACCGCGAGATTCTAGGCCGCCAGGCGGCAGTGGAGCTGCGGCTGCAGCGGGCTGCGGAAATCGAACTGGATGGCGGTGGCTGAGGCGGTCATCGGCGTTGAATTGAAGGGCCCCTGGTAATTCCCGGGGCCTTTTTTTGTGCGTGTGTCCGGTAGAGCCGCGTCTGCCGCGTGGCGGCGGGCCCCCGGGACAAAAGAAAACCCCCGAACCGGATGGCGCGGGGGAAGTCTTTTTGGCCGGGGTTGCCCCTGACCGGTTCGCAAAGCCTGAGGGTCTTAGAGCATCCCCTCGCGCTGCGCTTTTTTCCGAGCCAGTTTGCGAGCACGGCGAATTGCTTCGGCCTTCTCGCGCGCTTTTTTCTCGGACGGTTTTTCGTAATGTTGCTTGAGCTTCATTTCACGAAAAACACCCTCACGCTGCAGCTTTTTCTTCAGGGCACGAAGCGCCTGATCGACATTGTTGTCACGAACACTAACCTGCATGTGGTTTTCACCACCTTTCTAAGTTTGAGTTGCAAGAATTTGCAGGAAGTGGCGCTATAGCAAAGGCCCCGCTATATGTCTAGCATTGCGGCGGCGGAGGCTCTGATGACGGATCTGAAAGACGATATTCTGGACGCGGCGCTGGCGCATGTGGCCTTTGACGGCTGGTCGGACGCAACGCTGATTGCGGCGGCCGGGGATACCGGGGTCGAAATCGCGGAGGCGCGGGCGCTCTTTCCGCGCGGAGCGGTCGACCTGGCGATGGCGTTTCACCGGCGCGGCGATGCGGCCATGGTGGCGGCGCTGGCCGAGGGCGAGTTGGACGCAATGAAGATCCGCGAGAAGATCACCCATGCGGTGCGGCTGCGGCTGGAACTGATGGAAGGCCAGAACGAGGCGGTGCGCCGCGGCACGACGCTCTTTGCCTTGCCGATCCAGGCTGCGGATGGGGCGCGTGCGCTCTGGGAAACGGCCGATGCAATCTGGACCGCGATCGGCGACAGCAGCGAAGACATCAACTGGTACACCAAGCGCATGACGCTATCGGCGGTCTATTCGGCCACTGTTCTATTTTGGCTTGGCGACAGCAGCGAAGGCCATGAGGCGACCTGGGGGTTTCTGGACCGGCGCATCGGCGATGTAATGCAGATCGAGAAACTGAAAGCGCAGATGCGCCAAAGCAAGGTGCTGGCCCCGTTGATGGCTGGGCCGAACTGGATCATGGATCGGGTCAAGGCCCCGACCGGGGTGCCGCCAAGCGATATGCCCGGCCATTGGGGCGGGCAGGACGAAAGCTGAGACAAGGGATACAGGCATGACGTTACCGGCAGAGATGCGCGCCGTTGAAATATCACAACCCGGCGGGCCGGAGGTGTTGCGCGAAACACGTGCGCCCGTGCCCGAGCCGGGGGCCGGTCAGATCCTAATTGCGGTGGAGTATGCCGGTGTGAACCGGCCCGACGCGCTGCAGCGTGCCGGCAAATACGCGCCGCCGCCCGATGCCTCGCCCCTGCCGGGGCTGGAGGCGGCGGGGATCGTGGCGGCGGTGGGGCCGGGTGTGCGCCGTTGGGCGGTGGGTGACGCGGTGACAGCGCTGTTGCCCGGTGGCGGCTATGCGGAATACGCGCTGACCCATGAGGATCACGCGCTGACGGTGCCCGAGGGCATGGACATGGCGCGCGCGGCGGCGCTGTGTGAGACATATTTCACGGTCTGGTCGAATGTGGTGATGCGCGGGCGTCTGAAGGCGGGTGAGCGTTTTTTGGTGCATGGCGGATCCTCGGGGATCGGGACCACGGCCATTCAGTTGGCGCGCGAATTGGGCGCGCGGGTTTTTGCCACCGCCGGATCGGCCGAGAAATGCGCGGCCTGCGAGGGCCTGGGCGCGGAACGCGCGATCAATTACCGCGAGGAGGATTTTGTCGAGGTGATGCGGGGCCAGGGCGGCGCGGATCTGATCCTAGACATGGTGGGCGGTGATTATATCGCGCGAAATTTCAAGGCGCTGGATCTTGACGGGCGGCTGGTGCAGATCGCGTTTTTGCAGGCCCCGGTGGCGGAAGTGAACTTTGCCGTTCTGATGACCAAGCGGTTGACGATGACAGGATCGACCCTGCGCCCGCAGAGCGATCAGGCCAAGGCGGCAATTGCGGATCAGTTGCGCGCGCATGTCTGGCCGTTGCTGTCGTCGGGCAGGATCGGGCCGGTGATGGATTCGGAATTTGCCCTGACCGATGCCGCGCAGGCCCATGCCCGGATGGAGACGAGCGGTCATATCGGCAAGATCGTGTTGAAGGTGCGGTGAGAGGCTGGCCGCCTCCTCCGGCCCCATTGGGGCCGTCCTCGGCAGCGGGCCTCCGGCGGGAGTATTTGCGCAAAGAAGAAGACGGGGGCGATGCGTGCTGAAGGTCTTGCGCCATCCGGTCTTCGCGCGGCTTTTTGCGGCGCAGATCGTGGCCCTGACGGGCACCGGATTGCTGACCGTGGCGCTGGCGCTATTGGCCTATGATCTGGCCGGGGACCGGGCGGGCGCGGTTTTGGGCACGGCGCTAACGATCAAGATGCTGGCCTATGTCGGGGTGGCCCCATTGGCGGCGGCGCTTTTTGCGGCACTGCCGCGCAAGGCGGTCCTGATCGGGGCCGATCTGGTGCGGGCGGGGATGGCGATGCTGCTGCCCTTCATTACCGAGATCTGGCAGATCTACGTGCTGATATTCGTGCTGCAAACCGCGTCGGCCACGTTTTCGCCGGCGTTTCAGGCGGTGATCCCGGATGTTTTGCGCGATGAGGAGGAGTATACCAACGCGCTGTCGCTGAGCCGCCTGGCCTTTGACATCGAAACGCTGGTGAGCCCGGCGCTGGCGGGGGTGCTACTGGTGGTGATGAGTTACAGCACGCTGTTTTTGGGCACGGTCGTGGGGCTTTTGGCCTCGGCACTGTTGATCCTGGGCACGCAATTGCCGCCGCAGGGCAAGACCCGCCCGCGCCCGTTTCTGGACCGGCTCACGCGGGGCGTGCGGCTCTACCTGGCGGAGCCGCGATTGCGTGGGCTTTTGGCGTTGAACATGGGCGTGGCGGCGGTGATCGCTTTTGTGCTGGTCGATACTGTGGTGCTGGTGCGGGCCGGGTTCGGTGGCAATGAACGCGATGTGGCGCTGGCGCTGGCGGCGTTCGGGGCGGGTTCGATGCTGGTGGCGCTGGTCTTGCCACGGGTGTTGCGGCGGGTGCCGGACCGGGCTGTGATGCTGACGGGCGGCGCGGGGCTGGTGGGCCTTGGGCTGGCCTATGGGCTGGCGATGCTTGCGGGTGCCGGGGGGTGGGTCGTGTTGCTGGCGGCCTGGGCCGGGTTAGGGGCGCTCAATGCGGCGGTCTTGACGCCTGCGGGGCGGCTTTTGAAACGCTCCTCGGGGGGTGAGGACCGGGCCGCGCTTTTTACCGCGCATTTCGCGCTCAGCCATGCCTGTTGGCTGTTGGCCTATCCTGCCGCGGGCTGGTTGGGTCCGGCGATCGGGTTGCCGGGGACATTGCTGGTGTTGGCAGGGACGGCAGCCGTTGCCGTGAGCGTCGCGGTCAGGGTGTGGCCGAAGGCCCGGGCGCAAAGACCTGCCAGCCAATCCTCCAACGGGTGAGCGTTGTGATCAGCGCGGCGGCGGCAAAGATATAGGCCAGGATCGGAAAGGCCTGTGGCCAGAGGCTGAAAGCCACGAAAAACACGATGGTCTCGAAGCCTTCGGTCAGGCCGCCGAGATAATAGAGACCCTTGGCCGGGTAATCCGCAGCGTTGAGCCCGCGTTTTTCGGCCAGCACCGAGAAGGCGAGAAAGGAAGATCCGGTGCCGACAAAGCTGAAGATCAGGATCGCGGCCGGCAGCGCGTTTGCGCCGGGATCTGCCAGCGCAAAGCCAAGCGGGACCATTGCGTAGAACACGAAATCGAGCGCGATATCGAGAAAAGCCCCCCGGTCGGTCGGGGTTCCCAGCCGCGCCACCGCCCCGTCAAGCCCGTCGGCCAAACGGTTGAGCCCAATCAGGGCAAGCCCGAGCAGGTAGGCCTGTTGCGCGATTGCAGCGAAAGCCAGAATGCCCAGGGCGAACCCTGCCAGCGTGATGTAATCGGGGCCCACGCCCAGACGGTGCAGCAGCGCGGCTGGCGGATGGGTCAAACGGCGTTGCAGCGGCAAAAGGCGGGCGTCGATCATGGGATGCGTCGGTCCGAAATGCAGAAAATATCCTGCGCAACCTGCGGGGCAATGGGAATGGGCGCAAGACACGTTCGCGTGGTCTTGCGCCCTGTTTGCCATGATCGGCAATCGGGAAGTGAATGTTCCGGGGGGCGACGACAATCCCCCGGCAAGGTTACATCGGCAGGATTTCGGCCACTTCGACCGAACCGCCGGAATCGTTGATCGGGCAACCTGCGGCCATGGCGCAGGCGGCATCATGGCTGGCGGCCTCGACGATGGTGTAGCCCGAAGCCGGGTTCGCGCCGCCATTATCGGCGGTGCCTGTGGCGTTGACGGTCTTGGACATGCCCACGGGCGCGCCGCCATCGACGATCGCGGCCCCCAGGCCACCCATCCAGGCCCCCCAGGCGGCCATGACCTTGGCCCCTTCTTCCTCGGTCTCGGGCATGGAGCCGCCGTGATAGACATAAAGATATTTCGACATGAGAAATTCCTCCGGTTGGTCAGGACGCAAGAATTGCATCCAGTTTGCGCAGGGAAGATGTCCATCCCTGATTGTGGTTCTCGGCGGCATCCGCATCGGGCAGATCCTGATGCATGAGCCGGAAGGTCGTGCCGCCGCCGGTTGCGGCCTCCATGCTGAAGGTGACGTGGCTTTCGGCCCCGCGCGCGTCCTTGTCGTCATGCCAGGCCCAGGTGAACCCGACCGAGCGCGGCGGATCAATATGGGTGACCTGACCGGTGACCTTGTAGCGGCCGCCCTCGGCATTGATCATGACCGAGCCCCAGGGGCCCGTGCGGCTGAGGTTGAGATCGCCCGATTCGACCGTGACGCCTTCGGGGCCCCACCATTGCATCAGCATCGCGGGGTCGGTGACGGTGCGAAACACCTGTTCGGGCGGCGCGTCGTAATGGCGGGTCAGTTCGAGATCGGGCATCGGGATCAGTCCTTGTCATTATCCATCAGGATGGCCAGCCGGTCGAGGCTGCCCTCCCAGAATTCGCGCCGCGTGATGGTCCAGGTGCCAATCGCCCGGATGGCCTGCGGATCGACCGAATAGATGCGGCGTTGGGCATCGACCTCTTGCTGCACCAGCCCGGCGGCGCGCAACACCTTGAGATGGCGCGAAATGGCCGGGGCGGAGATTGCGGCCACATCCTGCAGCGCGCCCGCCGGTTGCGGGCCTTCGGCCATCAGCCGGTCGATGATGGCGAGGCGCGTCGGATCGCCCAGAGCGGCGAATTGGGAGGCGAGAGGGGGGCACATAGGTATATAACGTATGTGTTAAATAACGTGGGAGTCAATGGGTTTTGGTGGGCTGCCCCCGGCGCGGCCTGATCCTAGCCCTCGATTTCGGCCAGCAGGCCGGGCAACCCACCCAGATCACCCAATTCGCGGAACCGGGGATGGGTATCGGGGCGTGCGGCATGTTCCAGCTCCCAGGTCAGGCCATGCGGCACATAGATGCCCCAGGCCCCGGCCTCCAGCGCCGGCACGACATCGGATTTCAGCGAATTGCCGATCATCATGGCGCGTTCCGGCCCGGTGCCGTGATGGGCGAACGCATGGGCATAGGTGGCCGGGGTCTTGTGGCTGACAATTTCGACCCCGTGAAACAGATCACCCAGCCCCGATTGCGCCAGCTTGCGCTCCTGATCCAGGAGATCGCCCTTGGTGATCAAGAGGATGCGATGCGTGTCGGCCAGCGCCTCGACCGCCGCCTGCGCGTGCGGCAAGAGGTGGATGGGATGGCCGAGCATTTCCTGCCCGGCGGCCAGGATCTCGGCGATGACCGGGGCGGGCACCGTCTGATCGGTGACCTCGATCGCGGTTTCGATCATCGACAGCATGAAGCCTTTGATGCCGAACCCGTAATGCCCGATGTTGCGCTTTTCGGCCTCCAGCAGGCGGTCCATCAGGGCGGTGCGGTCGGTGAAATCGGCCAGAAGATCGGCAAAACGGCCCTGCGTCAGGCGAAAAAAGCTCTCGTTTTGCCACAGCGTATCATCCGCATCAAAGCCGATTGTTTCGATATTGCGCCGCATTTATCCTCGCTTGCCGGGGTCGTGCCTGCAATCGCCCCCTTTTCTGTGCCCCGCGGGGGCCTATATACTGGCCGTCACCAAACCATACCGGCGATCCCTTGGAAGGCGTAATGATTCTGCACCCGCTGACAGCTATGGCCACAAAACCCCGCACCGGGGACGAGGCCGATCTGCTGACCCAGACCAAGCCGAAAACAGAGCGCCCGCCGCTTTACAAGGTGCTGTTGCTGAATGACGATTACACGCCGATGGAATTTGTCGTGCATGTGTTGGAGCGGTTTTTCGGCATCACGCATGGCCAGGCCGTCGAGATCATGCTGACGGTGCATAAAAAAGGCCTGGCTGTTGTCGGCGTGTTTTCCTATGAGATTGCCGAAACCAAGGTTGCGCAGGTGATGGATTTCGCCCGCCGCAATCAACACCCCTTGCAATGCACCATGGAGAAAGAGGAATAGCGCGCCCGCGCCGCCCTCATCGCGCCCTGAATGACCCCAGATCGTTGGACCCTTGCGCTGCAAAGCGGTGAACTGGCGTGGCCCGAGGCGGGCCGCGTCTTGGTGATGCGCGCGCGCGGTGATGCCGATTTGGCCGCTTTGGGTGATGTGCACGCCGTGACCGAGCTTTTCCCCGCCCATTTGCGGCTGCAGGGCCGTGGCTTTGCCGTGGGCGTCGCGCCCGAGGGGGATTATTCTGCCGCTCTGGTGCAGATCGTGAAATCAAAAGCGGCAAGCCTGTCTGCCATCGCCGAGGCCCTGGCCCATGTTCCGCCGGGCGGCGTGATCGCGGTGGACGGGCAAAAGAACGAAGGCATCGAGAGCCTCTTGAAAGCCGTTCGCGCGGTGCTGCCGGTCGAGGGTGTCCTGTCGAAATCTCATGGCAAACTGTTCTGGGTGATCCGGCCCGATGTGTTGCCCGACGCCGTGTTCGGCTGGATTGCCGAGCCGCAGCAGGTCGATGGCGGTTATCAGACAATGCCGGGCATGTTTTCGGCCGACGGGCCGGATGCCGGTTCCGAGCTTCTGATTGCGCTTTTGCCGCAGTTGAAGGGCCGGGTGGCGGATTTCGGGGCCGGGTGGGGCTATCTGGCCGGAGAGGTTCTGGCGGAACACGAAGCGATCACGGCGATGGACCTGATCGAGGCGGATTGGGCCGCGCTTCAGGCCGCGATGGTCAACGTCGATGACGACCGCGCGCAATACCTCTGGGCCGATGTGACCACCTTCACCCCCGATGACCGCTATGACGCCATCATCTCGAACCCGCCCTTTCACACTGGCCGCGCCGCGGAACCGGCGCTTGGCCAGGCCTTTATCGCGGCGGCGGCCCGGGCGCTGAAACCGCAGGGGCAGTTTTTCATGGTGGCCAACCGCCACCTGCCGTATGAAGCCACGCTGAAAGAGCATTTTGCCACCGGCACGTTGTTGGCAGAGCTTGGCGGCTACAAACTCTATCAGGCAGGCAAGCCGAAACCGGCCCGCCGCACCTGACAACAGGAGATCCTTGGCATGTCCCTATCCGTCGCTGGAAAGACCGCCATCATCACCGGGGCCGCCAATGGCGTCGGCCTGGCGATTGCCCGCCATTTCATTGAACAGGGGGCCAATGTGATGCTGGCCGACCGCGATGAGGCGCGGCTGGCCGATGAGGTGGGCCAGGCCGAGGATGAACGCGGCCAGGCGCGGTATTTCGCGGGCGACCTGCGCGAAAGGCTGACGGTCGCCAACCTGCTCTCGGCCACGATCGACGCCTTTGACCGGGTCGATATCCTGATCAACGCGTCGCGCCAGGTGATGCAATCGGATCCGCTGGATGCCAGCGACGACACTGTCGAGACGCTGATGCAGCAGAACATGTACACGGCCCTGCGGCTGAGCCAGGCAGTGGCCAAGCGGATGATCGCGCAGGCCGCGGAGGACGGCGTCGAAGAGGGCTCGATCGGGGCCATCGTCAACCTGTCGTCGATCGCGGCGCGGCGCACGCATCCGGATCTTTTGGCCTATTCGGTCAGCGCCGCGGCGCTTGATCAGGTGACGCGCAGCCTGGCGGTGGCGCTGGCCCCGCACCATATTCGCGTCAATGGCGTGGCCTTTGGCTCGCTGATGTCCCACAGCCTAAAGGAAACCCTGAAGGACAACCGCGATCTGCGCATGGAAATCAAGCAATGCACACCCCTGGGGCGGATCGGATCGGCGCGCGAGGTGACAGCGGCGGTGCAGTTTTTGTGCTCGGACGGGGCCGGGTTTGTCACCGGTGAGCTGATCACCGTCGATGGCGGGCGCACCTTGCTGGATAATGTGACCTCGGCGGCACATTGAGGCCACCCGAGAGGCCCCGGATCGGGCCGCGCTTGCCAGCAATAGCACTTTCGGAAAAACCTGAAGCGCTTCACGCTGCCTGAAATCAAAGATTTCAACGCGTTACGCGATGCATCTTGTCTGGGGTATTCCGAGACGTGCTGTAGAAAAGAAAAACCCCCTGCGGCGTGAGGCGGCAGGGGGTTTTTTGATCTGCCGTGCAGCGCGCGTCAGGGCTGCTCGTCTTCATCCTCATCATCGCCTGCATCGGGCAGGTTGAAAAAGCTGTCGGCATCCAGAACCTTTTCGGGTTCGCTGTCTTCCTCGTCCGACGAGTCCGACAACGAAAAGGTTTCCAGCCCGGAAATGGCCGAAGGAATGCGCGGCTCGGCCTCCATGCCGAGCGATTGCTCGGTCGAGACCAGCTTGCGGCGCTCATCATCGGTCATGCCGCCGCCTTCGGCTGCGATCTTGGCGGCGGCTTTCTGCACCACCGCGTCCAGTTCAGACTGCTTGCACAGGCCAAGCGCCACCGGGTCAATCGGCTGGATATTGGAGATGTTCCAATGCGTGCGCTCGCGAATCGCCTGAATGGTCGGCTTGGTGGTGCCGACCAGCTTGGAGATTTGGCCATCGGTCAGCTCGGGGTGAAACTTGACCAGCCACAGGATCGAGGCGGGCCGGTCCTGACGTTTCGACAGCGGCGTATAACGCGGGCCGCGGCGCTTTTCCTCGCCAACGGCGGCGGGATTGAATTTGAGCTTCAGCTTGTGGCCGGGATCATTCTCGGCGGTGTCGATCTCATCTTGCGTCAGCTGATTATTGGCAATCGGGTCAAACCCCTTGACGCCGGTTGCTACATCGCCATCGGCAATGCCCTGCACTTCCAGTTCATGCAGGCCGCAGAAATCGCCGATCTGCTTGAAGCTGAGCGTGGTGTTGTCGACCAGCCAGACGGCGGTGGCTTTGGCCATGATCGGTTTGTTCATCTCGAAGGCTCCTTCAAATTCGCATATCCCCCTTGGGCCGGGAAACGGCTCGTCGGGTCTGGCCGCGACGTGTCCTCATTGTAAGGGAGGTTGCG
>Ga0316207_10002229_pt1 | contig 20608 bp, 21 predicted proteins | sample 6weekpyrite_MG_FD_204943 | JGI IMG/M metagenome (GOLD analysis project Ga0316207, IMG submission 204943) | Microbial mat bacterial communities from mineral coupon in-situ incubated in ocean water Damariscotta River, Maine, United States -... | ecosystem: Environmental > Aquatic > Marine >...
CTATGAAACCGCTCGCCGGGTTCAGGAAACACTTCAGCGCTATAAGGCGCTGCAGGATATCATCGCGATCCTGGGTATGGATGAGCTGTCTGAAGAAGACAAAATGCTCGTGACCCGTGCGCGTAAGATTGAACGCTTCCTGTCCCAGCCGTTTGATGTGGCTGAAATTTTCACCGGCTTCCCGGGCATTCAGGTGCCTGTTGAAGACACTGTGAAGGGCTTCAAGGCGATCTGTGACGGTGAGTATGATCACCTTCCCGAGCCTGCCTTCTACATGGTTGGCACAATCGAAGATGCCGTGAAGAAAGCTGAGAAACTGGCCGCGGAAGCTGCTTAGGTTCGAAGCGATACAAATTCAATCAAGGCCGGTCTCGATGAGGCTGGCCTTTTTTGTGCCTGCAAGGTTAGGATGGCCTCTATTTGGCGAAGGTAAGAACAATGAAACGCATCGTCTTGGCATCGTGTCTGGCTGTGACCGGGACTATAGCCGCAATCGCTAGCATTCCGCCCCCGGCGCAGCCGCCGAAGAATTTGCCGGAGACAATAGCGGGTCTGCCCGGAACGACCGTCTGGAGTAATTATTCGGACTGGGTTCGCTTTGCCGCGGTGCGCCGGGCCTACCTGCATTTCGAGGACAGCCTGCCCGCGAGCCGTGCCGAGGCCGAGGGTGATTATCTCTATCGGATAGGGCCCAGCATTACGTTCGGAACGACCTATCAAAACATGACGCGGCTAGCGCGTTTTGAAAATATGTGCCCGCCAGGATCATATGCCGGAAGCGAGACATGCTACTGGCAATATCGGTTGGTTGGTCTGCCATCACTCAACGAGATTGACAATGTCGCCCGGGCCCTATTCGAACCCTCTGAAATCGACGCCTATCTTTCGACGCGATCGGTGACGCCAGAGGCCTATACCGGCGCTGGTGTTGATCTGTTCGGGCAGGATGATGCGATGCATCCTGCCCTCGATGCCATCGTGTCCGACCAGGTTGTAACCGAACTGGAATGCGCCGCTGTGCGGGAGGCGATTGAGCACACATCGACCCTCAATCCAGTATCCCTGAGCGCCGTTTCACTTCCCGATGCGCAGCTGATGGATTTCGAGGGACCACCCCCGCCCCCGCCCCCGCCAATGGGGGCGCAATTCGAGTTTATTTTTCCGCTACATGCCTATTACGGAATTGACGGAGAAGTCGTCGTGAGGGGTGGCTCGACAGCAGATTTGATGGAGCTGTCCGCGCAGCTGCAGGAGGATGTCTGGGCCTGCCTGACGGACGGGTAACCGGCTTGCAGTGATCAGACCTTTTCAAGCTTGGTATTAGGGGCTAAAGGGACAGCAAAGGAGCCTTGCATGTCCGATACTCTACATTTTGATCTCGTCTCTCCTGAGCGCCGCCTGTTCGCTGGTGAAGTGGACCAGGTGGTTGTGCCCGGTGATGAAGGCGATTTTGCCGTACTGCCCAAGCACGCGCCTTTCATGTCGGTGATCCGCCCCGGCGCGATCTCTGTGACGGAAAAGGGTGAGATTACACGCACCTTCATTCGTGGTGGTTTCGCTGAAGTGACACCGTCCGGACTGACCATACTGGCTGAAGAAGCCACGCCTTTATCCGAAGTGGATGCCGACAAGCTGGCCCAGGACATCACGGATATCCGTGAAGACATCTCTGTCGCGAAAAACGATGAAGAGCGCGAGGCTGCTGAAGCTGTGCTGGAGCAACTCACGGCTTTGCAGGATGCTTTGAACGGCTGATTATTCTGACATGCTTATTTAAAAGGCCGCTCTGATCAGGGCGGCCTTTTTTATTGTGCGAACTTCGAAAACGCCTCAACCACCTGCCGGTAGACATCGCGTTTCCACGGGATGACCAGATCGGTGATCTCAGACAAGTCGGCCCAACGCCAATCTTCAAATTCAACCTCGCCATGCTGATCGAGTTGGAAGTCATGATCTGAGCCCAGATAGCGATAGGCGAACCAGCGCTGTTTCTGACCGTCATAGCGGGTTTTATGGAATTTGGACTGCTTGCGGATGGCGTCTGGATAATCATAGGCAATCCAGTCGCTGATAGTGCCTAATGGCTCAACAAGATCAGCGCCGATTCCGGTTTCTTCTTCCAGTTCGCGCAAGGCGGCGCGCTCAGGGTTTTCGCCGTCATCAATGCCGCCCTGGGGCAATTGCCATTGCCAGGGCGGACTGGCGGCTTCGCGTTTGCCCAGCCAGACCTTGCCGCTCACGTTGAACAGGACAATGCCGACATTCGGTCGGTGGTTGGGGAAGGGATCCGTTTTTGACGTCGACATGATCAATGGCCGGAGGAGGCCGCCGGTTCATCGTGATCATTATTGCTTTGGGTGCGAGATTCACGTTCAGCAGGTGGATTGTTGGCACGTTCAAGGGCTTCGGCTTCTGCTTGGCGTATGGCCTCCAGACGCCGTCGGGCCATCACCGCTGATGGCGGGGCCAGCTCATATCCACGAAATTCCAGACCATCTGTCCAGGCGATGATTTCCTCTACGGTGGCCGGATAGGCAAAGCCGGTTCCCAAGGCGGTTCCGTTCTGGATGGCCAAGGCCTCCAGTTCGAGCAGGCGATTGTCGATCGTGCTCCGGCTGGGATTGTCATCGAGAATGCGATCGGCAATGGCATAAGCCACATCGGAGTGTTGGGCCGCTTCAACGATTGTGCTTCGTCTGCCCGCACCATCGTGGAGGAAAGCGACACCGCGCGCTTCCAGCGATTCCAGAAGATGTTCCATGGCGGGGCCTGATGCAGAGAAACGCGCACCGAGATAATTTGTGACGGCAAAATATCCGGTGGTCCGGCTTAAAACCCAGGCCAGTCTGCGTCCATTTTCTTCACGTGTGCCATCTGCCAAAAGCGTGTGAGGGCCTGGATCATTATTGGGGTAATCAAAGGGCTCCATCGGCGCTTCAATCAGGACTTCGTGTCCGGCATCGCGTGCCCGTGTGACCCAGGTTTGAAGATCATCGGTATAGGCCGCAAAGCTGAGAGCCACCTCAGGCGGAAGGTTGTCGATGGCATTATTGGTGACACGGGCATTCAGCCCCATTCCGCCAATAACCAGAGCAATGGCCGGTGTGTTCGGATCGCCATGAAATGGGCGCGCATAGGCCCTTGAGGGGCGCTCGCCATTGGCACCGATAATGGGCAAAAATCCGCCAGACCCGGGTTCTGTCAAATCAGTGATGGGCGCGCGGGGAAGGGCTCCTGGCGGCAGCTGGATTTCAATGGTAGGCGGCGTGATGTGGGTTGAAAATCCGTCACGAATGCCTTCCAGGCTCGCTTCTGATCCATCTGCCGGTTCGATAAAACGGATGCCATCAGCCATTCCCTGATCGTGAGGATCAGAGCTGGCCTGGAAATGGGTGAGGCTTTCATTGCCTGCTTCAACATCTCCCCGAGAGGTGGGAAGCTGGATTTCAGACTGACCGAACAGGGCAATCATTGCCAGTGCGACAGCAAATAAAACAGCGGTGCCAATTCCGGCTATGATCGGGGCGCGTATCGATAATAATGGCGCAGCGTAACGCAGCAATGGCGTAACATGGCGAAGCATGGGCTCAGCATGACGAAGTATGGCGCTGGTCATCAGGTAATCTCAAGCAGGCGTTTCAATCAAGCAGGTTCAAACAAGTTGAATGCAGACGCGAAAGCGATCACGTACTGATTCACCCCCAGACTTGCCGTTTCTCGTGTAAGAAACGGTTAACGCTGTGCGAAAAGATACCCTTTATTGCTGAAGAGCGGCCTGTTGACGCTCCATGGCTCCGCGCAGAATTTCCTTGGCACGAGACAATTGATAGTCTTGGTCTTCAGGCCAGTCTGCCGGGGGTTGTTCGATGGAAGCGATTTCAGCATCGGCGCGTTCTTCACCGGACTCGTTTTGCAAGGCCCCATCCAGATCGGCTTCACTATAGCGTGAGCCTTCTGCCTCAGGGTCAATCGGGAATGAGCTGATCTGGGTGTCAGGAATGATACCGGTTGCCTGGATTGAGCGTCCGGCCGGGGTGTAATAACGCCCTGTTGTCAGACGCAAGGCACCGTCACGACCGCCGCGAAGCGGAATGATGGTCTGGACTGAGCCTTTGCCGAAACTGGTCATGCCGATCAATTGGGCGCGTTCACGATCCTGCAGGGCTCCGGCGACGATTTCCGCGGCACTGGCAGAGCCGCCATTGACGATGATGACGATGGGCATGTCATTGAGGCGATCACCGGGGCGGGCATTATATCGCTGGGTTTCCCGTGGGTCCCGCGTGCGGGTGGAAACAACTTCTCCGCCATCTAGGAAAACATCGGTGACACCGATAGCCTGACCGAGAAGCCCACCGGGATTGTTTCTGACGTCCAGAATGAGACCGGGAAGCGGGCCACCAAACTCGTCTTCAAGTTCGCCAATGCCTTCGAGAACCATTTCTGTGGTGTGCTCATTAAAGCCGGCGACGCGCATATAGGGAATTTCCTCCTCGATACGCCAGGCGACCGTTCTCAACGGGATGGTATCGCGAACCAGAGTGACATCAAATGCGTCTTCGTCGCCGCGAGAAATGGTGATTGTCACCGGATCGCCAACAGCGCCGCGCATCAGTTCGACCGCTTCTGTGACAGAAATTCCGATAATGCGTTCACCGTCCACGGCGATGATGCGGTCATTGGTTCTCAGACCGGCGCGCTCTGCGGGTGTGTCGCTGATGGGAGAGACGATGGTGATGAAATCATCACGGGAGGTCACTTCCATGCCCAGACCGCCATATTCACCCCGTGTGGTGACCTGCAAGTCTTCGTAACTGTCGGGGTTATGATAGCTGGAATGCGGGTCGAGCGATTCGAGCATGCCTTCAATGGCAGCCTCGATCAGAGCTTCCTGTTCGACATCGGTGACATAATCGGACTCGATCCGGCTTAACACATCGCCAAATAGCTCAAGCTGGCGGAAGGACGCAGAGCGATCTTCCTGACTGCCCTCAGCAGAAACAGCAAGGGCAACAGCCCCCATGGTGAAGGCCAGCACTGAGGCTATTACATTGATGCGCATTCAAACTCGCGTCCTTTAGGCGCGGCGGGTTTATCCGGCTTCTGAGTCAATCCTGAGCCAAGGCTTGGGATCGACTGCCATATTGCCCCGGCGAAGCTCCAGATACAATTCTGGTGCCGGTTCTTGTGTGTCGGGCATTGCACCGACCGGTTCTCCGGCCAATACACTTTGTCCGGTGCTGGCAAACGTAGCCGCCATGCCAGCGATGATAACATAATAATTGTCACCCACATTCAGTATCAAGAGACCGCCATAGGTATTGAACGGTCCAGCAAACTCGACGCGGGCGTCAAAGGGGGAAACTACCTGTGCCCGGGCCCGAGTGCGAATGAAAATTCCTTCAGATGCCACACCTTCTTCATCCAGCTGGCCAAAATCACGCATGATCCGGCCTGTAGCAGGTTGGCGCAACTGCCCTCTGGCATCAGCGAATCGCAAGCTTTCCAAGGGGGTTGTCGGTGCTTGGGCCGATACAAGGTTACGTGGTGGACGCATGCGGGGCAGAGGGGTTGAGCCCGGGTCTTGTCGTCTTCTCGGGTTGAGGTTGGGCTGTACAGATGACATGCGTTGCAGCTCACTGATAAGTGAACGCAGGGTGCGAGCCCTTGCCCCGATTCGGCTTGCTTCAAGGGTCAGGCTATCAGCTTCAGCCCGGCGCAAGGCCTCCAGGGTGAGGCGCTGAGAGATCAGGCTTTCAATTTCACTGCGCTGTTGCACCAGGGAGGCTTCAGCGATGGAGAGTGTCTCTTGCTGGGCCAGGGTTTGTGTGCGGATTTGGCGCAAGTTTTCAAGCTGAAGGGACAATGCTTCGGCGCGGTCGACAAGCGCCGGGGCAACTTCAGCCATCAAGGCGGCAGCCCTTGCAGCTTCGGCGGCATCATGAGGCGCTGCCAGAATGGCGGGCGGGGCCTGGGTTTCGATCCTCTGCAGTGCGGCCAGAATATCGATCAGGCTTTCCCGGTCCTCGGTAAGGCGCATCAGGATTTCTGTTTCTTGTTCGCCTAGTTGAACGATTTCCTGTTCGGCCTGAAGGGCTTCTGTTTCGCTTGACCTGGCCCGTTGACCGGCGGCGATCAATCTTTGCTGAAGCCCGGCGATTTCCTGTGCGAGAGCTTCGGCTTGTTCTGTCGCTTGTTGTGCTTGGTCGAGGGCTTCGCGCTGCTCATTTTCAAGTTGTTCAGCTTCCAACGGGTCGGGAGGAGTGGTCTCCTCCTGAATCTGAAACACAATCAGGGAAAGAAAAAGCGACAGCATGAAGAGACGCTAGCCCGTAGATGGTTAATGCTCAATCACGAGCGGGAAATATTCCCCGGCAAGGGGCGTGATCAATCTCGGTGATAAGGTGTGCCGGCCAATATGGAAGTGGCGCGATAAATTTGTTCAGCCAACATGATGCGGACCAGCTTGTGGGGCCAGACCGCCGGACCAAAGGCCAGCATCAGATCCGGTTTGGGCAAAACTGTATGATCATGTCCATCAGCCCCTCCAATACAAAACACGGTTTCGCGGGCACCATCATCACGCCAATGACCAATTTTTTCAGCTAGTTGGCGGGAGGACAGTGCTTTTCCGCGTTCGTCGAGCAAAACAAGCCTCGCTCCTTGCGGTATGTGTTCGGCGAGGGCACGGCTTTCGGCTGTTTTGCCGTTGAGGCTGCGATTGTCGATCTGGGTTTCTTCAAGCGGACCCAATCCGATGGCGCGACCGGTTGTGGTGCATCTCTCGCTGTATTCATCCAGCAATTGGCGCTCGGCTCCAGAGCGGATTCGACCGAGAGCCATGATACGAAGTTTCATCCAGACCCGGCTTTCAGCTTTCGGGCGTTTCCGGCTCTACGGACCACATCTTTTCCAGATTATAGAAGCTTCGCACTTCCGGCCGGAACAGGTGAACCACGATATCGCCGACATCGATCAGGACCCAGTCACAGGTTTGCAGGCCTTCAACCCGGGACTTGATACCACCGGAATCCTTGAGGGCTCGCGTGACATGGTCCGCCAGTGCGTTGACATGACGAGAGGACCGCCCGGAGGCGATAATCATGATGTCTGTAACAGAAGATTTTCCACGGAGATCAATGGCGATGACATCTTCGGCTTTGTCATCTTCCAGAGTGTCGAGAATGAGGGTGGCCATTTCATCGACGGGACCGTTATCGCCAGTGACGCGGACGGTCGCAGCCGCCTCTTGCTGAACTTGGCGCGGTGTTTCAATAGACAGGGCGGGTGTCCTTTCTGACAACCAATGAATTAAAGGCAGTATATCACGCTTTTGCGCAAGGTTCGAGCCAGTGAAGCGAGAATAGATCAGCAGCGTCTGACCAGGTCTGAATCAGGTCAAATCCGGATTTTCTGGCCAGGTTGTTGAAGCTTTCAGGTGTGAATTTATGAGAGTTTTCAGTGTGTAACCTCTCATTCTTGGACATGGAGAACGATTGGCCGGAAATGGTGAATTCCATATCGACCAAAGCTTCGAGGTGCATTTCGATGCGTTCCTTGTCTTTGTTCCAGACCGAAACATGTTTCAGTTTCGATGAATCGATGGTGCCTTCCAGCTCTGAATTGATGCGTTCAATCAGGTTGAGATTGAAGGAAGCGGTCACGCCAGCGGCGTCATCATAGGCTGCGACAAGCGTCTTCGGGTCCTTGACCCTGTCAGCACCGATCAGAACAGCATCGCCGGGGCGCATGCCCTGTCGAAAGCCCTTGAGGACATTGATGGCGGCTTCAGGTTCGAAATTGCCGATGGTTGAGCCGGGGAAGAAAATGATCCGGCGCCCGTCTGGCAATGGGAGATGATCAATCTGCAAACCGGTGGAAAAATCGGCGCAAATCGCCCCTATATGCAAATCTGGATAATCGTCTGACAAATCCTCGCAGGAGGCAATCAAATGGCTGCGAGAGATGTCGAGCCCGACATAGCCAGCCGGATCAAGAAGGGCATCGAGCAGTTTGCGAATTTTAACGCTGGAGCCGGAACCGGGTTCAATAACCACGGCACCGCGACCGGCTTTGATGGCGAGGGCCGGGGCAATTTTGTCGAGCAGGGCTAGTTCTGTGCGGGTGACATAGTATTCCGGAAGTTCTGTAATTTGATCAAACAGAGCTGAGCCATGTCCGTCATAGAAATATTTGGGCGGTATGGTTTTCGGGCTGCGGGCAAAACCGGCCAGAACCTCGTTGAGAAAATCCGATTTTGGCGGATGTTGATCGTCAAAAAAATCCAGATGGGTATTACGCGTTAATTGGCTATGGGCCGGGTCAGTCATGAACTTGCCTTGAAAAATACATAGAAGTCACGGATTAGCGTGTTGCACGAATAGCGGTTGATGACGCCGAGTGTAACGGTTCTGTCAGATAGGTCCATGCGGGGGCTTTTTTAAGGGGTAAAATGTGAGCCATATGCTCACAAATTCGTGACTTTTCCGCCCATCGGGCGGCAGACGACAGACGAGCCCTTATCGGATCGTGAGGTCTGGATATGACCGCTATTGGTATGTTTTCAATCACCTCTTTCCATCTTGCCCAAAAATGGAAACTGGACAAATTATCCGCGCCCATAAGCCAGACGAAATGCACGTGCGGGTGTCGTTTCTTTAATGCCAGAACGATGTCGATTGTGCGACACGAGCCCAGTCGGCTCTCAAGATCGGTGACGACCATGCCGGGCGCGTTTGCGTGGCGCTCAACGGCGGTCAATCTGCGCGCCAGGGGGTCTGACGCCTGGTTTTTGAGGGGGTTTTGCGGTGAGACCAGCCACCAGATGCGATCCAGTCCCAGACGCTTCATGGCGGTTTTGGCCAAATGGGAATGGCCTGAATGTGGCGGATCAAAACTGCCGCCGAACAGGCCGATTTTCATCCCCGGTTCCAGTAATTCGCTGGACAGGGCTTCAAAGGTCTTGCCGCGGCGTGCCCGGGCTGAAAACCGGACCGGATTGGACCGACGCCCGCTCACGGGCTCCAATTATCAGCGTCGGGCGCGCTGGCCTCCTTGCGGGCTTCCTGCACCATCGACCAGGCACTGCCACATAAAGGCTTGATCCCGTCGCCGGATACGCCGGACAATTGAACCACATCCTTGCCCAATTGCTCTTGAAGGTGCTTGACGCGTTCAAGCGCTTCATCATCGGTCATGGCATCGGTTTTGTTGAGGGCAATGATTTCACGTTTATCCGTTAGCCCGCCGCCATAGGCATCCAACTCGGCGCGGACCGTGTGATAGGCGGCGACCGGGTCATCCTGTGTGCCATCAATCAGGTGAATGAGGGAGGCGCAGCGTTCGATATGGCCAAGAAAACGATCGCCGATACCAGCGCCTTCATGGGCCCCTTCAATCAGGCCGGGAATATCGGCAACGATAAAGCGTGAGCCTGGGCCCAGATCGACCACACCCAGATTGGGATAAAGCGTGGTGAAGGGGTAGGCGGCAATCTTCGGATTGGCCCGACTGACGGCGCTGAGAAAGGTGGATTTGCCCGCATTGGGCAGACCGACCAGGCCAACATCGGCGATCAGTTTCAAGCGCAGCCATATCCAGCGCTCTTCCCCGGGCCAGCCCGGTGTGGCTTTGCGTGGGGCCCGGTTGGTAGAGGATTTGAAACGGGCATTGCCCTGTCCGCCATCCCCGCCCTTGGCCAGAAGCACTTTCTGGCCGATCTCGGTCAGATCAGCGAGCACATCTTCCTTGTTCTCATCAATGATCTGGGTGCCCACTGGCACCACAAGGCGCACATCATCGCCGCCCTTGCCAGCGCGGTCGCGGCCCATTCCATGGGTGCCAATCGGGGCTTTGAAGTGCTGTTGGTAGCGGTAATCAATCAGGGTGTTGAGGCCTTCAACGGCTTCCACCCAGACATCACCGCCCTTTCCGCCATCGCCGCCATCGGGTCCGCCATACTCAACAAAGGCTTCCCGGCGAAAGGAGACGCATCCGGCTCCGCCATCCCCGGATCGGACATAAACTTTGGCTTGGTCGAGGAATTTCATCGGTCTGTTTTCGTTGTCTATGGCTGTTTCTGCCCTGTCTATATAGGGAGTGTGGCGGTTTTCCACCCATCATTTCGCCGAAAGTCGGGGCAAATCTGCATAAAAACCCGTGTCCGGACACGCAATTTGTTGCTTTTGGAGGTTTACACCCCCTCCAATTCCAAAACCATGTCCAGGCATTTGGCCTTTTCCATCCTTGCCATGGAAAACTGGTTGCATGCGTTGCCGGTGTAGGAAAAGCCGAGCTTTTCCAGCACCCGGCCTGAAGCGGGGTTATCGTGAAAATGTCCGGCGACCACACGGCTTGCCTTGTGTTTCTTGCAGGCATAATCGATCAGGGCTTGTCCGGCTTCGGTGGCGAGGCCTTTGCCCCAGAAAGGCTTTGCGACCCAATAGCCGATCTCCCAATCGCTGGCCGGATTGCGTTTGAACAGACCGGCCATGCCACACACCTCAAAGCCGTCATCGGTTTTGAGCTCCATGATCATGTGATTATTGTCGGACGTGCTGCAGGCGATGGTTCGGGCCAAAACCCACATTTCGACCGCCATTTCCGGATAGGGATGCGGCACAGATGAGGTCATTTTGGCGATGTCGTAATCCCCGGCATAGCGGGAAATCGGGCGCGTATCGCTCATATTGGGATGGCGAAATCTTAGCCGCCCGGTTTGCAGGACGATGTCGGAGCCTGTCGGCTCAATCCGTATTGTTTCATCACTCTGGCCCATCTTGGCCTCCATCGGGTGGGAGATGTTCTGGCCGGTTTATGTTTGGCGCAAAACAAAAGGGGAGGCGGTGGCCCGTCTCCCCTTTGCGTTATGACGCTGTCGGACCCCGCTGGATTAGCGAACGGTCCAATATGTCTGAACCGCTTATTCGGCTGCTTTGGCAATCGGCTCGACAGAGACGAATGTTTTGCCGCCACGTTTCTTGGCGAAAAGCACCTTGCCTTCGGTGAGCGCGAAGAGCGTATGATCTTTGCCCATGCCGACATTATCACCCGGATTCACCTTGGTGCCGCGCTGACGCACGATGATATTGCCAGGGATGACAGCTTCGCCGCCATATTTCTTGACGCCAAGACGGCGACCTGCGGAATCGCGACCGTTACGGGACGAGCCGCCTGCTTTTTTATGAGCCATGGTTTAGCCTTTCTTGCCGGTCGTTTTAGGAGCCGCTTTTTTGGTAGCGGGCTTCTTGGTGGCGGCTGCCTTCTTGGCTGGAGCTTTTTTGGCCGGGGCCTTCTTGGCTTCAGTTTTAGGTGCAGCGGCTTTTTTGGCAGGAGCCTTTTTTGCCGGTGCTTTCTTGGCAGTCGTCTCTGTTTCGGTTTTGGCAGCTGCCTTCTTGGCAGGCGCTTTCTTCGTTGCCGCTTTTTTAGGCGCGGCCTCAGCTTTTGGCGCGGCGGCTTTTTTGGCGGCTGCTTTGGCTTTCGGAGCTTCAGCGGCTTTCGGGGCTGCTGTTGTGCTCTTTAAAGCGGTCTTGGCCTTGGAGCCCGGCTCAACGATTTCAGCGATGCGAACGATTGTTCCCCACTGACGGTGCCCGGCTTTGCGGCGATAATTTTGACGGCGACGCTTTTTGAAAACAATGATTTTCTTGGCGCGATTGGTGTCGAGAAGCTCTCCGATAACCTGGGCACCTTCAACGATTGGTGAACCAACGGTCACGCCGGCATCAGAGCCCAGCATGAGAACGTCACCAAGCGACATTGTATCGCCGGTTGCGCCTTCAAGTTTTTCGACCCGGATTTCATCTCCGGCTGCGACACGGTATTGCTTGCCGCCTGTTTTGATCACTGCGAACATGATCTGTGTTTCCTTTTTCAATGCCATCCGCACCTGTTGATCAGGCATCGGCGACACTCTTTTTCTTCGCCCCGTATCTGTGAGGCGTTGTTTGACAAAAATCCTGTCCCCAAACGGCTCTGTTTGAGCAGGACGCGCGTTTATACGCAGGTGTGCGGAAGAGTCAATCAGCAGTGAAAGTCAATCATGATGTCAGCATGAAGTGCAAGGGAATTCTGTGGCCCTGACTGTTCCACGATCTGCATCCTGTATAACCCGGACATTATCTTGGGTGTTTTCTGCCATCGCTTCCCATTGTTCTCTGGAATAACAAATGCGCTCAAATCGGCGAGTGCCCGTGATTTGAATCCGCTCACACCGGAATGGTGTTCCTTCGGCGGTTTCACCTTCATCAGGCCAAGCCTCTGTACTGGTTTGTTGGCTCGTTTCAGATGTCGTTGCGCACCCCGTAAGCATCAATGCGGTTGAGAAGATTGTTCCGATTATGAATTCAAATTTCATTTTAAACTCCCAAGATTGCAGAATGAACATGAATACAATGTATGGTCGTGTAGAGCCAGTTTTATCTTTGAAGTCCCGTTGATGATTTCCTTCTTGGGCAACGAAAAGATCATTCGGCTAAGGAGCGATCAGATGGTTTTGAGGCTGAGAGCCCTCTTGATTTTAGAAGATCGCTCGTACATTAACCGGCACCTTGCGGAGAGGTGCCAGAGTGGTCGAATGGGGCGGTCTCGAAAACCGTTGTGCCTTTGCGGGCACCGGGGGTTCGAATCCCTTCCTCTCCGCCATTGTCTTTCAAAAGATATCAAGCGGCCCATTTTTCGACATGGGGGAGTTTGTCATCCAGCCAATCGGCTTGACCATCCTGGATGACCAAAATTTCTTCCCATTTTGCGCCGAAATCGCCATTGGAAAAATGCGGCTCAACCATCCACAAACCATCAGTGGGAGCGTGATTGCTCGCAGGGCTCCGATTCCACAGAGGGCTTAAAACCGGGAAAAAACGCGATAGCCAGATTTTCATTAAAAACCAGCTTAAGGACGCGCCATCGGAACCTTTTAATCGCCAATTTTGAGGCCCGCGAACCCTAAGAGCGCGATGACCGAGAACTTCACCGGGATGCTTTTCATGAACGCTGTCATAACCCAGCTTGGCTCCTGTCTCTGCCACGATTTGGGCGATGTCGCGGAAGGAGGCTTGGGTGTTTACAAGATCTTTTATCAATACACGCTGCTCGAGCAGGTGTTTCATCATCGTATCGTGAGCCGGATTATTGCCAAAACAAAAGCTGTAGGATGTGTCGACCATAAACCCGTCAAATAATGGCGCGCCATCGAGTATGACGGCATCATTTTGTTTCAGGCGGCGTTGTTTTGGCATGAAATGGCCGAGTTTCCATTGGCCTGGAAGTCCGGTGCGATCCCCAAACAACACAACGGGCAAGTGAAAGAAATTCCCGGCTCCGGCCAATTTATAACGTCTGAACAGTTTGTGGGCGACTTCTGTTTCCGTAATGCCTTCGGTCAGTTCACTCGCCATTTGTCTTTGAATATCAAAGCAGGTTTTCTGAAACTTCCGAAATTGAGCCAGTTCTTCAGGGTTAAATCCTTTGGCTTTAACAAACACGTTTTTCCTTCCCCTGTCCCTAACAAACTACCTGCAGCTGTTATATTGAAGCCGATTACTGAACCATGTCGTGATCAGGGATTTATTTCAAGTTGTGGTGTGCTGTGTCGTGCTATTCAACATTTTGAAAAAATTACAATATTAGGCGTGTTTTAATGATAAAATGCCAAACTGCCCCGCAAGGCATCTGAGGGTGTTGTGTGGGGAGTGTGCAGTTTTGAGTGTTTTTGGGTTTCCAAAAGATGAGAATACAAGGCGAGAGTTGACCTTTTCCTTTCGCCCGATCGTGCGTGGAACGGGCGCAGTCGGTGTTGTGTATTTTTTGATTAATGCCTTGAAACGGATAATTTTTTCATCCGGTACAGACACTGTAACTCTTGTTTCTCTTTCACTGATACTGAGTGGAGTAGCAGCTTTGATCTGGTGGCTCGGCAAAAGAACCAAAACGCCCGTTCAGCTGGAAATTTGCGGTCTGGTCATAAGCGGTGCCTTCCTTCTCAATGCCAATGTCCATCTTCTGTTTTCCTACGAACAGGAAAATCTCGCTTATTTCATATTGATGATGGCTGTTTTTGCGGGCGTGAACCCCAGTATGAGAGCGGTTATTGCGAGCGTTCTCGCCTGTTTCGCAAGCCTGATGTATTTCGTCTATACTAACCAGCCAGAAATTTTGAATGATTATATATCTGTATCCATAGCCGGTTTTGCTGCGGCGGTGGGTATTTCCATGCTGGTTCGGGGTGCGGTGGTCAGTGCGGTTCGTGCCGGTCTCGAAGCGGTGTCGGAGCGGGAGCGCGCCGTGTCTCTGTCAGTACGGGATGCGCTCACAGGTTTACCCAATCGCCGCAGTTTCTTTTTAGAAATGGACAAACGAATTGATGCCCTTCGCCAAAAATCCAAAGGGTTTGTCCTGACCTTGATTGATCTGGATGGTTTCAAGCCCATCAATGATACTTATGGCCATGCGGCTGGCGATCAATTGCTTGTTGAGGTGGGACAGCGCCTGAAAGATGCAGCCCCTGCGGGCTCAATTGTTGCCCGGTTGGGAGGCGATGAGTTTGCGGTCTTGTCTGATTTACCGATGAACAATGACACTGCATTGGATATGGGAACCCGTTTGGCTTCTGTCTTGGCAAGCCCATACACTGTTGAAGGCGGACATGCTGAAATTTCGGGCTCGACCGGGATGTTGGTTTGTGAAGATGAAAGCATGATCCAGACGGAAATGATGGAGCGCGCGGATCATGCGCTTTATGTTTCCAAGCGAGACCGCCGGGGTGAAACGATTGTCTTTTGCAAGCGCCATGAAAAGGAATTTTTGAGCGTCCGGAAAATTGACAGAGCGCTACGCAATGCCGATCTGGAATCCGAACTGATGCTTCTTTATCAACCCCAATATGATTTGCTCAACAAGCGGGTTTACGGCTTTGAAGCCTTGGCACGTTGGCATAGTCCGGAACTGGGTTTGGTGACGCCGGATTTGTTTATCCCGATTGCGGAGCGCTCCTGTCATATGCGGGCTATCACGCAGATATTATTGACCAAGGCTTTAAAAGCCCTGAGTGAAATGCCCGAAGATATTCGGATGTCGTTCAATTTGTCGGCCCATGATTTGATGTCTCCGGCGGCCATCGACAATATTTTGCACTTGATTGAGACAAGCGGAGTTCGGCCGGACAGGCTGGAGTTCGAGATCACCGAAACCGCGATGATGGTCGATTTTGATACGGCTTGCCGGTCTGTTGAAAGCCTGTGTGGTGTGGGGTGCTCTCTTTCCATTGATGATTTTGGTGTCGGGTATTCCAATTTCAGCTATCTGCAGCGGCTTTCGGTCAGTAAAATCAAGATTGACCGCTCTTTCATCGCTTCATTGCTGGACGATCCGACGGCGTCAAAAATCATTCGAACCCTGATCAATCTCAGCAATTCTCTGGATATGGAATGCGTGCTTGAAGGGGTGGAAACGTCGGATCAGCTTGACGTACTGAAATCATTCGGTGCGCAATTCATTCAAGGTTATTTGATCGCTCGGCCCATGCCGGATCAAAAAATGCAAACCTATCTTGATGCGGTTGAATCCGGTGAGCTTGATCGCCTGAATCTGGGTGTTGAAATACAGAGCCAACAGATCGGTTAGCATTTTAGTCAGAGCGGCTGTCGAAGCTTACACTTTTGATCAGGGCGTGAACTTTTTGACCGGGACGCAATTGCAAGTCTTCGACGGCGGCGCGTGTCAGGCGGGCTCGCAGATGGGATTTGCCCAAATCGATCAGTAATTCGGCATGCGGGCCTGTCTCGTGCTGGACGATTTCAAGCAAAACGCCATCGAGAATATTGCGGATGGATATGTCTTCGGGGCGTTGCAGGGCAATAGCCACATCGCGGGCACGTATGCGCAGTTTCAGTTTGTCATTGGGGGATGTGTCTGCAAGCAACGGCATGGCCAGGGTCTGACCGTCCAGATCAACATGGGTCAGACAGAGGCGTTCGTCATGGCGTAAAACCAAACCTTCAACCAATGCGCCGGCTTCAAACTGGCCTGTAACAGCTTGCAGATCCAGGCGCTCTATTATGGATTGTATGGGCCCGAAAGCCTGGGATTTCCCAGCGTTCAGTAACAAGACATGGTCGGCAAGGTAGGCAATCTCATCGATGGAATGGCTGACATAGAGGGTGGGGATTTGAAATTGTTTCAAGGTGCGCCGCAGATAAGGAAGGATGTCGGCTTTTCTGTTGCTATCAAGGGCTGCCAAAGGCTCATCCAGCAGCAGTAAACGAGGCTGGGTCATCAAGGTGCGAGCCAGGGCGACCCGTTGGCTTTCGCCTCCTGAAAGTGTGGCGATTTGCCGGTCAAGCAAAGGCGCTAAATCGAGCGCCTGGATAATCGCTTGATATGAAAATTTAGCGGTCTGTTCAGGCGCACGTTTGCGAGCATAGTCCAGATTTCCCCTGACATTGAGGTGTGCAAACAGGCGGGTGTCCTGGAACATGTAACCACAGGGTCTTTTGTGGGCAGGCTTATGGGGCGCACCAACAGAGTTGAACCAGATATCATCTCCCATCTGGATGTGGCCGGAATCCGGTCGTTCAAAACCGGCTATCATTCTTAGAAGCGTGGTCTTTCCGCTTCCGCTGGGGCCAAAAATGGCGGTGACACCGGAGGCTGGAAATTGCTGGGCAATTTCCAGGGAAAAATCGCCTACATTGGCGTGGATATCGAGGGAGAGAACATCAACCGACATGAATGGGATTCCGTCGATTGAAGGTGTAGACGAGGACCAGAACCAGGAAGGAAAAAGCAATTAATCCGGCTGAAAGGACGTGGGCGTCTGCAAAGTTCAGGGTTTCGACATGCTCGTAGATGGCAATGGAAATTACCCGCGTTTGCCCGGGAATATTACCTCCCACCATCAGGACGACCCCGAATTCGCCAATGGTGTGGGCAAAGCTCAAGACCGAAGCGGTGATAAAGCCGCGGGCTGACAGGGGGATGACCAGGGTGAAAAAGGCATCCAGAGGCGAGGCGCGCAGACTTGCCGCCGCTTCAACGGGGCCCCGACCGACTGCTTCAAAGGCGGTTTGTAGAGGCTGAACCATGAAGGGCAGTGAATAGATCACAGAGGCAATGACCAGGCCTGTGAACGAGAAGGTGAGGGCCTCGCCGGTGACAGAGACCCAAAATCCGCCAAAGGGGGATGTCGGGCTCATGACAATGAGGAGATAAAATCCCAAAACGGTGGGCGGCAAGACCAGAGGAAGCGCTGTGACAGCTTCAATAGCGGGTTTGATTTGTGATCTCGTATTGGCCAACCACCAGGCCAGTGGTGTGCCTATCACTAGCAAGACCATTGTGGTGAGTGTGGCCAGTCGCAAAGTCAGCCAGATGGGAGCCAAATCGGTCATGAGGCACCCTGGAGATAGCCATGAGATGCAATGATTGTTCGGGCGCGTTCGCTGGCTAGATAGGCCAAAAATTCGCGCGCACCGGCGTTTGAGCGGGCCCGATTTAACAGGACGACGTCTTGCCGGATTGCCGGATATTGCGTGGCAGGAATAATCCACCAACTTCCGGTCTGGGCCTCTTCACTTCCTCGTATTTGAGACAGCGAAATAAAGCCCAATTGCGCATTGCCTGTCTGGGCAAGCAGAAAAGCCTGACCTATATTTTCACCCATGACGATCTGTATCCCATCGTCTTCGTCATTATCAGGGAGCATTTCATTGAGAATGTGCTGCGTTGCCGCGCCATAAGGGGCCAGGGCCGGATTAGCGATGGCCAGTTTGTCGATTTTCGGGTCTTGAAGAAGGCTCAAACCGTCTTGTCCAACAAGATCAGGATCAGTGCTCCATAATGCCAATTGACCGATTGCATAGGTGAAGTGGCTCTCTGCAACGGCATGCCCCTGTTCGATCAGAAGAGTTGGCCGATGCGTATCGGCAGCCAGGAAAATGTCAAAGGGGGCCCCATTGATGATTTGTGCATAAAGTCGTCCGGTCGATCCGTTCACGACGACAAGATTATGACCGGTTGAGTCCTCAAAGTCGGATTCCAGCGCATCCATGGTGTTGGAAAAATTTGTCGCAACAGCAATTGTGATGTCATCGGATGTGTCCGAACATGCAGCTGTCAGGCTGGTCAATGCGCACAGGGTCATCGTCAGAAATGATAAGCGAAATTCCATTGTTTGGTGATGCGCGATACGGCCCGGTATTTCAAGCTTTGCCGATAGTTGTCAGCTTTGTCCCAGTTTGGAAAAATCATCCGGCGTATTGATATTGTCCATGCAGGACAGAAGGTTTTCAGGAAGTTTTGGTCGCTCATTCGGGCCGGTATTGATCAAATGCCGTATTGAGCGAATAGAGGCGCGCTCTGCATTTGCCAGAGCGACAGGGAAGTAGCCGGGCAGGGGATGTTTGTCCCAAGATCGAGCGACGGAGAGTGGACCAACGATCAATGGGCGCAATATTTCCGGTGTCAGCTTGGGCATATCAACCGGTATGGCCAAAATACCCTGAAGCCCGGATGTTTGTGCCTGTATGAGCGCATCAATCAGGGCACGCCCCGGTCCGGCGTTTGGTTCACGATCAATTATGCCGTTTGGTTCGTCCGGTTTTCCTGAGACCCAGACTGTTTGACATCCCGTTCGGGTCAACAGATTTCGCGCATGTGTGAGAAGGCTTTGACCTTTCCAGATCAGGGATGCCTTGTCCTGGCCCATTCTGGAGGATTGCCCGCCGGCGAGAATGATGCCGGCAATGGGCGATGTTCCGGATGCGTGTGTCATGTGGGATCCGTTGCGCTGCTCGAAAAATGACAGAAGGAGCTATGTCGATCGGATCGCCAGAATGCAAGCTAGGACGATGCTTGAACGTCTTGATATGGATGATCTGTGTCGTTTTCCAGAATTTTATCTTGATGTTTGACCGGTTGTTCTTCTGTCAATTCCTTCAAAGCCTTGCAAGTCATGGGTCTGCCGAAATGCCAACCCTGCAGGTATTCAAAGCCCAAAAGGCGCAGCATCTTGGCTTGGGATTCAGTTTCCACGCCTTCCGCAACGACGGATAATTCCAGAGCATCCCCCAGGAGCGCCATGGCCTGCAAAAGCTTGTTATGACCATCATCTTTGCCGATCACGCTGACAAAACTCTTGTCAATTTTGATCTTGTTGAAGGGAAGGGTGTGCAAATACCCCATGCTGGCGAAGCCCGTACCAAAATCATCAAGATTGATGCGGAAACCCGCCTGATTAAGTTCCTCAAGACGGATTTTGGCTCTGTCGAAATCATCAACCAGAACAGATTCTGTCAATTCAACCTCGATCTGGGATGGCGACATGCCATGGGCCATCAACACATCCGTGAAACGGGATGCCAGATGGGGGTCGTTGAGCTGGACCGGAGAGACATTGATGGAAATGGTATGGGGTGTATCTGGTCCGAAATCATTACAGATGGATTCCAGAACCAGATCACCAAGCTGTTCAATAAGTTTTGAATGCTCTGCTATCGGGATGAAAATATCCGGAGGCACGGCCCCCATTGTTTTGTGTTTCCAGCGCAACAAGGCTTCAACGGATTTTATTTTGTGATCTTCTGCGCAGACGATGGGTTGATACAGAACGTAGAACTCGCCTTCCTTAAGGCCGCGCTCAATGTCGGATTCCAGTTCCCGTCGTTTGTTGTCTTCCATCCCGAAGCTCAAATCATAGCTGAGCGGCTGATCGAGTTGTTCGGCTTTGGCTCTGTACATTGCCAAATCAGCATCCCGCACCAATTCATCAAAGGTTTGGGGCTTGTCGCTATGGGAATGGGCAATGCCAATGGCAGCTCCGATGTCATAATGACGTCCGGCTATGGAGATCGGGTTGTTCAAGGCCTCAGAGAAGCGTCGGGCAAACTCAAGTGTCTGTCCGGTTTGTTCTTGTCCGATCAGGGCACAGGCAAATTCATCGCCCCCCATACGGGCAATCAGGATGTTATTAGAGACGGCTGAACACAGCCGACGCCCGACGATTTGAATTACGGCATCCCCGGCGTGATGTCCGGCCTTGTCATTGACGGCTTTGAAGCCGTTCAGATCAATATAGATGACAGCAGCCTCTCCGCTTTCAGCGGCTTTTTGGGCGTCGTCGCCTTCAACAAATTCCATGAAACCGCGGCGGTTGGGCAAGCCACTCATACTGTCGGTATTGGCCGCCTCCCGGGCCTTGGCTCGGCTTGTTTCAACTTGCCGCGCCAATCGTTTGACATGTTGGCCAATGACTTGGGAGGCTCCGATAAAGGCGATGATATAGAGCAGCAATGGCAGCAATGCGATGCGCAAGGCCTGCAATCCGGGTTCAGATGGAGTCCAAACCAACTGCCCGACCAGATGGCCATTGATATCTTCGACAGGGACGGACCCTTCAATCAGGCCCTCAATATGGGGTATGAAGCGGATATTCTCGATGAGATAATTTGCCTCAAGATTGTCCAGAAAAGCTTGATCGATTTCTGTACCAATTATGATGGCTGGATCAATCGCCGGATTAGTTGCGGAGCGATTTTCATATTCACCCAAAAGACTGATGGAAGCGATATAGGCCTTGCCGTCAAATTCCAGCAAATGAGAGGCGACGTATTTTCCA
>Ga0316207_10002230_pt1 | contig 20592 bp, 22 predicted proteins | sample 6weekpyrite_MG_FD_204943 | JGI IMG/M metagenome (GOLD analysis project Ga0316207, IMG submission 204943) | Microbial mat bacterial communities from mineral coupon in-situ incubated in ocean water Damariscotta River, Maine, United States -... | ecosystem: Environmental > Aquatic > Marine >...
AGCAAATTTGTTAAAGGAATATCCTGTTCAGCAATATCAGCAATCTCTACTCCAATCTGTTGCATTTTGATAAGAGAAACTGCCGTCGATAACAACATAAACGCGATTAATAATCCTACAAGCCCATACAACTTTGTTGCTATTGATATATTCTTTAAACTCATGTCTTTCTTCCTAATTAATAGAGCTATTTGTCATTACTATTTATATATTTTTATACTTTCAATATTGTTAATTATATAGCGGAGAAAGACTAGAAAGCTTTAATCCAAAAGTTATAGACACACTTTTTTACACTTAATAGTAAGCAACTTATTTCTTTCATATAAAATCAGATAATCATTGATTACGAACTGTCCACTTATTAAAAAGAAGTGAATGTATTTTTATGATTAAAAGAACAAGCTGTTGAACATAAGTATGGAAACTTACTGGAGGTAACCGGTGCAAGTCGGGCTGTTGTTTTGGGTGGGGTTTATTATTCTTAATTTTTTCTTTTTTTGATCAGTGCGTCGGGTTTGCCCGACGACCTACCGTTTGGAAATCGGCACATACTTCCTATTCGGCTCACCGGTATACACCTGGGTCGGGCGGAAGATACGATTATCACCTAGCTGTTCACGCCAGTGTGCTAACCAGCCTGCGGTACGCGAGATGGCAAAGATGGCTGTGAACTGGTCGGCGGGGATACCCATTTCTTGATAAAGAATGCCTGAATAAAAATCGACATTAGGATAAACACCTTTCGCCGCTAAACGATCTTCACAAACTCGTTCAACTTCTTTTGCGATTTCAAACATAGGATTAACATCACCGCCTCTCGCCTCAATGAGTTCATCCATTAACTTCTCTAAAATAGGCGCACGCGGATCTTTTGTTTTGTATTCTCTGTGCCCCATTCCCCAGATAACTTCTTTGTTTTTTAATTTTTTATCAATATAAGCTTCAACTTTATCAGGTGAACCAATTTCTTCTAACATCTCCAATACTTTTTGGTTCGCACCACCGTGTAGTGGACCAGATAAAGCACCAATTGCTGCAGCAATCACATTGTAAGGGCTGGCGAGTGTTGAGGCATTCACCAACACCGAGAAAGTTGATGCATTAATGGTATGTTCAGCATGAAGAATTAAACAAACATCCATAATACGCGCAAGCAGTGGATCAGGCTCTTCGCGTGTTAACATATATAAAAAATTTTCTGCATACGAAAGATCACCACGTGGCTCAACCGGATCATAACCATTGCGAAGGTGTTGCCACATGGAGACTAAAGTTGCCATACGCGACAACATTTTTACTGTCATATTATGAATGTAATTTAGATCACGGCATTCATCACCGCCGGTTAAACATTCATTTCCCTCGTAGAACATCCCTAAACTAGCAACGGCTGTTTGTAGCATATCCATAGGGTGGCCGCTTTCAGGCAGGGTCTTCATTAAATCACGAATATGATATTTCACATGGCGATTTTGTTTAAGTTGTTGCTCAAAATCGGCAAGCTCGGCGGATGAAGGCAAGCGTCCATCTAAAAGTAAAAGAGAGGTCTCTTCAAAACTGCTTTCTGCTGCAAGCTGCTCAATAGGATAACCCCGATATGCAAGAATGCCTTTCTCACCATCAATGGCAGAAATATTTGATTTGGTTGCAGGTACACCTGCGAGGCCGGGAAGATATTCGCTCATACTGACTCCATTAGACAATGTCGCATTATAGTGAAACTGAAGAACATTAATACCAAATAACACTAATAAAAAAAGGTGGTTAAGCGTGAGCTAAACCACCTTTGTATAGTATAGGAGATCTTTATATAGAAAAGGAAGAACCGCAACCACAGGTTGTTGTTGCGTTGGGGTTATTGATAACAAACATTGAGCCTTCAAGGCTGTCTTTAAAGTCAACTTCTGCGCCTTCAAGGTATTGATAGCTCATCGGATCAACCACAACGGTCACGCCATCATTTTCTACGCTGGTATCCCCATCCTGAATTTCTTCATCAAAGGTAAAACCGTATTGGAAACCGGAACACCCTCCGCCTGTTACGAACACGCGTAATTTAAGGTTTGGGTTACCTTCTTCTGCGATTAGTTGCTTTACCTTGTTGGCCGCACTGTCGGTAAAAACCATGCCATTATCTGTTACTGCTGCTGCGCTACCCATGAGCTAAACTCCGCTTTAATATTGTCTTAAATCTGAACATCTGATTATCTAATAACCAAGTAAAATAATCAAGATTAGCAGTTATGCTTCTTCCTGGTTATCCAGCTCAATAACCACACCATTTTTTTCAATCTGGTGCATTAATTTCCCGTTCACCTCTGCGCCCATCGCCATTTCAATCAGGCTGTAATACACATTACCGTGTACACGGGCTTGAGACGCCAATTCAACATGACCAGCTGCGTGAACATCGCCAATGACCGAACCATTTACCACCACGTTTGGTACTTTTACCTCACCTTCAATGGTGCCGCGCTCACTCAAAGTCAAGACCGAGTCCTCACCTTTTTCGGCAATAACACTGCCTTTAATGGTGCCATCCACATGTAAACCACCACTAAAAATCACATCACCGTGGATTTCTGTATTTTGCCCGATTAAGGAATCAATTTGTGCCGTTTGCTTCGGTTTCTTATTCTGTCCCCACATGGGCTTTACTCTCCTCAAATGTCCATTCGATGGTTTTTTCGATCATGTCGCGTTGTCGACCACGCGGTAAAATTTGTACGATAACCCTCAATAATGAGAATCCTTCAGGGAAGGTTACCGCACCTTCAATATTTTGAAAGTATTTAAAGCGATAATTTAAATCTTTTTGTGCTTTAACGGCCACATCTTTCAAATTCAATATTTTTGGCTCACCATTTAATAAGCCATCAAACTGCAACTTCACTTTACCGGTAATTAAACGGCTATTTTTAAGTACCTGAGTTAAAACAACTTTATAGCGGTAATTTCTCGTTTCACCATTGCGATTCAAAAAGAAGTTTTGTAAATATAAACCAAATCGTGAATCTTTGGGTGAAACAATACCCCGATAAAAAGCCAGCTCCTCTTTTAGCTCAAGTATTTCTCCTTGTAAAACCTTTAACGTGGTTTCCAGTTCATTGTAGGCTTTACGTTCAATTTGAGCCGCACGTTTGAGTACCGCTTTGTCTTCGCGTAATGCCTCAATGCGTTTGCTTAAGTGCTCCTGAACCTGCTCCAAGCCTATGATTTCTGAAGCCGTTTCCCGGCTATCATAACCGGCCAAAAAGCGACCGTAATCAAATAAAGTCCAGGCTCCAATAAGCAGAACTAGTGTAATTAAGACCCAAACAAATTTACTTTTCCATGGGCGATGCGCTTTTACAACAAGGTTCATTAATTATGGTACCAATGCAATTCCGGTTAAACCCGCATTTTCAGCGAGGTCGAACATTATATTCATATTTTGCACTGCTTGCCCTGCCGCACCTTTGACCAAGTTATCAATTACGGAAAGAATAACGACCGTATTTCCCCCTTGAGGAACGTGCACGGCAATCCGGCATTGATTAGCGCCTTTTACAGAGCGTGTTTCCGGTAAACTTCCCGCTGGCATCACATCAACAAACACTTCATTGTCATATTTTTTTTCATACAAAGACTGTAGTTCTGTCACACTATTGATATCTTTTAAGGTGGCATAACATGTTGCTTGAATACCCCGAATCATCGGCACCAGGTGAGGTACAAAGGTTAAACCTACATCGGCTTTATTTGCTAAAGCTAAACCCTGTTTAATTTCAGGTAAATGTCTGTGACCTGCGACACCGTAGGCTTTAAAGTTCTCGCTACTCTCTGCTTGCAACGTTCCTACTGCAGCCGTTCTGCCCGCACCACTAACACCCGACTTGGCATCAGCAATTAGGTTATGAGTTTCGATTAGTCCACTCTCAATCAAAGGTAAAAGCCCGAGTTGCACGGCTGTCGGATAACAACCGGGGTTTGCGATTAACTGCGCTGTTTTGATTTCAGCCCTGTTTACCTCGGGCAGCCCATAAACCGCTTGCTCAACTAAATCAGCACAAGCGTGTTCCATGCCATACCATCTCGACCACTCACTAATGTCTTTAATTCTAAAATCAGCTGCAAGGTCAATGATTTTAACGCCAGCATCAAGTAATTCCCTTGTCATCGTCATTGCAATGCCATTGGGTGTGGCGAAAAAGACCAGATCACAGGCTTTCAATACAGCCATATCGGGCTCAGAAAAAACCAAATCAAGATGACCACGTAAATTTGGATACATATCGGCAACAGGCATGCCCTTTTCAGAGCGCGAGGTGATCGCTTGAATCTCTACTTCAGGATGCGCCGCTAACAAACGCAATAACTCAACGCCTGTATACCCCGTTCCACCAACTATGCCGACCTTAATCATGTGTTTGCCCTAGCTTAAATCTATTTTATAGGTAATTTTAAAAAGTAAGGCGTAATGATAAAGGATAAATGACAGATACAAAAGAAAAAGCCCCGGCCAAAAAGGCCGGGGCTTATCTTTTTACCTAACTAAAAATAAAACTTAGAAAACAATCGTTGCTTGTACAGCAAGACGATTTTCAATACCCGCTAACCCGGTCTTAAATGCCGCTGGGGCAGTTGCACTAAGCGCCTTTGCGTCTCGCGTAGTATAATTTAAAGTGAACCTGGTTTTAAGGTTAAAGTGGTACTGTAAACCGTAAGTAATACTATTAAATTCGGCCTGTAGTCGACTATTTGTTTTAGAGCGGTTATACACATCATAACGTAAGTCTGCTTCCCATTTAGTACCTGGGATGAAATAACCCACATCCAGGTAATAACCATCAGATTCACCTTTTAGATCTTGAAAAGGACCAATAGCAAGGCCAGGTTTTTCAGGGCCCTGAAAAATCATACCTTCCCCTTTCATGTATTCCGCAACCACACGCCAGTCTTGATGACGATATTTCACACCCAGACCGGAACGCTTACGATCATAAGAGACTTTGTTTGCAACACCATCATCTGACAAATCAACCTTACGCTGACCAGAAATAGACCAGGCAAACATTTTTAAACCATGTGCCCACGGACCCACGCCGCCCGGTAACGCTCTTTCAGATGACCAGTAAAGATAGAGATCTTCACCATCAGCAGTACCGCCGGTGCTCAGGCCATTACCATTACCCATCATCACAGAATAACTATGATCCCACTTTCCAACTTTAAAACTATCAAAAACCTGCACGCCAATGTCACGTGCCGCACCAAACGATCCCCAGGATGCTTCTGTTGCAGCTACTGCCCCATTATTACTACCGGCAGTAGAAGTATCAGTTGGGTTAGTCATACCCTTAGTAAAACGCTCCAGCATCATTTGATTAGTTACATCTGTAAAATTAATGTAATCAAAAGTAAAAATACCCTGGTACATCTCTTCATTTGCCGGTGTTTTGAATAAGCCAACACGTACTCTTGCGCCAGGAACATGGTTAAAAGTGACACTGGCATCGGTTAATTTAACCGCCTGCTTTTCTCCATATGCACCACCATCAGTAATGGCATTTTGACCAAACTCAGCAAGGAAGAAGTAATTAATCTTGCTATCTAACGGAAAACCTAGACCACGTACACCAATACGCGCCCGCTGTAACTGAAACTGACTTTGTTTTTCAAGATTTGGACCAATACGTGTCGGTTCCGGACCAGTAATATTACTAGAATCTTTTTGATATGAAGGTTGTAAAAACCCCCATACTTTAGCGCGAGGTGCCTGACCATCCCTTTCAGTACCTTGTAGCATTAACCAATTTACGGCATTTGCAGTTGAAGCAAAGCTGCCAAGCATTGCCGTAACTGTTGCGGCAAGCGCAACTTTCTTAAAATTAATCATTTTTATAATTCCCCTAAACTTCTTGAAATTTTTATTAAAGTTTACGTTAGACCCAAAATTACGGTTTAACTAATGTGTAGCCTTCTTTCACTAAATCGATAATACGTACAACACCCGCAGAGACATTTACTGCTTTTGAATTTAATGCAGGTAGATGGCCTAACTTTTTACCCATATTGCGTGTTGTATTTTCACAAGCGCTAAAGGTTACGCCGCGGCCAGCTAAAGAATCGATACGACCTTTATTAGCATTTTCAGCAAATAGCAAACGTAAACCGGGGCCAAAAGCCACAATTTCAATATCAACTGAATCCTGACCATAATGTTTAATAATGTTATTAGCGACATTAAGCACTAATGTTTGTTTAAACGGGTTTGGATCACTGATTTGTAAAACAACTTTTGCATCAGCTAAAGATTTACCTGCTGCAATTGCCTGGCTACCGATAAACGGTGCAACCAATAATGCTAAAAGCGCAAACGCTTTTATAAGTTTTGACTTCATTTGGTTTCCCCCTCAAGGATGGTTTTAATAACGAGTTTTCTCGTTTTTATATTTAGGCTTGCTCTATGGTTTTTAATATTAAGAATTTGCCTTTAAAGTGAGACGAAACACCTCTTACATTTATTCCATGAAAACATAAAAAAATTAACTATTTTTAATATTAGTAATTAATTAAATACTTATTTAATTTTTTATCGAAAGTTTATGGAATATTTTTTTGTTTTAATTCGTCTGTTATAGTGTGGGCACATTTTTATAAAAGTTGTTATTTAATGAACCCACTTGAATTTATTTGCCGAACACCAACCTTTAAAAAACGCTTAGAAGAGATGCGCCCGCGCTTATTTAAGGTTGCCTACTCATGGTGCCATGCAAAAGATATTGCCGATGATTTAGTTCAGGACACCGTGATCAAGGCAATGCGTAGTGCAAACTCATTGCGCGAGATGGAAAAAATGAACAGTTGGCTGTTTACAATTTTGGCCAATTGCTGGCGTGATTATTTAAGGCGCCAAAAACCCACAGACGATATTGATGAATGTATTTTTACCGATGATAATACGCCTGAATTAACTCAAGAAAGGAAAAACATTACCGATATAGTTCAACAAGCAGTGGCAAGCTTACCGCAAGGACAACGCCAGGTTTTATCTCTGGTTGATCTGGAAGGTTTTACTTATGCAGAGGTAGCTGAAATTGTCGACATACCTGCCGGTACAGTGATGAGCCGTTTAAACCGGGCAAGAAAAACATTATCGGTACAACTGCTGGAACTAAAAGAACAGAATATACTCACACAAGGTATACACGTGAGGCTGGTGAAATAAATATGAATGAAAAAAAACAATATTCAGATGAGCACTTGAATGCCTTCATTGACGATCAATTAAATACTGCTGAAAAAGCAGAGATACTTGATGCGGTTCGTCATGATGCTGAACTGAGCCAGCGTATTTGTAAATTACAAAAACTACATAACCTCATTCAACTCTCATACCAAAGTGTTGACGTCCCTGAGCGCCACCAACCTGGTAAAGAAAAAAATCAACATATAAAACTAAAATGGTTTGCGGCTGCTTCCTTTTTATTCACACTTGGTTCTGTTCTCGGCTGGGTGTCGCACCAGACTATGACAGTAAATCCTCTTGCTCGTGTCGCCCAAATTACTCACAACAATATCGCCCCCCATAATGATAAGCATTGGAAATTAATGTTGCATGTCAGCACAGCTAATCCAAACAGGTTGAACATTGTACTCGACGAGGCTGAGACATTATTAAATCAATATGCAAATTCATCACGCAAACTTGAGCTTGAAATTTTAGCGAATAGCGAAGGTTTAGCTTTAGTTTCTAATGATGACAAAAACTACAATAAACGTCTGCAAAAACTACAGCAAAAATATAATAATCTCGCTGTATTGGTTTGCGGACAAACATTAAAAAAAGCTCAACAAATCAAGGGTAAAAAACTCAAACTTTTACCTGACACAAATATCGTTCCATCCGCAATAAGTCAAATCGTGAAACGCCAGCAAACAGGCTGGTCATACATTAGAATCTAAAGCTATTTTAGCCCGCATCATGTTAAAATTAGCACCATTATGTATAAGCGACATTTCCACAGGACAAAACGACGTTTACTTTCTGTAAATAAATGGAAGGTCCGTTTAGTTCTGTGGGGAAGTGCGATATTTCTTGGACTTATTGCCGCATTATTTGCTTTAGGCAGTCATCACTCTGATGAGTTATACCATCAACTTTATCGAGAGCACCCAATCATTGCTTACGCGCTTCCCCCTATCGGTTTAACATTAATCGCATGGCTAACGCGCCGCTTTTTTCAGGGCAGTGAAGGCAGCGGTATCCCGCAGGCCATTGCGGCGCTTTCCATGAAAAGCCATATCATGCGCTCAAAGGTACTTTCTTTAAAAGTGGCCTTTGCAAAAATATTTCTGACTTGCCTGGGCTTACTCAGCGGTGCTTCAATTGGTCGCGAAGGACCCACCGTCCATGTGGGCGCGTCAATTATGTATTCCTTACGTAAATTTATACCGAATTTACGTGGCCGAGATATGACACGCGTGCTGATCCTTGCGGGTGGTGCAGCAGGAATATCCGCTGCTTTTAACACGCCGCTTGCCGGTATTATATTTGCGATTGAAGAGATGAGTCGTTCCTTTGAAGAACGAAAAAGCGGCACCCTATTAATTGCGGTTGTGCTTGCGGGGGTTACCGCGCTCGCAGTATTAGGTGAATATACTTATTTTGGAAAATCAACGGAAAGTATTACTTTTTCTCAGGCGTGGATTGCGGTGATTGCTTGCGGTGTTGCCGGCGGTTTACTGGGTGGCTTATTCAGCAGCAGTTTAATTTACAGCACACGACAAATCGCGGCATATTTAAGCGCTTACCCTATTCGTATCGCTTTTTTTTGTGGCCTAATATTAAGCCTGCTAGGTTTTTTATCTAATGGACAAACATTTGGTACAGGTTACCTGGAAGCAAAAAATTTAGTCGACGGAGGAGAAGCCTCACTCGCTTTTCCTTTTTATAAATTATTGGCCACCATTGCCTCTTATTTAAGTGGTATACCGGGAGGTGTTTTTGCTCCTTCTCTTTCCATAGGTGCGGGGCTGGGTGCTGATCTGGCGCACTTCATGCCAAGCCTGCCTTTTTCGGCCATCGTGATGCTCGGCATGGTGGGTTATTTTACCGGTGTCGTTCAGACACCGATTACCGCTTTTGTTATCGTCATGGAGATGACTGGCAGCTCATCCATGCTGATACCATTAATGGCAACAGCCTTAATTGCAAAATCTGTTTCACACCTTGTATGCCCTACGCCAATTTACCAGGCTTTGGCCGATGCCTATTTATATAAAACAACCCACGCAGAGAACGACAAAAAATAATATGAAAACTAAACAAATCTTAATGAGTATTTTTGCCTTCATCCTTATCGGTAGCATTGTCTACTTATGGCTATCACCCTCGGGGGCGCAAAAAGCACCTGACATTACTTTGCAATTAATTGATGGAAACAAAGTCAAACTTTCAGGCTTAAAAGGTAAGCCGGTATTAATTACTTTTTGGGCGACATCATGTCCGGGTTGCATTAAAGAAATGCCACACCTGGTTGAGCTTTATAATGAGTTTCATGTAAAGGGATTAGAAATTATTGGTATTGCCATGCCATACGATCGGCCAGACTATGTAATGGAAATGGTCAAACAAAAAAAATTACCTTACCAGATTGCTTTTGATTTGAAAGGCGAAGCGGTTCAGGCTTTTGGCAATATCAGTTTAACACCAACAACTTTCCTGCTTGATACCCAGGGAAAGATCGTTAAGAAAAAAATTGGTGTATTTGATATGGATGTCTGGAAAAAACGTATTCAGCATATTTTAAATAATAAAAAGAGCTAAAAGGAATTCAACCATGTGGTTAAAAGCCTTGCATTTAATTTTTATGGTAACGTGGTTTGCCGGCCTGTTTTATTTACCGCGCCTGTTTGTTTATCACGCCACTGCCGAAGATAAAATCAGCCGTGATCGTTTTAAAATTATGGAACGTAAACTTTTTTACGGCATTATGACGCCCGGCGCTATTTTTACTATTGGCTTTGGTATTGCAATGTTAATGGATTATGCCTGGGCAAGTTTTGGTCAGGACTTATGGTTACATTTAAAACTTGCCATAATTGCTTTACTTGTTGTTTATCATATTATCTGTGGAAAATTTGTTATCGATTTTAAAAACGATAACAACAAACATTCCCATGTTTATTATCGCTGGTTCAATGAAATTCCCGTGCTCATGTTGGTTGCCATTATTATTCTTGCGAGTATTAAACCATTTTAAATAAAAAATCCCCCTGAAGGTCTGGCCGTTAAATTAATGAAGCAAAAAAGCCACTGGCACCATAAACTCCAGTTCTTGCCTGGGATCCTGTTCTGGCATAGATGGAAAAGGATCAGCACGCTTCGCCATGGCAAGCACCTCTTTATCCAAAACCCTGTTACCTGTACCTTGCTCTAAAACAACTTGCTGTGTATTTCCTCCACGATCAATAAGAATACGTACCAGGGCTTCTCCTTCTATGCGTAAACGTTTAGCTCGACGTGGATATTTTTTGTGTTTTTCCAGCCAGGCAACCAGCAATTGCTCATAACGAAGACTACTGGCAGCATCCAGAGGAGCCACTTTAGCTTCTATTGGCGGGGGTAATTCTTGCGGCATTGGTTCCGGTTCAATAATTTCTGGCTTCGGTTCGATTACACGCTTTGGCTCTAGTGGTGGTTTTTTTTCGACAACTTTTTTCGGTGGAAGTGGTTTTGCTTTCGAAGTCGCTTCAACCACGTTTTTTTCTGCCACCGGCATCAACACACTAAGTCGCATGGGGGGTGTTGGTTTTGGCAATGGTGTTGATTTGGATAATGACAAAGCGACTGCAAAACTAATATGCAACACTAGCGCAATAAACAGAGTCAAACTCATATGAAGCCGGGTAATATTCATTTATATTATTTCTGCGAAGTCGCCAGGGCAACATTACTGCCGCCGGCGAGGCGAATTTCGTCCATCACTTTTAGCAACTGTTGCACTGCGGTATTCGTATCCGTTTTAAGTGTGATCGCAGCGCTTGCATCATCTTTTAACAGAGACCCAATCTCATTTTTTAACTGATTGAGTTCAATAGGCTCTCCATTAAGGCTCAATTGTGCATCTTTATCCATTGCAACAATGATCGGGCGCACATCCGTTACATTAGCACTGCTCGATTCTGGTAATTCAAGCTCAATGGCTTCAGGAACAATAAACGTACTAGTGAGCATAAAAAATACTAATAATAAAAACACAATATCGATCAGTGGCGCGATATCCAAATGTGATTTAATTCGTGCGCGACCTTCAAACTCCATGCGTTTCATCCTCAAGACGTTCATCGTCATGACTACCAATATGAGGGGTCTTGCCATAATACCGCAACACGCGAACACTGGTGTCTTTCATCCTGGCGCGTACGTTATCCACTTCACCTTCAAGATAATAAAAGGCCGCCATCGCGGGAATCGCTACAGTTAATCCAAACGCTGTTGTCAATAGTGCTTCCCATATACCGCCAGAAAGAATAGAAGGGTCAACTCTGCTACCTGCGGCTTCAAGACTCATAAAAGCAGCAATCATTCCTGTCACTGTACCCAACAAACCCAGTAAAGGACTTAAGTGAGCAATAGAAGAAAGACCGCGTAACCATATTTCTAAATTGCGAATTTGCGCAGAACCAATACGACCCACTTCCGCTTCAACATCACGAACTGTCATGGCAGGATCAATACCGCACCGTATAGCACTTTCCATTACCCGCGCAACCGGGTTACGTTGTTGTTGCAAATCGTTAAGTGCTTTAGTGTGTTCGCCCTGCTGTAGTGCTGATAATACGGGTTCAATAAAACCACTATGGCGTAAACCACTGCGATTAAATTGAAATAATTTAAGCAAAATAATCGCTGTCGCCAATACCGATAAAGCCAGCAATACAAACATGACTGACCCACCCTGCTGAAAAATATTCACTACATCCATAAATTATAACCCTTATATATTAAAAAAACGGGCAGCAAGCATAAGCTCGCTGTCCGCAACAAGACAATAATCAACTTCATATTTGTATAATAAATTTATGCAGTTAAATATTCTCAATTTTTAAAATGCTGTCATTCCATATACTTTTCAGACAGAATCTACTCTGCTTTAACTGCCAGACTCTCGCTAAAGGCACGTAGGAATGACATGCGATTTTATAAAGCAGCTAATTTACATATCCATTTCAATGCCAGCATAGACGAATCTCGGCATACCTGGACGAGGTCCATGAGGTTGACGTGATACAACATATTGCTCATCCAATAGATTTTGCACGCCACCGAAAAGTTTTACTGTTTTTGATAAGCGGTAAAAAGCAGAGACATCTGTCACTAAATAGCTATCGGTTTTACCAAAACGAGAATCAGGATCGCCGTCACCATTAACCTGGGTATCCACATTGTTCGCACTGGTAAATGTTTCGCTGACAAAATTAGCGGAAATATAAGTACCCCACTCTTTAGTTTCTAAACCAGTACCAAAGCTAAGTTGTAACTCCGGAATATAAGGTATTTTATTGCCTGTTTTACCATAGCTAAAGATAGATTCCGCATCGGTCGATTGAGCATCATTCTTTTGAGTAGCATTGGTATAAGTTAGGTTAATAAACCAAGGGTTACGGTATCCCCAACCATTCGCGATACCAGCATCATATTCAGTGGCAAGTTCAAGGCCGTAAGTCGTTGCTTTACCGAAGTTATCACTGTCACCCGTTCCAGCACCACCAATATTATCGACAACAATCAGATCGTTAAAGTTGGTATAGAAGAAAACCGCTTCAGCAGCCAGGGCATTTTTACTATTCGTATAGCGCGTACCCGCTTCAAAGGACGTACTTGTTTCAGGTTTAAGCTTGTCTGAACCAATAGCCGCTTTAGGATTTGGCGGTGAAAAACCACGGTGGAGTCCACCAAAAGCGGTCAATGATTCATCAATCTTATAAGAGACACCAACACCGCCACCTGTCATATCCATCTTATTCGTGCCTTTCGATGTACCTAAAGGGCTTTCATAAGCCTGATCTAATGTTTCATAACGGATGCCCGGTGTAATAGTCCATGCGCCAGTTTCAATCGTATCTTGAACAAACAAAGCCAACGCCTTTGTTGTTTGCAGGCGATCACCTGCACCACCAGGTGTCCCTGCTGTCATATCTGAAATAGTACCGTTCGTTGCCTGAGTGTAATCATCATCCCACTGGAAACGACGTATCTGATCATTATTCAAACGCAGACCAGCAGTCACTTCGTGTTTTACATCGTCAGAGCCAAAACGGAAATAACCGACAGATTCAATGCCATTAGACTTGTATGAACGATTGTTCGCGCGGACACGCAGAGTACACGCTAAATCCCCTTTCAAACAATCTAAACCTTCGCCATTTTGTGTGCCTGCTAAAGCAGCAGAAAGTCCAATTGTATTGCCGTTTACATTACGCAGATCCTTCAGTTTATACCAGTTACGTTTAAAGTCGGTCGAATAAAGCGTTGTGATTATATCCGTATCATCCGTTGGGCTGACCGCATAACGCAAATAACTATTATTTTGATCGGTGGCTATGTTATCAAAACGTGATGCTGCATAACGACGCTGTGGATCTGCTTTAAAATCAGCCTCGCTTAATCCCAAATATGTTTCATTGGCGTTCAATTCGTTGTTACCCAGCTTAAATTCAAGACGTTGATACATTGCTGTATTGGGTTCCCAGGAAAGTTTAATCATGTTGTCCTGTTTACTAAAGCCGGTGTCACTGCCATTACGAAAATCAGCGGTTTCATCAATGGTTTTGAAGCCATCACTTTTACGATTGTAGCTCTCAACTAAAAAGCCAAATTTACCCGCATCTGTTTTAACGGTGTTCCCCACATAAGCATGTGTGCGCATTTCGCCAAAACTACCCATGAGTGATTTAAGATAAGCCTTTTTCTTTGTAGGAATTGGTGTAGATAAATAATTGACTACACCACCGGTAATATGTGGGCCGTATTTGATCTGGCTCGAACCTTTCAATAATTCAAGGCCACTCATGCGTCCCATAGTGGGTGTATAGTAAGCGGCTGGCGCAGAATACGGAGCCGGCGCCATTAATACACCATCTTCCATCACGGTGACTTTTGAACTACGCGTAGTGTCAACGCCACGTAAACTGATGTTTGAAAACAAGCCAAAACCATCTTCTTCTCGCACAGAAACACCAGCAACCTTACTTAACACACGGTTGATATCATCGTAACTCTGCTGACGAATATCTTCTTTTGTAACAGCATGAGCAGAACCTGGCATGTCTTCAATATTAGCTGGATTACCAATAACCATTACCCTATCAAGAATTTTTACTGTCGAATCCGACTTTTTCACTTCATCATTCGCAGCAGCAACAGGTAGTGTTATACCCAGTGCGGCAATAATAAAAGTGTGACGAAACAAATCGTTAGTTTTTTTCACTTTACCTTCCCTCAATTTATATTTTTACAATGCAATTAAAACGGCCTTGACTGGCGCTTTGTATATCTAAAGCACAAGCAGGCAAAAACTTATTGGCTTGCTAACACTGAAATAAATTGCAGGATTGTAGCTGGCTGGCCGGATTATGAACGATTAGGACACAGATGTAAATAACAATCATTATCATTATTGTTATCATTGACAGCCCAATAAGAACTGTTATTATGCACACACATGAGAATGATTCTCATTAACAATTAACTTAGGAGGAATTATGAAATTATTACTGGATGCCTGGTTTGAAAGAAATAATCCCCAATTGCGTATTCTAGATCAGGCTACAGGGCAAGAGGTTATTAGCTGGGATAAAAGTGCTGTTAAAAAGGCCTTAGATAGCGGGCTTATTTGTTCGGAAGATTTTAAACAACAACTTTCTGATCAAGAATTTCTAGAACTCGTTTCTTGCTTAGGAGTTTAAAGATGACAAGTACATTACCCAGCAAATCATTACCGCCAAAAAAAAGGATGGAAAGTAAGTATTCCAGCCAAACACTTTTTAGTGGCGAACAAGAAATTCTGATTGAACACGCCGGCCACACTTACAGGTTGCGGATCACTCGACAGAACAAGTTAATTTTAACTAAATAATTAAACAAAGTATTGTGCTTCATACGAAGTGCAAATCTAGCCACCCATGCCTCTCCGCAAAGGTAGCCAACTATCTACAACGTTGGAAACTATATTTTCAAGGAGGCTTTATGCTAACGAAACAGGTTGTTGTAAATAATCATAAAACTGAAATGGCATCACCACCATGCGTATGTTCAGATAAATCCAAAATCAGGAATTCTCACCGAGGGCGTAAAAAACTATGGGATCTTCAGTCGCGTTTTCATTGTTGTCTGATAGGAACTTGTCTTAGATTAACGGAGTTACGCCGTCTTTGTCATAAAACGAATATTTTAGAAAGCGGAATGAGCGATTATGATATGCACTGTAATTTTGTGCATATCGCAGATAAATCAAGCTATCCATCCCGATTATTGCAAAAACATCTCGATAAAAAATATAAGCGCACCATCCAGCAACTTCGCCGTAGTCATAGCGAAAAAGAACTGCAACAGCGTTGGCACGAAGCGATGAAAACAGGCGAGGTTGCCAATGCTTTCTGGGCTCTTGTCACACATCCATCAACCTCCGATGAACTATTGGATCAACTGTATGGTGATATGCATATGTTATCTCACCTGGCAGGCGCACCTGTTCGTGTTGATATGCAGGCGTTTACACAGCAACAGCAACAGATAAAAAAACTCGAGTCACAATTACTCGAAGTACGAGAGAAAATAAATCGTCAGACGCAAAATAAAGAAAAAACAATTCAATCCTTGTCAAAACATTTAGTACGTTCACAAGAGGCTGAGCAACATTTACAAAAATTAGAACAACAATTACTGGAATTTGAAAGTGGTACAAAATTCCTGGAAATGCGAAATAAAATAGACGAGCTCTCCAATGAATTAAATGCGGCTCAGCGACAAAAAGAACGAGCTGAAAAAAACATGAAAAAGTGGAAACAAATGGTCATCCCAAGCGGCGATCGTAGTTTAAAGCTGGAACAATCTCTTGCTGAAAGCCGACAAGAGTGTGATGCACTGGAGATATTACTGAGAAACTTCCTTGCCGGAGGATGCCAGGATAACTGTACGCTGCAACAAGATAAAACTAAACCAAGTCCGGATCTATGCAACCGCTGCATTCTTTATGTTGGTGGTCGCTCAAGCCAAAAAGCACACTTCCGGGTACTGGTGGAACAGTACAATGGTCGTTTTATACATCATGATGGTGGCCGCGAGGACAATCGCCATCACCTCAGTCCAATTTTACCCCGTGCCGATGCGATCTTGTGCCCCCTGGATTGCGTCAGTCACGATGCCGTTCGTAGGATAAAGCAGTTTTGTAACCGACACGCCAAACCACTGATTTTATTACCACACGGCAGTCTCTCCTCCTTTGCAAAAGGCCTGGTTAAGGCAGCGTTCTAATGAAAATCGCCACGATATGGCGAGAGCCATGTTCATCAAATAAAAAGCAGCCTCTAATGGGAGATGAAAATGTGGAAGTTATCCGTTTAGAAATCAACACAGAGAAATTACGCAACCTGTTAAACAACGGAGTACTTTGTGCAGCAGATTTTCGTTGCCTAGATTGCAGATCAAAACAATGCGTTTGGAAAATATGTTTAAACGACTGCATAAAGTTACAACAAAAATAACTATCATATCGATATGATATTGAGCTTCTATGTAAAATCACACTTTACACAAAAAATCGTTAGATACTTGAGGAATTTATTATGACAAAAACAATTTTAATTTTTTTTATCATTGTATTATCAAACACCGCTTCAGCAACCATTCGTGAATACTGGATTGCCGCAGAAAAAGTTTCATGGAATTATGCCCCAAGTGGAAAAAATTTAATTCAACCCGATAAGGGCATGAATGTCTGGGGAAAAGATCTTGTTTATAAAAAATACCGCTACATCGGCTATACCAACGCAAGTTATACAATAAAAACAAAACAACCCGAATGGATGGGCATTCTGGGCCCACAAATACGTGCTGTCGAAGGTGATATCATTAAAATTTATTTTCTCAATAAAACGGACAAACCACTTAGCATCCACCCCCATGGCGTGCATTATGATGAGAAAAATGAAGGTGCCGACAGAAAAGGAGCAGGAGCCTATGTTAAACCAGGTGATAACTTCACATACACCTGGACAGCGAATCATGATGCAGCACCAGGACCAAGCGATCCATCATCGATTGTTTGGGCTTATCATTCACATGTTGATTCTGTAACAGAAATTTATGATGGCCTGATTGGTACTATTGTTATCACCAAAAAAGGCATGCAGCGTTCAGATTCAGACCCTCGACCAAAGGATGTTGATGTTGCCTTTACCAATATGTTTATGATATTTGATGAAAATGGGCGGGAAAAAATAAAACATGCCCTGAAAAAACACAAGCATCACGAACAAGAAGAAAAACATGATAACGAGGAAGCCAATCTTAAGCACGCTATAAATGGTTATATTTTTGGCAACCTAACGGGAATGGTTGCAAAACAAGGCCAGCGCGTTCGTTGGCATTTAATTGGTATGGGTACTGAAGTCGATTTACATACCGCGCATTGGCATGGGAAAACCGTACTTGATCGCGGGCACCGTACCGATGTGGTAGAACTATTACCCACATCTATGCGGAGTGTAGATATGCTTGCCGATAATCCTGGTAACTGGTTATATCATTGCCATGTCACAGATCATATTACGGCCGGTATGACCACACGTTGGAAGATAGAGAAAAATTAATTTTTGTTAGGCCATAGAGTCAGGCTGTACGCCACTGCAAGCAACAAAGAGAATAAAGCAATCTACAAAATAAGAGATATTAACCAAATAGATTGCTGAGTTCATTCTGAAAAATATTTTTTCAGCTGCTCCTCGTAATAAAAAGGACTTTAACATTTAGAAACGTAATATATACAGCAAAGTATATGGGACATTAGTTAATGTATTTGTTTGTAATTTAGTAACAGAGACAATGTGCAATCTGAGAAGAAAGTACATACGCATTAAAAGATTTACGCAATAAGCTAAATATGGAGAATTGTAATGGATACTGCGCGAACTATCATACCGATATTTTTATATCATTGTACATTTTGATGCCGTTTATAGCTTATAATACATCGCAATATTTTATACAGAAAAATTATCGACTTACTCATGATGCTACAATCTGCTCCTTCTATTTTATGTTTGTCCGGTTTTGATCCCAGCGGTGGTGCAGGCGTACAGGCGGACATTGAAAGTATTGCCAGCATGGGAGGACATGCTGTACCTGTTATAACGGCATTAACCGTACAGGACACTAACAATGTTTATGATGTACAAAGCGTAGATAGCAGTTTCTTTATTGAGCAAACAAGTAAATTGCTTGAAGATGTTTCAGTTAAAGCCATTAAAATCGGTATGGTTGGTTCTGTTAGCATCATTGAAGCTATAAGCACCATTCTAAAACAAAATGCTAACTTACCTGTAATTTATGATCCGGTGCTTGCGGCTGGTGGTGGAAAAAATCTCACCCAAAACGACATGCTCGATGCTATAAAAGAATACTTATTACCGCGGACAACTATCCTTACGCCAAATAGTCCTGAAGCACGTAAATTAAGTGGGCAAAACGATCTTCAAGAATGCGGTATCAACTTAATGCAACAGGGTTGTGAGTCTGTTTTATTAACCGGCACACATGAAGAAAAAAAACACGTCGATAACTTATGGTTTAACCAGGGAAAATATATTGAAACTTTTAGCTGGGAACGCTTGCCGCATGAGTACCATGGTTCCGGCTGTACCCTGGCTTCTGCCATCGCCGCACTAGTTGCCCAGGGGCTCGACGGCTTTAATGCGGTTAATGAAGCGCAAGATTATAGTTGGCATACATTAAAACATGCTTATCGCATTAGCACTGATGGCCAATACATTCCACACCGTTTTTACTGGCAACATCCTGATGCATAAAAAATTAAAGGGGCTTTATGCGATAACAGATGCAAAATTAATGGGCAAGAATCTGCTCAGCATGGCAGAACAAGCTATTAACGGTGGCATCACTATTTTACAGTACAGGAATAAAATGGCCTCCATCACGCAGCAACAGCAGGAAGCCTCAGCACTCGCAGCACTTTGTAAAAAAAATAACGTGCTCTTTCTCGTTAATGACAATATTGAGCTTGCCATTAAAGTCAATGCGGACGGTGTGCACCTCGGACAGTCTGATACAAACCTGCAACAAGCTCGCGAACAGCTCGGCGATAAAATTATTGGGGTGACTTGTCATAACGACATTGAGCTTGCGCGGTTAGCACAACAACAAGGAGCAGATTACGTTGCCTTTGGCCGGTTTTATAGCTCTCAAACAAAACCTTCTGCCCCCCCTGCTGAACTCTCAATTTTAACTGAGGCCCAAAAAAGCCTGTCACTTCCTGTGGCTGCTATCGGCGGAATCACACCCGAAACAGCTGCAATATTACTGAATCAGGGCGCTGATATGCTGGCAGTTATTCACGGTATATTTGCCCAGGATGATGTCTTCGCCGCCAGCCAACAATTTGTTGAAATTATCGATTCACCTAATCAGTAAGTCTGATTTATAATAACAGCTATTAATTACCTGAAAACAAATCCAACGTTAATAATATGATTAAGGAAAAATGCTATGTCACGCTCTAATGAACTCTTTGCCGCAGCTCAACAACACATTCCCGGCGGTGTTAATTCTCCGGTGCGAGCATTTAAAGGCGTAGGTGGAGATCCGGTCTTTTTTAAAAAAGCCAAGGGAGCTTATGTTTATGATGAGGATGACAATCAATACATTGATTATGTTGGCTCATGGGGACCGATGATTGTCGGTCATGCACATGATGATGTTTTAAAAAGCGTACAGGCTACCATGCAAAAAGGCCTGAGTTTTGGTGCCCCGACTGAACTTGAAACTCAAATGGCTGATCGTGTTTGCGAATTAGTACCTTCGATGGATATGGTTAGAATGGTCAGTTCGGGCACGGAAGCGACCATGAGTGCATTACGTTTGGCGCGGGGTTATACCGGACGCGATAAAATTGTTAAGTTTGAAGGCTGTTATCACGGCCATTCAGATTCTTTGCTGGTTAAAGCGGGTTCAGGTGCGCTGACCTTAGGCGTACCAACTTCACCCGGTGTTCCGGCGGCTCTTGCCGAAATGACTCTCACTTTAAATTACAACGACATCGAGGGAGTGAAACAAACCTTTAAAGAAATCGGCGACCAAATTGCCTGTATTATTGTTGAACCTGTTGCCGGTAATATGAATTGTATTCCCCCTGTTCCCGGTTTCCTTGAAGGCTTACGGGAAGTTTGTGATGAATACGGTAGCGTACTCATTTTTGATGAAGTGATGAGCGGTTTCCGTGTTTCACTCGGCGGTGCACAAGGCCACTACAACATTAAACCTGACCTGACCACCTTAGGAAAAGTGATCGGCGGCGGTATGCCGGT
>Ga0316207_10002231_pt1 | contig 20582 bp, 25 predicted proteins | sample 6weekpyrite_MG_FD_204943 | JGI IMG/M metagenome (GOLD analysis project Ga0316207, IMG submission 204943) | Microbial mat bacterial communities from mineral coupon in-situ incubated in ocean water Damariscotta River, Maine, United States -... | ecosystem: Environmental > Aquatic > Marine >...
CAAGTTCTGGCCCCTCTGGGACAAAGCGGAATTCCTGTCCGGTACTCCGCTCGAATACGGCAAGGCTCATGCGGGTCTGCCCAGCGACCGGGATGCAGTGGCGCGTAATTCCCGCCCGATCGATCAGGTCGTCGAGCAGGCCGCCGCTTGCCCCGCCGGCACAATACGATGCCGTGACCGGCGCGCCGAGCCGGTGCAGTACGCGCGCCACGTTGATGCCGCCGCCGCCGGGGTCATAGCGCTCGTTTGCGGTACGAATCTTGTGCGTGGGGCGGACGACGTCGGCTTCGCAGGCGCCGTCGATCGCGGGGTTAAGAGTGAGTGTAACGATCCGGTCCATGGGACCATTCTTGCCGTCATGCAGGTGCAAAGGGCAAGGGGCAGCATAAGACGATTATCGCCGCCACTTTCGCCCGGGCCATGCTTCCGGGCTAAACCACTGGCAAACGATATCGGGGCGTGCATCGGCAAGAGCCATGAACCCCTCGAATGTCGAAACGGCCTTGGCGCAAACCAGTCTTGTCAGGTTGCGGCAATTGATAAGCGGGGAAAGATCCTTGTCCCTCACGCTTGTATTCGTCAGCCACAATTCCCCGAACGCGAACCCGTCCAGCGGCTCGAGGCTTTCCAGCTTTTGCGCCGTGTTGAGCGAGCCGTCGAGGCCAAGCGTGATCAGCCGGTCCTTGAGCGGGCGAAGCCAGCGCAGGTCGCCGAGATGCTTTGCATTCTCGATGCTGAGCCGAGTAAGTCGGGGCAAGTGCAGGATCGGCGTGAAATCGGTGATGTTGCGCGGGGAATCCAGCTTCAATCGGTGAAGCTTGCGAAGCCGTGTCAGCCCCTCGATGCTATCTGCCGTGACCGGCCATTCCAGTTCGAGCCATTCGAGATTTTCAAGCGCGCAAATCTCGTCGAGGAAATCCTGGTTCACCGCGCTTGCGGTAAGAATACGGAGGTTTTGCCGTGTGGAGATGCCGCGAAAAGAATTCTTCTGGCGATGATGGACACCGATTTCCGCCTCTGGTGCGATGCCCAGATTTTCGCTGAATTCATCTGCGCTCATAGCGTGCACTCATGCAGGTGCCATCGCATCATCGCGCATCATTTCGGCGGCTTTCTCCGCGATCATCATGGCAGGGGCGTTCGTATTGCCCGATGTGATTGCAGGCATGACCGAGGCATCGGCAACTCGCAGCGCGCGCGTGCCGATCACGCGCAGCCGTTCATCGGTGACCGTGCCCATCGCAGCGGTCCCGACGGGGTGAAAGATCGTGGTCGCAATCTCGCCAATTGCCTGAATGAGATCCTTGTCGCTGGTAATATCGGCACCGGGCCGGATTTCGCGCGGTTGATACCGGCTGAGCGAAGGCTGCGCGACGATTTCGCGCGTCAGGCGCACGGCCGAAAGAGCGACTTGCCGATCTGCCTCTTGCGACAAGTAATTGGGGCGGATCGCGGGATGATCGTCCATTGCCGCGCTGGTAATGTGGCTCGACCCCCGGCTGGCCGGGCGCAAGTTGCAAACGCTGGCCGTAAAGGCGGGGAAGGTGTCGAGCTGTCCGCCAAACGCTTCGAGGCTGAGCGGCTGGACATGGTATTCGAGATCCGCCGTCGAAACATGGGGCGAAGACTTGGCGAACATGCCGAGCTGGCTCGGGGCCATTGCCATGGGACCGGAACGGTTCAACACGTATTCCAGCCCGATGAGCGCCTTGCCCAGCGTGGTTGCGGCGCGTTTGTTCAAGGTGGACACGCCCGTCACTTCCCACGCGCAGCGGATTTGCAAATGATCCTGCAGGTTTTCGCCCACTTGCGGCGCGTGGGACCGGACATCGATGCCCAATTGGCCAAGCCGGTCGCCATCGCCGATGCCGCTTCGCTCCAGTATTGCGGGAGAGCCGATGGCTCCTGCGGCCAGCACGACTTCTCCGTCTGCAACGGCTTCGTGCATCGCGGCGCCAATGCGATACCGCACGCCTGTGGCGCTGGTGCCGTCGAACAGGATCCGTTCGGCATGCGCGCCTGTCACGATCTTGAGATTTTCGCGCTTTCTCACCGGGCGCAAAAAGGCGTCAGACGCGCTCCACCGAATACCGCGCCGCTGGGTCACTTCGAAAAGGCCGGAGCCGAAATTGTCGCCATCGTTGAAATCGCCGGTACGCGGTATTCCCGCCTCTTCGGCAGCGTTCTGGAAGGCGTCGAGAATGTCCCAGCGCAGCCGCTGACGCTCTACCCGGATTTCTCCGCCGCTTCCGTGAAAGGCGTTTTCGCCGCCAAAGTGATCCTCCATCCGGCGAAAGAGCGGCAGGACATCATCCCAACCCCAACCCGAAAGGCCCATTTGCCGCCATCCGTCATAGTCGGCAGCTTGCCCTCGCATGTAGATCATGCCGTTGATGGAGGAGCACCCGCCCAGCACCTTGCCGCGCGGATATTTGAGCGCACGGCCATTCAGGCCCGGCTCTGCATCCGTGCTCATGCACCAGTCGGTACGCGGATTGCCGATGCAATAGAGATAGCCCACGGGGATCTTGATCCAGTGGTAATTGTCACGCCCGCCTGCTTCCAGCAGCAAGACACGGTTTCGCGGATCCGCGCTGAGCCTGTTGGCCAGAACACAGCCGGCGCTGCCAGCCCCCACGACAATGTAATCGAACCTCTCCATGCTGCCGAGGCCAGCACAACTTCGCTTGCCCCGCAAGTCCCGTAGTCAAACTATAACGCGCCGCGATGGGGGAGCTTTCGCAGAACTGGGGCGTTGTCAGGGCATGAGAATGTCTTTTGCAACCTGCTGTTTGTCTGGGCCGGCGCTTGCTCTTTTCTCGCTGGCCCTTTCCGCCTGCGACACTGCGCCAGACAGCGATCACGTCGGGACAGAGGCGCCGGATAGGCCGCAGGCCCCGCCCATCGCGCCGCCTGAAATCGATCTGGATGCCCCGAATGCGCCAGAGCCAGTGCCGCTTGCGCTCAAGCTTACTCGCAACGAATGGGCGACCGCGAAGAACCGGGGTTCGTGCGCGCCCATGGTTCTGACCAGCGATGGCGGCGCCCCTGCCGATGCGCGCCGCGCGAATTTCGCAGGGGGCTGGGGCGTTGCCTTCGATACAGAAGATGAGCGTAGCGCCTATGGCGTGGCGGGGGCTGGGCTGACCGCCGCGGACCGTGCCGCCGGACAGGAAGAGCGGATCAAGGCGCAATGGCCCTATTTCATGGAACTGCCGGACCTGCCTGCGCCGTCGTTTGCCGGCTATGGTCGGGAAGGCGCTGAACGCTACCGCGCGCAGGTGCCCGACGGCGTAGGCGAAAACTCCCTCGCCTATGTTCGGGTGGCGGGGCAGGATTGCACATACAACGTATGGAGCCGGCTGGGCCGGGCACATCTGGAAGTTCTGCTGCAATCGCTGAGGCCGGGGCCGCGGGAATAGCGGACACGAAAAAGGGGCAGGCCAATGCGGCCTGCCCCTTTTATGCAAACGTTCGGCGCGGTGTGATTAACGCTGTGCGACGAACACCGTGCTGAGCGGTTCGACGCTGTCACGCGAGAACGAGACCGGCTGGCCGTCGTACGTGCCGCGAACGCGCTTGTCCGAAATCAGAAGGCGGAACGAGTCGCCCTGGCTGGTCGTGCCCTTCACGAGGGTCTTGGAGCCGACTGCCTGGACTTCGTAGTCATAGGAAACATCGTCGTGCTTGAACGTTTCGGTGTCCTTGGCCGAGGCCACGGAAGGAGCCGCAACGGCGGCGAGAAGGGTGAGGGAGAGAGCGATTTTACGCATTGTAGCAATTCCTTTGTTAAGAGGGATTGCCCACTGACATCCATATATTGTGCGGTGCAGCATACGCAAAAGGCGCCATGCTGCAATTGCAATAAGAGGAAGACATTTGCTGTTTTTGCAAGTGCCGACGGGTTGGTCCGTTTACCATCCGTAGCGGCCATGCTGTTCAACCGAAATGCTGCGGATCAGAACAGGCCCGGCATCTCGCGCTGTGCAGCCGATGGGTGAGCGGGGATGAGCATCACCGGTTTCGACAGCGATTGCGCGCTCTGCCCGCCAGTGCTGATCGCAGTGCAGGCGTTGTTTCCCGTAACAAGAAAGGCAAGAGCGTTTGCGATAGAGGGCTCGCCCGGGTCGCCCAATTTGGTTTCAATGCCGTCCGATGCCCGGCAGGTGATCGGGAAGGTGGAGGCTAGGCCGTTATAGTAGTCGGCATTGCCATCGGCATTTTCGGTGCGAAAGACCACAACGCGCATACGGTCGTCGCAGTCGGGATTGTCAAACGCGAACTGACCCACCGGTTTGCCGTAAGTGTTCGATCCGACCAGCGCCGTGTTGCTGCCAAGGTAAGGGATCATGGCATTGGCGACGAGCTCGCTGGCCGAGGCGGTTCCGCTATGCCCGATGAAGGCGATCTTCATGGGCGCAATCGATTCCGGGGGCGGATCGAACAGTGCGGTTTCGTTGTAGTCTGCCGCCTTGGAATCGCGCACGGTCAGCCGAGAAAATACCTGTCCCGATTTGTCGGCGCCCATCAGATCGCCCATAAGCTCTGCAATGCGGACCAGCCCGCCGCCATTGTAGCGAAGGTCGATGATCAGGTTTTCGATCCCGCGGGATCGGAAATCGCCGAATGCGGCGCGCAATTGACCGTCGGCCGTGTCGATGAATGTGCGCAGGTTGATATAGCCGACCTTGGTTCCGCCCTCGTCGATGACTTTTACGCCATAGCGGTCGGAGATAGGGTCGATGTCGAATGCCTGCTTCGTCACGGCCAGGGTGCTCTCTTGCCCGCCGCCCGAAGCCGCAATGCGCAAGTATCGCCTTACGCCCGCCTCCGCGGGTCCGAGTGCAGCGGTAAGGCCGGCTGTACCCTCTGAGGCGACGATGTCCGCGACGTCGCGCATTGTGCCGGCGGTCTTGCCGATGGCAAGGATCTGCGCACCCCGGTCGATCCCCGCGGCAAGCGCAGGCCCGCTCTCGAAAGCTTCGAGCACGCGCAGCCGCGACGAAATATAACTGAGCCTGATTCCGAAGCCTGCCGCCGTGCCAGAGGAGATGTACGCGTTCTCTTCCTCGATCGAGGTGATGTAAGTGAAGTAGCGATCCTTGCCCTGCGCCCGGGCCGGAGCGACAAGCGCGTCCATATAACCCTGTACCGTGGCATGGTCAGATGGTCTTGCCGCCGTGTCGACGAGATCGGGGAACAAGTACCATTCGTCGATCACTTGCCGCGCAATTTCCTGACGCGCGGAAAGGGAGCAGGCCGCCGCTGTTTGCGTTGGTGTTGGCGCCGCGGTGGGCGCGGGGGTCACGGTAACAGGGCCGGATGAGGAACTGGCCTCTCCCCCACCGCAAGCAGAGAGCATGGCGGTTACCGCAAGGGCCAGCGGAATCTTGCACGGTTTCACTTTTGTCCCATCCATCATCGTGATGGCGGCATAGCAGTAGCGGCCATCCCCTTTGCTAGCACTCCTATTGCCCTGACAAAGCTGAACTATCGCTTAGCGTATTTACGGCAAGCAACTCGCGGGCAATCACGCCCAGCGCCCTCTGCATCGCGGCAAGATGCATTGTCCCCGATGCCGTAGCGGCAAGCTCGGTCCCGGGCAGGGCGGGCAAGTGCACGAAAAGGCCAAGCGGACCGTCCGGCAGGGCGCAAGGGCCGGTGAGCGCGGCGTGATAGAGATGATTGCAGACATAGCTTCCGGCATCGTCGGACACGTCTGCATCGATACCGCTGGCCGACAGCGCGGCAGTCAGCGCCGCGATATCCGCATCCGTCCCGCAAGCGCGGATCACGCCTTGCGGAGAGGGCGGGCAGTAACCGCCCGCATCGGGCCGGTTTGGCAGGACAGCGCTATTTGCGCGGCGTTCAAGCGTGATCGTGCGCGCATGGTTGCTGTACCCTGTCATCACGACAGCGCGGGTCATTGGCGATATCGCGGCCATCATCGCGGTGGGGGCCTCGCCATAAAGCGTGGGCAGCAAAACACGCCGGGCCCTGGCAAGGACAGGGTCACCAGATGCGGGCAGCGAGGATAGCAAGGATTGCGTCGGATTTTCGGCAACGCCGGGGAAGGCCGAGAAGGCCGTGATGAGCAAGGGCGATGTCACGGTATCGATGTCGTATTCGACGGAGCGCCAGTCAAGGCCGCGGCATGCCCCTCCACATTTTCCAAGCTATCTGGATATCAATTACATGAACCGAAAATGAAGTTCTCTTTAAAAAATATCGCGAGATAGGGGAACGATTGCTCGAACTCGCCTTATCGTAAGTTTGTGTTCGTCCTGCCGCAAAATATACAGCTTCCCGGATCCGTTTATAAAAATGGCGGTTATTTTCCCTGCCATGATGAAGAACGAACTTGATGCAAGATCTCCCGGCTTCCGCTGCCAGATTGGCGCGAGCGGGCATCCCCGTGGCGCCAGAAGCGAATAGCACGAAAGCGCTGAGATTGACCGAAAGCGCAATCGCGGTCGCCTTGTCGACGGGGCTGAACGCATCGAGAGCAATGGATATCGGACAATGGCGGGCGGTGCGCTGGCTTTCGGGCTGGGCTTCGCCGGCCTGTTCATGGCGGGAGCGGCGCGTCGCAGGCGCTGCTCCCGCTCCGGAGTGGCGAGGCGCAGCATGCTTTCTTCCGCAAGCCGCTGGACGGGCCGACGCCCGGCCGCGTGGAAGCTTCCGCCCTGCCACTCCGGTTTTTACGAATCATTCGGCCCCCGGCCCTTGCAGACCTAAGCAGAGGCGGCGATTCGGTCCTGCGAAGGCGGCCTTGCCGCCGCAGCAAGGGCGCGTTGGGCACCAAATCCGTGCAAAACGGGGTCGGCGCCTCTCGTAGAGGGGCGGCTTTTCCCATATCCCGCAAGATGGAGAAGCGCCCTTGCGGCGCAAGAGTACGACACGAGAACGAGTTTCAAGACCCATGCCCGATTGCCCTGCCTGGCTAACCTCTGCACTTGCCGACGCCCGCGACGGCGATGGCGCACTCACTGCTGCAAGGCTGGGTAGCGCGGATCTGCTGGGGGCAGGCGGGCTGAAACTGACGAGCGTGGCCTTTGACGACGGCGAAGAACTGGATCCCAGTTTCACTGCGGACGAGGAAGATGCCGCCGCCCCACCGCTTGATTGGACGCAGCCGCCTGCCGGCACGATGGAAATGGTCCTCGTGGTCGAAGATGCGGACGCGTCGGCCAAGTGTCACTGGCTGGTCTTTGGCATCGCGCCGCAGCGCGGCAAGCTGATGGAGGGCGAAACCCCGCCCAAGAGCGGCAAGAATGGCGCCGGCAACTCTGACTGGCTGCTCCCCGCTCCGCCCGAGCAGGACGAGCCGCACCGTTATGTATTCCAGCTCTTCGCGCTTGACGCGCCGGTGGATCTTGCCCCCGGCGCATCGCGCAAGGCGCTGACAGAAGCGATGGAAGGGCATGTCCTGTCCCTTTCGCTGCTGACGGGCACATATGCCCGCGAAAAGGAAATCGAGGATTGGGACGACATCGACGTGGAATAGGTCCGCGACCGATCCGCCCCGCTATTGAAGGGAGCCGAAAAATGGCCACCAAGAACAATGCCATCAACAAGCCGGTCGCCGTTTCGCCGACGCTGGAAGAAGTCGTCGGCAAAGGCCCGATGTCCCGCGGCGAAGTAACGTCGAAGGTTTGGGAATACATCAAGAAGCACGACCTTCAGGCTGCGGACGACAAGCGCATGATCGAGCCTGACGCCAAGCTTGGCGCAGTCATCGGCACCGAGAAGATCTCGATGTTCAAGATGACGGCCGCGGTGTCGAAGCACCTCGGTTAATCGGCTGCTCTTTTCCGGCGGGGCCAATCGATGACCCCGCCGGACCAGAGTGCAAGCCAGATCAGTACCGGCTGCGCCAGCATCCGGGGCACGTGATAGGCAAGACCCAGTCCGCCATCGCCGAGGGCAAGGTCGATCATCATGTGGTTCGCGTTGGCGGGCCATACGCACAAGGCATAGAGAGCGAGGCCGACCGCACCGGCCTTGCGCAGTGTCATGGACCTGCCCTGCAAGAGCGCGATTGCGCCAAGCCCTTCCGCAATTCCGGTCGCCAAGACGATGAATTCGGGCAGGGGAACCCAATCCGGCATGATCTTGAGGAACGTCGCGGGCACCGCGATATGCGCCGCCGCAGCCAGCAGGTAGAGCGCGGCGAGAAACCACCGGGCAATCAGGCGTGGCATGGAGTCTGCTGCCAATCTACTCATCCTTCACTTCAAAGCGGGTGAACAGGCCTTTTGCCATGGCATCGGGTATTTCGGCGACAATGCCGTATTCACCTGTCTCGAGGTCGACCTTGAAATAGCCGGTCGACCCTTGCGGCATGTCGTGAATGCCGCCGACGAACTTTGCCGGAGCCGGGACCTGCTGCCCGTCATCGGGAAAGAAATCCGGCCAGCGCGCCGCCGCCGCCACGTCGGTGCCGGGATCGATCCGGAACACGTGCGCGTCGTGCCCGACGAAATTGTTATAGAGCTGCTGCTCGGCGAAATGGGCCCTGACCATGTTTTCGCCCGGCATAAAGGCACCGTCGGTGATTTCATACCCGGCGTTCGTGATCTTCAGCGTCACGTCGGCATCCGGCTCTTCCATGTTACCGTTTTCCGGCAGAACCGTCAGCGGCAAGACCATGCCCAGCTCTCCGGGCACCGGGTTGTAATTGTGCTGCGCGCCGTTCGATTTGACGTAACATTCGATGATGTAGTTGCCCGGTTCAAGATACATGGTCGCTTCGCCGGTGACGCCATCTGACATCATTCCGGGGCCGCCCAGATACTCGATCCGTCCCATCCATGCGGGAAAGGTGTTGGCGATCTCACCCGCCTTTTCGAAATCCCCATCGATGCGCGCCGTCAGCATGGCCTGTATCGGCCGCACGACCTGTTCGTCGAGCATTCGGGCGGTGATGCCATCGGGCAGGCGGTAGAGAATACCGTGATGCGTCATGCCGCCATCGTTGACAATACGAACTGTCGTCCAGCCCGACTTTATCGTGTCGGGACCCACGAACGACAGCCCTTCGACTTCGAGTTCGAGGACGTTCGTGGCCGGTTGTCGGCTTTCGGTCGCTGGCGCAGAACAGGCCATCAAGGCCAATAGCGGCGCGAACACGATCAATTTGAACGGCATCTGCACTTCCCCATGGGCGACCCGCGGCAATGGTATGTTGAGCAGATCGGCCCGGCCCGCGCAAATTCGCGGGCCGGGCCGGGTTGGATCACCGTTTTTTCACGTCGATCCGGCCAAGGATCCGCACGAAATAGGCCGTGGACCAGCCCAGCAGGATAATACCGCAGATCCCTTCGAGCGCACCGACAACGCGCCAGTCCTGCGCCATGGCGACATCGTCATAGCCGATCGCACCGTACGAGATGATCGAGTAGTAAACCGCCGTTTCCAAAGTGGGCAGCGCACCAACCAGGCGGAAGAAAAGTGCAAAAAGCCATATTTCGATGCCGTGGATAACGAACAGCGCGTAGACGATGGCAAGCGTCACGAAAATGCCGCGCACGGATACCGGCGGAAGGTGCGTGGCCCGCTGGTCCGAATCCGAAACGGTCACGAAACGGGTAAGCAGCGCAAGACCGAGGCCGTGGAAGGTCACGCACAGCATGATCATCGCGGTCGACCAGCCCAGCTGCGGCATGAGCATCTGGATTGTCTCTACGGTCTGATCGTCCAAATCCACTCCCCCTTGCGTCCAGCGCCTTATGCCCGGATCACGTATGGCGTGTCCGCAGATCACAGGGCTTTGACCCTCAGGTCAAGAGATCGAGCGTTCGCTCGTCCCGCTTTCCCTTGTAGAAGGCATTCAAGACGTCGGCGTAGGGGCCGTCTCCGGCGCTGGCCGCTTCGAAAAGCGTCATGCTGCTGCGAAGCTTCATCGCGTCGATCGGTGCAAGAATAGTGGCGGCGTCGCGCTCTCCCGACCATTCCAGCATCGCTTCGCAGCATTGCCTGAGCCGGGGGCCGAGCAAGGGGTGATCGAGATAGGCGCGCGCTTCGGCAAGATCGCGGATCGCAAAATGCCGGGCCATGTCGCTACGCGAAAGGCCGTCGATTTGCGGAAAGATGAACCACATCCAATGCGTCCGTTTCGTCCCGGCGCGCATTTCGGCGACCGCGCGTTCCCACACCCCTTCTTGCGCAGTGACGAAACGGTCCAGATCCACCGCCGGATCAGGCCTTGTGCTCGGGAAGGTCCTCACGCTTGGTCGATGCGATATCCTCAAGCTCGCTTTCGCTCATGCTCTCGTACATGTCCTTCGATGCGCCTTTCAGGTCCTCGACCATGGTATCTCCGCGCTTGGCGGAAAGCGCTGCGCCGGCCGCCTTTTGCTGAGCTTTGGACTGGGCCGGCATCAGTTCACCGCTTCCAGCTCGGATCCAAGCTTGAGAACCTCGTCGCCGTCGTCCTGCTTGACGAGATAAGCGGGATCGTCCTCTGTCCCGCTCCTCTTGACCTTGCTGCCCTTCAAGGTGCGTTCGACATCACGCTCGAACCTTTCCCTGACCTGGCCCTTGGCCGTGCCGCTGCCCCAGCTCCATTGAACATGCTGGTTCTTCTGGAAACGGGTGCCGGTCATTATTCGCCGTCCACGGCCGTGGGGGCAGCCTCTGCCGGCTGCACCTGCGCCTCGTTCAATTCATCGGCCGCTCCGGGGACCGGCTCGCCAGAGGTGGTGTAGGGGTCGCTGGTGCGCTCCGCGCCGCTTTCGACGGGATCGTCGGTGGTGGCCGCGCCGGTTACCCAGACGATTGTCATGGCAGCGGCGGCCAGTACGAGACTTATGATCAGGACGTAGCGCACCACGTGCGGTGTGCTTCCTGCGCGTGCCTCTACCGTGCTGACGTCCACTTCGTCGCCATGTCGTTCCATCGATCGCTCCTGTCTAATTCTGATAAGTCACGCCCGGCCACGCGCGAAACGCGGGCCCGAGGATTCATGAACAGAACGCGGCGGCAGGCGGAGTGTTCCGCCTGCCTTTGCCGTTTGCAAGAGCGCTACGGTCCATGCAGGCCGCAGCAATACGCCGTTTCAGGGGCGCAGCAGTTCGTTGATCGAGGTTTTCGAGCGGGTCTGCGCGTCGACCGTCTTGACGATGACCGCACAGTAGAGCGAGGGGCCGGGCGTGCCAGCGGGTAGCGGCTTGCCGGGCATCGAGCCGGGGACGACGACCGAGTAGGGCGGAACCTTGCCCATGTGCACTTCGCCGGTCGCGCGGTCGACGATGCGGGTGGAAGCGCCCAGGTAAACGCCCATCGACAGCACTGCGCCTTCGCCAACGTGAACGCCTTCGGCCACTTCGGCGCGGGCGCCGATGAAGCAATTGTCCTCGATGATGACCGGTTCGGCCTGAAGCGGTTCGAGCACGCCGCCGATGCCTGCGCCGCCCGAAAGGTGCACGTTCTTGCCGATCTGCGCGCACGAACCGACCGTGGCCCAGGTGTCGACCATCGTGCCTTCATCGACGAAAGCGCCGATGTTCACGAAGCTGGGCATGAGTACGACGCCCTTGGCGATAAACGAACCGCGCCGCGCGATCGCGCCGGGCACGACGCGGAAACCGGCATCGGCGAAACGGAGGTCGCTCCATCCTGAAAACTTGGACGGAACCTTGTCATAGGCGGGTGCACCTGCCGAACCGTCCGGCACGATTTCGTTGTCATTGAGGCGGAAGGACAGCAGCACCGCTTTTTTCAGCCACTGGTTTACGGTCCATTTCCCGTCCAACTTCTCGGCCACGCGCGCTTCGCCGCTGTCGAGCATGGCGAGCGCCCTTTCGACGTTCTCGCGAACCTCGATGCTCTCGGGCGTGACGTTGGCACGATCCTCGAATGCGGCATCGATGGCGGCGATCAGGGCAGTATTGTCGGACATGGCACTTCCTTGATGGGCAGGGGCGCGCCGCGGCGGCGGGGCCCGGGTGACGAACTCGGTCTGCCGCCTAGCTGCGGATGCGCTCTTGGGCAACAGGCCAGCGGTCCAATGGCGTTTCACAGGGGCGCATGTTCACGCATTATCCATTACTTGAATGGTAAAAAGCATCTTACGCCGGGCAGGATTTCGCGGAGCAGCTCCGGCCAACACCTTAATCCGGCATGGGGTCGATGACGATGACAGGGATGAAGCAGGGGTTGTATTCGGTGCAGAAACGCGGGCGGCGCATGTGCGCGGCGCTTGCAATGACGTCCGTTTTCGGGCTCGCCGCTTGTGGAGGCGGGGGCAGCGGCGGCGGCGGCGGGGTTGTTTCCACCCCTGCGCCCGCCCCGGCACCCAGCCCAAGCCCAAGCCCGACGCCGAGCCCGACGCCGGTGCCCAGCCCGAGTCCCACGCCCACGCCTTCACCCAGCCCCACGCCCTCACCGACACCGACGCCGACCAGTTTCAACACGGCGGAATACCGCATGTCGGACGGTAAAGCGCAGCACAACGCGATCACCGCCTGGCAGGACGGCTATTCGGGCGACGGCGTGGCCATTGCGATCATAGATTCGGGCATCGATGTGGACAGTCCCGAATTCGCGGGCCGCATTTCCGCTGCATCGCGGGACGTGGCCGGTTCGCGCACGATCAACGACGAGGACGGGCACGGCACCAATGTTGCCATAGTCGCTGCGGCTGCCCGCGATGATAGCGGCGTCATGGGTGTTGCCTATGACGCAGCGATCATCGCCTTGCGCGCGGACGCGCCGGGCACGTGTGCAAGCGCCGATCCGACCGACCCGTCGAGCGGGTGCAATTTCTATGACGACGACATCGCCGCCGGAGTAGACGCTGCGATTGCGGCAGGGGCGAAGATCGTCAATCTCTCGCTTGGCGGATCGGCTCCGACTCAGGAGCTGGTCGATGCCGTCACCCGCGCTGCGGCGGCGGACATGATCATCGTCGTCTCCGCAGGCAATGACGGCGATTCCGCCGACCCCGCGCTAGACCCCGACAATCCTGACCTGTTCGCGATCGGCCTGCGGCAGGCAGCGCCGGAAAACGTGATCATTGTCGGGTCCGTGGATGCCAGCGATACGATTTCAAGCTTTTCCAATCGCGCCGGGGGCGAGGCGCAATTCTACATCGCCGCCCGAGGCGAGGATGTGTGCTGCGTCTATCAGGATGGCGAGATCTATACCGAGACGAGCGGGAATACCCAGTACGTCTATGTCCTTTACGGAACGAGCTTTTCGGCGCCGCAAGTGTCGGGGGCCGCGGCGCTTCTGGCACAGGCATTTCCGAATTTGACGGGTGAACAGATCATCGACCTGATCCTGGCAGGCGCGCGCGATGCCGGCGATCCCGGGGTGGACGCGGTCTACGGTTACGGCGTTCTCGACATCGCGGCCTCTTTCGCGCCGCAGGGCGCGACATCGCTGGCCGGCACGGGTAATGCGGTGCGGCTGGATGAAGCGATGGGCGTTACCAGCGCGGCAATGGGCGACGGGGCATCGCAGGGGCAGCTTTCGGCCGTAATCCTCGATTCCTATGACCGGGCCTATGCCCTCGACATGGGGCAAAGCATTTCGCGCGCCCGGATTCAGCCCCGGCTTTACGGCGCGGTGACGGGCCGCACGGCGGGGCTTTCGGTAGAGGCGGGCAATGCCTCGCTTTCCTTTACGGTCGCGCCCGGCATGGCAGAGGCGGCAACGCCGGTGCCCTTGCGGCTCGATTTCGAAAATCTCGATCGTGCCCGGCTGCTGGCGGCGCGGATCGGTGCGCAGATTGCGCCACGAACCGAGTTTGCCCTTGGCCTGCGTGAAAGTGCGCGCGGACTTGAAGCCGTGCTGGCCGGGCAGGAGCGGCCTGCCTTTCTTGTCGCAGGCGAAGGCGGCAATGACATGGGCTTTACCGCACAGCGCGACGGTTCGATTGCGGTGCGCCGCAAACTGGGCGATTTTGGCCTGACCGGCTCTGCCGAAAGCGGAAAAGTCTGGACCGCGCCTCTCGGCGGTCTGGCCGCGCCGAAAAACGAGGTAAGCGGCTTCACCCGCTATTCTGCGCGGCTGGACTGGTCGGCGAATAACCTGTCGATGGCCGTCGGGGCCAGCTGGCTGGCGGAGGACGAGACGATGCTGGGCGCGCGCCTGTCCGATACGATCGGGCGCGGCGGTGCGGACAGCCTGTTTCTCGATGCCGCCGCGCGGCTGCGCCCGGCACCGGCATTGATGGTAAGCGCGGACTACCGCCGCGGCTTTACCCGGCCCGATGCGTCGGGATTGATTGCAGGCGGATCGCAATTCGAAAGCAGCGCGTGGAGCGTGGATGTCGAGCGGCGCTCGCTCTTTGCGCCGGGCGACGGGCTGGCATTCCGCCTGTCGCAGCCGCTTCGCGTCGAAGGGGGCGGCATCGGGCTCTATCTGCCGGTCGGTTATGACTATGCGAGCGAGACGGCGACGTTCGGCCTGCGGACACTCGCACTCTCACCCAGCGGGCGAGAACACATGGGCGAACTGCGCTGGTTCGGGCCCTTTGCTGGCGGCAATCTGACGGCAAGCCTGTTCTATCGCACCGATCCGGGCCACATCGCGGCCATGCGCGACGACAAGGGCGCCGCGCTGCGCTGGTCCGGCGAATTCTAGGCGATCACGCGCCGGGAGGCGGTCCGGCAAGCAATTCGCGCACGAAATTGACCAGCCCTGTCTGCCGCTCACGCCGCATGCGTTCGGCGTGCAGGATTTCGCGCACTTGTTCAAAGCAGCGGTCGACGTCGTCGTTTACGACGACATAGCGATAGTCGGACCAGTGGCTGATTTCGGCGCGGGCCCGTTCCATGCGGGCGTCGATCACTTTCATGTCGTCGGTTCCGCGTGCGATAAGGCGGCGGCGTAGCTCGTCGATGCTGGGCGGCAGGATGAAGACGGGCACCACGTCCTCGCTTGCACGCTGGTTCAACTGCTGTGTGCCTTGCCAGTCGATGTCGAAGAGGAAGTCTCTTCCTTCTTTCATGCCGTTCCAGATCTGCGCCTTGGGTGTGCCATAGCTATGTCCGAAGACATGGGCCCATTCGAGAAAGGCATGATCATCGACCATGTCGTCGAACGCCTTTTGCTCGACGAAGTGGTAATCCTTCCCGTCGACTTCACCCTCACGCATCGCGCGCGTCGTGGCGGAGACGGAGAGGAACAGTTCGTCGTCGGCAGCGAGCAGCTTGCGCGCGATCGTCGTCTTGCCCGCGCCCGATGGCGAGGACAAGATGAACATCAGACCGCGCCGCTGGAGCGAGGTGTTGTCTTCCGGTGTGGTGTTTGCAGCCATGCGCGCTGATGGCCAATAGAGGCAGGGACGGTCAAGTTCCCGGGTGCATTTTCCTGCCGGTTTTGCCGGTCAGATGCACGAATGGCCGGCAAGGGGGCCGGCCATTGTCTTTTCGCGCGATCAATCTTCGGCGTTTTCCATACGGTCGCGCAGCTTTGTCCGGCCCGTAGAACGCGAATTGCGCTTGCCCGATGCACGGTCGAACAATGCCTTGCCCAGAATGCCGCCGCCCACGATCAGCGCGCCGGGCAACGAACGGGTTGCGATGCGCGCGATGGCGACCGAGGCCAGTGTCTGCGACATGGTGCGCCCCTCTACGACCTTTTCCGCTTCCTCTCGGCTATAACGCGTTCGCAGCAGCGCTTTTTCCGTGAAATGGCGGGCCAGGCGGCCCGATGCGCGCAGGGCGATGTCGGTGACGATGAGGTTGGTCCAGGGATTGGGGCTGAGACCGGGAATACGGCGCTTGGGCATGGGTGTCCTCTGCTTGCTGTCCGGCCCCCGTTTCGGGAAGATGCCGCGCAAGCGGGGCTGACCGAACCTTACTTTTTCTTCCCGAAGTCGACCGTAACCACGTTAGAGCCGTCTTCCGAGACGCTAGTATCAGAAACGCCGGGGGAGCCGCCCTGTTCCAGATCGTTTTCTGCGTCTTCGTGCGGTTCGGGCATCGGATCGGAATCCATCGCCTGAAACTGCAGGCCGAAATCGACCGCCGGATCGACGAACGCGGTGATCGCGGCAAAAGGAATCACCAGCTTTGCCGGGACCTGGTTGAAGCTGAGGCCGACGGAGAAAAGGTCGTCTTCCACCGTCAGGTCCCAGAACTTGTTCTGCAGCACGATCGTCATTTCGTCCGGGAAACGGGCGCGAAGGTCCGCCGGGATCGAAACGCCGGGCGCGCCGGTCTTGAACGTGATGTAGAAGTGATGCGCGCCGGGAAGTTCGCTGCCCGATGCCTGTACCTCGTGAAGGACGCGGCCCACGACGGCACGCAGGGCTTCCTGGACGATTTCGTCGTAGGGGATCAGGCTATCGGGCGGAGTGTCGCTCATGCGGGACGGATTGACCGTTCATCCCCGCGCGGTCAAGCCGGAAAAGGCAGATTTCCGGTAAGTCTTCGATCCGGGCATGGCAGCACCGGTTGTGACAGGTGTCTGGAATCGCCAGTGAAAACCGATCTGCACGCCCTTGCAATGGGGCCGGATGGCGGATCGCGTCTTGCGCCGAGCACAGCCGCGCGTATAGCGGGCGCCATGCGTACCGGATCGATCTCGCGAAAAACCAAGGAAACCGCCATCGAAGTGGCGGTCAACCTCGACGGCACGGGCGAATATGACATCGCCACCGGCGTGGGATTTCTCGACCACATGGTCGAGCAGTTCTCGCGCCACTCGCTTATCGACGTGACCATGAAAGTCGATGGCGACCTTCACGTCGATCAGCACCACACAGTTGAAGACAGCGCCATCGCCCTGGGCGAAGCGCTGCTTCAGGCGCTGGGCGAAAAGCGCGGCATTGCCCGTTACGGCCATGCCTATTCCCCGATGGACGAGACGCTGGCACGTGTCGCGCTTGACATATCCGGGCGGCCCTATCTTGTCTGGAAGGCCGGTTTCTCGCAGCCCCGTCTTGGCGAGATGGACACCGAGCTTTTCGAACACTGGTTCCACTCGGTCGCACAGGCGGCGGGAATCACGCTGCATATCGAACTGCTTTACGGCCAGAATAATCACCACATCATCGAGGCGATCTACAAGGGATTCGCCCGCGCCATGCGCCAGGCGGTCGAAATAGACCCGCGCAAGGGCGATGCCGTGCCCTCGACCAAGGGGCTTTTGGGCAAGGGCACGATCGAGGTCTGATGCCATGCCCGGACACGTCGCTCTTATCGATTACGGCGCTGGCAACCTGCAATCCGTCGCCAATGCGCTGCGTGCGGCAGGGTCGGACAACGTAAAGGTTACCGACCGGCCCGACGTGGTGCTTGCTGCTGACCGGGTCGTCCTTCCCGGTGTGGGTGCTTTTGCCGCTTGCGCCAGGGCGCTGCGCGCCATTCCCGGCATGGTCGCCGCGATGGAGCGCCGCGTGCTGGACGAGGGCGCACCTTTCCTTGGCATATGTGTCGGCATGCAGCTTCTTGCCACGCGCGGGCGTGAGCATGGGGTGCACAAGGGGCTGGACTGGATCGCGGGCGAAGTCTTGCCGATCGAGGTGACCGACCCTTCGATCAAAGTGCCGCACATGGGCTGGAACGATGTCGCGCCGATGAAGCATCACGACGGCGCCGAACTGATCGAGCGGGGGGAGGCGTATTTCCTCCATTCCTATCATTTCATTGCGGACGAGGGCCGCGATATTGCCGCGATCACCGATCACGGCGGTGCGATTACGGCGGCCGTTGCGCGCGACAACCTGCTGGGCGTGCAATTCCACCCGGAAAAGAGCCAGCGTTATGGCATCGAATTGCTCGAACGTTTCCTTGAATGGAAGCCCTGAGAAGAAAGACCCTTCCATGATCGTATTTCCCGCAATCGACCTCAAGGCCGGTCAGGTCGTCCGCCTTGCCGAAGGGGACATGGACCGCGCCACCGTTTATGGCGACAATCCCGCCGCGCAGGCAAAACTGTTTGCCGAGGCGGGCGCGATGCACCTTCATGTCGTCGATCTCGACGGTTCGTTCGCCGGAGAAGCGCGCAACCGTGAAGCGGTGGAAAGCATCGTCGAGACCTTCGAAGGCTATGTCCAGCTTGGCGGCGGAATCCGCACGCCAGAGGTGGTCGAGGCATGGTTCGATGCGGGCGTGGCGCGCATTGTGATGGGCACTGCTGCACTGAAAGATCCGCAGTTCGTGAAGGACATGGCCAAGGAATATCCCGGCGGGATCGTCGTTGCCGTGGATGCAAAGGACGGCATGGTGGCCACTGCGGGCTGGGCCGATGTGTCCGACGTTCCCGTCGCCGACATGGCCCGCAGGTTCGAGGATGCGGGCGTGGCGAGCCTGCTCTTCACCGACATCGGGCGCGACGGCATGCTCAAGGGGTGCAACATAGACGCGACGGTGGATCTGGCCCGTTCGGTCGACATCCCGGTCATCGCCAGCGGCGGGGTAAAGGGCCTGGACGATATCCGTATGCTGTCGATCTATGCGAATGACGGGATCGAGGGGGTCATCACCGGCCGTGCGATTTATGACGGGCGGCTCGATCTTGCTACCGCGCTAAAAATGGCGGCCAGCGCCTGAAGGGTGTAAACCCGGCAAGTCCCCTTTACCGACGGAGCATCCGCACCATGACTGTCCGCGTTCGCGTGATCCCCTGTCTCGACGTTGCCGAAGGGCGCGTGGTGAAGGGGGTGAACTTCGTCGACCTGATCGACGCCGGTGATCCGGTGGAGCAGGCGAAAGCCTATGACCTCGCCGGGGCGGACGAACTGTGCTTCCTCGACATTTCCGCCAGCCACGAAGGGCGCGGCACACTCATCGATGTCGTGCGCCGAACGGCAGAAGTTTGCTTCATGCCGCTCACCGTGGGTGGCGGCGTGCGCAGTGCAGAGGATGCGCGCGAACTCCTTCTGGCCGGCGCAGACAAGGTCGCGGTCAATTCCGCGGCCGTATCCCGGCCCGAAGTCGTGGCCGAGATTGCCGAGCGTTTCGGCAGCCAATGCGTCGTCGCCAGTGTCGATGCGCGCCGGGTCTGTGGACCGGGTGTGGATAACCCCGGTGATAGTTCTGGGGAAAGCCGGTGGGAAATCTTCACCCATGGCGGGCGCAAGGCGACAGGGATCGACGCGCTCGAACATGCAAGGCGGCTTGCCGATCTCGGTGCGGGAGAGCTGCTGGTTACCTCGATGGACGGTGACGGCACGAAAAAGGGCTATGACCTCGAACTGACCCGAACGATCGCCGATGCGGTCGGAATCCCCGTGATTGCAAGTGGGGGCGTGGGCAATCTGGGCCATCTCGTGGCGGGCGTGACCGATGGGCATGCAAGTGCTGTGCTCGCAGCTTCGATCTTCCACTTTGGCCAGCACACCATCGCCGAAGCGCACGAGGCGCTGCGCCTTGCCGGGCTTCCAGCCAGGAGCTGAGGCCGCGATCAGGCCGTTTTGGGGCCGGATGTCGCTTGTCGGGATCTATCGTCCGTTCGCAGATCGCTGATCAAAGGGGGTTGCCTTGTGCGGCGGTTTGGTTACATGCGCAACCAAACCGGTTCAATCCCCCTAAAGGCCCAGTTTCATGCGTTTTCTTCCGATAGCCGCAGCATCGCTGCTGCTGGCTTCTTGCGCCGCGACAGATGCGCCGGCTCCGCCCTTGCCCATTCGTACCGCGCCGAACGCCCAGTTCATCGAAGGCGACTTGCGCTATCTCGCGTCCGACGCGCTTGAAGGGCGGCAGACTGGCGAGCGCGGGTTTGATACCGCGGCGAACTATGTTGCGGGCAGGTTCGAGGCAATCGGCCTGAAACCCGGCGGCGATGACGGCACCTGGTTCCAGCGGGTGGATCTTCGGTTGAAGCGTTACGGCGAAAAGAATGGCAATACGATTGCGCTGAACGGCCCCAACGCGGTCCAGCTCACGCAAATCGAAGACGTGCTGGTCACGGGCCGCGGAGCTGCGGAAAGCGGGTCAATCGAGGCGCCGGTCATCTTCGTTGGGCAGGGTTTCGTCGACAGCGAAGGCGGACGCGACGATCTGGCGGGCATCGACCTTACCGGCAAGATCGCCCTCGCGCTTTATGGTGCGCCCGAATACCTCGGCGCGGAAGAGGGCGCATATTACCGCTCCACCCGGATCGACCGTTTGAAGGAAGCGGGTGCGATCGGAGTCATTTCGCTTAACGAGCGCAAGGCCGACGAGGAGCCGGACGACTGGGAGCAAAGCAAGGACTACTACTTCAACTATGTCACTGCGACGTGGGTGGGCCCCGATGGCACGGCATTCGGTTCCGACGGCGATTACGAGGTTTACGCAACGCTGCGCCCGGATGCGGGAGAGCGGCTTATGGCGCGGCAGCCCTTTTCGCTGGAAAAGGCATTCGAGATTGCCAACGATCCAAATGGCCGCTTCACGCCGTTTGACACCGGCCTTACTGCCACGATGCGCTGGGACCAGAAGTTCGATCCTGTCGAGAGCCGCAACGTTATCGGCATGGTCGAAGGGGCCGACCCCGCGCTGAAAGATGAATACGTCGTCCTTACCGCCCATCTCGACCATGTCGGCATGGACGATCCCCATCACGGAAAGGCGGACGAGGATGCGAGGGCCGGAGTTGATCATGGCCCCAGGGACCTCATCCACAACGGCGCGATGGACAAT
>Ga0316207_10002232_pt1 | contig 20562 bp, 18 predicted proteins | sample 6weekpyrite_MG_FD_204943 | JGI IMG/M metagenome (GOLD analysis project Ga0316207, IMG submission 204943) | Microbial mat bacterial communities from mineral coupon in-situ incubated in ocean water Damariscotta River, Maine, United States -... | ecosystem: Environmental > Aquatic > Marine >...
CATATAAATAACCTTTTATATATTCTTCGCATTTTCATATCACCGTTATATTCATAATTACGGATTTAACACTTTAGTTAAGCGCCCGGTTCGAGAAAGCCCGCCCTTTCGTTCGGTGACTGGTCGTATCAAAGGTGGATTAAATCGGGTTAGTTGTTCGAATACTCGGCCAGATATGCCGCTATATTTCAGCTACTTAAACACCAGATTCGAGTATAACTTATTTTTCATATGCCTGGACGCGACTATTTAGTAACCATATAATCATTATTTGGTTTTGCAATGCTGGATTTTATTATTTTAATCCATTTTGGTTTTTTTCCGAATTTTGCATGATATTGTGCGTTAAAGGCATAATGGCCATTTACTATATCGCTAAGGGGAACACCGTAGCTAGATAGAACTTTTTGCTTTTCATATAACATAAGTTCCAACAAAGTAGGGAATATATTGTAGTGGCTGGAGCGATTATAGTTATTTGATAGATTTTTTCCCCAATTGATAGCATTTGTTGTATTACCTGTAAGAATCACCAAAGGGACAATGCCTTCTTCTATGTTGGGTGATTCCGTACAGTGTGTATGTAGACCAGGATTTCCACGCTCATGCAGATCCTGCCCATGATCAGATGTATAAATAATAACGGCCTTGTTTAAATCTGCATGACTCAATATAAATGAAAAAAATTCACCAACATTCCAAAGCAACGTGTTTCTATAAGAATTCCTGTACAACAACCAGTCATCTCCCCCTTTAAATCCTTCTCTTGAACCCGTATCAGTTATATTCAAAAAATTCCCTCTTGATAACACAGGTTTATACTTCAAGAATTCATCTGGATATTTGTCGTGAATTGGAAAGTGGGCTCCAATTTTATTAACAATGACAAATTCTTTTTCGTCATTATTTATTAACTCTACCAGCAATTTTGATGCTTCAATATCTCTTTGTTGAACTGGAGTTCCATCGAATTGTATAAATTTGTCAATATCTTTTAGTTCCAGTTCATCCATCTTGTTCTGTAACTTTCCTCCTGTTCTTTGGGCATCAATATATACATTTTTTAAACCTGCTTTTTTTGCATACTGCCAAATAGATGGCATAGTATTATTTATTTCTAAATAATTAGTTCTTGTTCCACCATAACGGAGAGTAACATTTGTCTCCGTACTACAATTTGTTATTGAAGCCGCCAGCCCGTAATTAAATATTACTATATTATCTGGTTTATTATGTAAATTTGATTTTACACCATAATCAGAATTTATATCTAAATAATCACCTCTGATACTTTCATCTATTATTAAGATAATGTCATGCTTTACTACCTTATTTTGCCTGTTTATATTTACCGCCTTTCTCTCTCCAAAGTCATGAGCCAACGTATCATATAAATATAAGTTTGCATAAGATAATGGTACAAACATTCCTGGCATGCCCCTGCCGCCGTCTCCACCCCTCATGAAAAGCAATCCGGTAAACAATAGCAAACCTATAGCAGGGGACGATATGTTTACTGTTTTTGATAGTGGTAACGTGTAATTTGGTTTTAACCAAATACCTACAAGTAAAAAAAGACCTTTTGTTAAAGCAATGCCTATGGCAACATAATATTCCGATATTGCGTCACCAATAAATCCGCGAGCATTCAGCAATGAGACAAATGTTGAGTAAGTGAGAAACTCCGCCATAATTCTCAAACAGGCGTCGTAAAATACGAATGAAATAAAAAAGATTATTCCGAATACTATACGTATATAATTATTCTGAATGTAGGCAGCAACAAAGATCAAAGACGACAGAAAACAAAATATTCCCAAATAAAAAACTATCGTTAACAAACTATCTAATTGAGACAATCTATTTAAGTAGATCTCATAGTCCGCAAAGATAGCAAAGAGAATTAACGCGTATTTTAAATGGACTTTTAATTTCTCAACCGCAACAAACACTTCTTCACCATTTCTCTAGTGAGAGCTTATAATCATTTAGCGTGCTGTTTTTAAGCGCGCAGTTTCCTATATTTCTCTGTGCAGCAGCATTGCGAGTTTATAATATAATATACGCAGATATTTCAATTTTACTGCACTCAATACGCCAGATAAGAGCATAGTGCTATAAATTAAAAGTGCCATAATTTAAATATGGTGCACCTACTTATGTTGGCTAACGCTCAAATCTATCGAGACGTAGTCCATGTAGTATAGGTTTTACCACTGAAATATTGTATCCATCCCAGTACTATTGCCATATTGACCGTTGTAAAAGTACGTGCCAGGGCTACAATCCTGGCAATATATTTTAAATATTTTCCGCTATACTCAAATGCAAATAAGGATAGGAAATAGAAAACTATCTGGGCAAGAAGGGATAAAATATAAAAGCTACCTTCGCCTATCAAAAATAAGTTGGCCACAAATATCGTAACCAAAAATAGTGGTACTAGATACTTAATTAACTTGTGAGAAATCAATTCAAAAGAAAAAATGCCATATTTCATAGCATTAAACATTGTCAGATTATTAAATAAAGCTCTAATTGTCCGATTCGTAATTCTTGCTTGTCGGTTAAATTCACCACTTGAGTCTTTTGCTGCTCCTTCTATACAAAATGCCTTTTCCTCCAATATTCCTCTATACCCCTTTTTAATAACATTCAGAGGGATAACAAAATCATTTATGTCATAATCATTCAGTGCGTCATATAGTTTTTTTCTAATAGCAAAAATTGCTCCATCCGCTCCAACACAAGACCCTATTTTACTTTCAAGAATTTTTGTAATTTTCTCAATCATAGAATACAGTCCAATTGATTTTAAAACTTCGGAACCTTCTGCTAAGGAGTATTTAGTGTGCCCTGTTACAAATCCGACCTTTTCATTTTGAAAGTTTTTAACCAATTCAATAATAGAGCTTTTGTCATATAAAGAATTTGCATCAGAAAATACAATAATATCTCCACTTGATAATGGCACCGTCCTGTTCAAGCAGGCTGTTTTCCCAATTCGCCCTTCATAGTATCGAAGCACAACATTATCTGCCTCATAGCTTTCAACAATCTTGTTAGTGTTGTCATCAGAGCCATCAGATATCACCACTATTTCCAGTAAGTCTCGTGGATAATTAAGTTCAAGTGAGTTGCGAACTTTTTCTTCTATAGCACCCTCTTCATTGTAAGCTGAAATAAGAAGGGAAACTTTTGGTTGAAATTCACCTGCACTATAATTCAGGTTGTTCTTTTTATTAATTGCTGAGTATAGCCATAGGGCTACTGGATAACCTAAATACGCATAAAAAATAAAAAAAATCGAACCCCAAAATTGCCACTCCATTATATGCGATACATCCAATGCATTATTCTCTATTTGACTCCGCGACAACCCCAATTCCATCAGGCAAATCAGCTAGAAAAATCAGAAATTGCTCAGCAATCTTTTTTCTGCCTTCATCATTTAAATGACCGCCATCATTCGTATAAGTCGGTATCATAGCGGGGAATTTTGTCCCTTCTTTTAGATAAGTCAGTCTATATCCATCATCATCGGTTGATTCAACTTTTGCTAAATCGAATATAGGCTCCTTACCTTCATATGTTTCTAACAACATTTTATTAAACTCGTCCCGCTTAATGTTATCCTGATATGTCCTTACCTGTCGCCCCATCAATTTCTTAATAATATTCTTTGTTAGGGTTAATAAATCAGACCGCTTTGATGTCAAAGGTGTAGTAACATGAATAAATGTTGTATTAGGGAACTTATTTTTTAATTGGTCATATGATTGTTTATAAGTGCTGAAAATATTTTTGACGTCCGAATTTTCGCCAATATCTACATAGCAAAATTTCATTAAAGCAAGGTCTGCATTATTACCAATTCCTTTATCCATGATATCCGTGAAATCATTGAGTTTTGATATAGGGTCTGTATTGCGACCCACTTCAGAATGAGCAAACACTCCATTTTTCAACATTGCAGGGTCTTTTGTTTTCACAATGGTCATATTGATTTTCGGATATGTTTTTAAAATGTCCTCAACCCCATGAAGAATATTAAACCCCACCGATTGATGGCCAAAATAGATTTTTTTCTCTGAGAGCTTTGCCCAGGCAGAATCTGTGACATCAGTAATAGACTTATGAATAATCTGAGTAGACTGGGTGGTTTTCTCCATTTTTCCTCCTCCACAACCTGTGACGAATACCATAAGGGTAATAACTAAGAATAAATATCTAATCATAAGGCTCACCTTAAAAGTTATCATATACGTGCTCTAATAATTGCAACATAATATTATCAGAATTATCAAAGATTTGTCTCGGGTACGTTTTATGCTAGTATTGCTTTTGAGTACATATTGTTGAGTAGTTCGTTGTTTACTTCCTGCTATTCAGAAGACGCTAATTCTACCTGCTTTGCACCAATATCAAGCATCGACACCAGAGATCTTTCGCTGGAATATTTTTGTTGTGTGTCCACAACGCTAAATCCATCTGCGCATAAGGCAGCTCAAATCACGAAGGGTTTCTGCTACTGAATAATTTTAGCCTATCAGCATGGAAATACCCTATATTTGCTCTTATTATTTAGTGCTGAAGTATCCTCACGAATATTTTCTAAAAGCCAAAAGCTTATCCGTGCGCAAATGAGCGCTAAATATACGTAAATAAAGGCAAAACTTTCATCGAGTGTTGTGCTCGGCAGGCCCATAAATATATCTTATGGGCGCTTATGGGGGGGGCTATTTTCTTATCCGTTTGATTTTGAATATTATTTTGTGGGGTACCTTAGTATTAAGTATATATCTGAGTCGACCCCAATGAATCCAGTCTTCTTGAACACTATTTATTGCTTTGTTACACAAAATTATTCGGGTACTTTCCAATGTTCCTCAATACCAAGTTCGCTATCCGATTCGTCGCATAATATATATGTCCTATTGCCCTTCGATTCATAGTAAATACGTGAAATTAGTTCGCCAATGATCCCCGTAGACAAAAACTGAACAGACATCACAACAAACAGAACCCCAATTAAAAGTAATGGTCGGGATCCAATGCTTTCCCCTAAGAGCTTAAGAAATAAAAGATAACTTAGAATCATCGAGCCGATAGCGCCAAATATAAAGCCAATCATCCCAAAAAAATGGCCGGGCCGTGCATTGAACCGCATAAAAAAATAAACCGACAACAAATCCAACAGGACCCTGAAAGTACGTGATATTCCGTACTTGCTGGCTCCATAATTGCGGGGATGATGAGTTACAATTTGTTCCTTTATTCGATCAGGAGAAGTCCCTATGGCAATCCACGCCGGAATAAATCTATGCATCTCACCGTAAAGTCGAACATTTTTCAGGACAGAAGCACGATAAATTTTTAGGCTGCAGCCATAATCATGCAAAACAACACCAGTCATATTGGCAATCAACCGGTTTGCAAGATAGGAAGGCACCTTGCGTAATAATAAATTATCTTGACGATCCTTGCGCCAACCAACCAGCAAATCCAATTTATCATTTAAAAATCGATCTAGCATGCGTGGTATATCATTTGGATCATTTTGTAAATCCCCATCCATAGTGACAATAATATCCCCTCGCGCCATATCAATTCCTGCTTGCATAGCAGCAGTTTGTCCGAAATTACGACGAAATTCTATTATACGAATATGAGTTCCATATTTTTTTCTAAGCTCTTTCAGGCGCGGTACGGTATTATCCGTGCTTCCATCATCAACAAGAATTAATTCCCATGGGTAAACATAGGTCGATAAGGCTTTGTGAATCTCTTCGAGCAGAGGAGTAGAACTCTCCTCCTCATTATAAAGAGGGACGACCAATGAAACGAAAAGGCCTGTCTCATTTCCTTGTTTCTTACTATTTCTTGTAGTGGAATATTCTTTTGTCATTTTGACTCTGATACTTTTTGTGGGTTACGACGAATAAATTGCGCAAGAAGATAACCGATAAATGTTGTCGTTAAAATAAAAAAGTGTAGATTTATAGCCCCTTGTGCCACTTCTTCGGCATTGATTCCAAATGGTAGCATGGCACCAATAATGCCTGCCTCATAAGTACCTATTCCTGCAAAACTATGTATTGGTAGTATACTGGTTAAGTCTCCTGCGATTACTCCGAGCCAGGTTGCCGATAGGGGCGCTTGTACGAATAGTCGCAAAATTGCAGTCAACACCATTAACTTAATCAACCAATTTATTAACGTCCAGCCCCAGGAAGTCCAAAATGCGGATGAGGACAAGGGTAATGCTGATAAAATCTTAGCGAGAAATTTACTATACGTGGTCTTCTCGTTTTTGGCAAGATAGCTGCGTACCTGCTTGCTATAATGATAAATGAGCCAGGGAAAAGATAACCAGAATGAAAGCGTAAGCAGAGATAATGCGGGATTTTCGTCTATTTTAAATATAAAGAACATTCCAAAGCCGAGTATTGTATGTAGATCCAGCAGCCGAAACCATAGTAAAGTTGAAACCGACTGTGCCATTGGGACATTAAAGTAGCGCGCTAACAGCATTGGAAAACTAATTTCACCACTTCGCATTGGCAATATATTGTTAAAAAAATTATGTTGCAAAATTAGTTTAAAGCATGTGAGATAAGTGCAATTTATCTCAGGTTTCATATAACTGTAAAGCCTAACAGCCCGAACCGAATAACTTAGAAATAATATTAAAACGGCCAGTAATATCGAAACTGGTGTCAAAGAATGCCATGGTTCAAATAGCACATTCCATCCGATCCAGTGCTCTATGGCAATGATAAATATACATACCCAAATAGTATTAAGAAATAATTTAATTGGTGATTTTGTCATTATAATATTCTATATGCTTCTGTATTTTACTGGGGGTGTTTATCCTGGAACAGTTAAGGCCGACGCCTTGCCACACAAAATACAGATAGACCAAATGGAAGGCGCACTCCTGACGTTGCGACTCTGGACTCCATTTGAAGGATTCTGTAAAATAATTTATCAATTCCTCCCGGTACGTTGGATGATTGCTTTTTGATGGATTGCCTGTCTTCGGGAAGAGGGTACAGATTTTTCTTCAACATCCAAACCAGACGCGATAATATTGCAAGTGGGAACAGGGTTGAGTTGAAATATCCAACGGACAGCGGCTCGATTTCATCATCTGGCAGGATGTCCATCAAGGAAGTATGCGTATAGCGACGAAAATGTCTATTGGCAACATCATGATCGCTGAACATCCATTGGTAAGCAGGTGCCGTTAGAATAATAATAGCCCCCGGCAGCGTGTGATTTGCAATCCAGCGAAGAGTGCCATAGTCATCCTTGATGTGCTCGATTACGTCAAAACCAGCTATTAGTGAGTAACGACGCCCGGTTTCAAGTTCTGGAAGGCCAATGTCATAGACTGTTCTTACCACATCTGTACGTTGTTTTAATTTAGCAATTGCCACAGGATTGATCTCAATCACATCTAAGCTGCCATGTGATTTCAAAAGCTCCAGGAAAAAACCAGCTCCAGCACCAATTTCCAAACAGTCCCCTGGTGGTGGCGGGTAGCGATTTAAAAGATTATGTGCAAGACATTTCCTTCCCCTGGACAACCAGTTTCCAGTCTCACCGTAAAGCTGATTCGCTGCTTCTGATTCCACAATTTTCTCTCCTGGATGGACTACCATTTGGTAGTCGCACAAAGGCTCATTCAGTAGTATAGGCTGAATAGCAGGCAGCTGATCAAAAATTTCACCATATCTCTTCAACAAGACAGGGCTTCTCATGTAAATATGTAGTTGTCCGGCGTTTTGTTTCGATATCTTTATATATTAATTCTGCTTGAGCATCATCCAGTCCTAAAAATTTAGCCAGCCCATGTGCTGGAACATTGTGATTATGAGCCCATAGCGCATAATCCATTTTTTGATAAGGCAATGCAAAATAGAACTCATCTTGTCCCTGACTCAAACTATATGTATCTGTTGTAGGGACTGCATTGCAAACTTCTTCAGGTATGCCAAGGTAACGAGACATTGCGTAAACCTGGGTTTTATATAAATGCGCTATAGGTTTGACATCTGCCGAACCATCACCGTTCTTAACGAAGAAACCTTGGTCATATTCAAGTCGATTAGGAGTGCCCACAACAGCGTAATTCAATCGATCTGCATGAAAATACTCTATTGTTTTACGAATTCGCTGTTTGTAATTAGTGGCAGCAACAATAGTAAGGTACTCATTCAGAGGTAAGCGTTTCTCTAATAATTCGCCTGCCGGATTTTGTACGACCAGCATAAAGTGGTTGTATTGTCCTTCGAGGCCGCCTTTTAATATAATTTTGTTTTTCCAGCCATCACTATACTCTGGAAAAACACGCTTAATCGCATCATCGCGCGCTCGATAGCAACCAATGGCTTCCAGTGTGCTGGCGATATTTATTGTTTCATATTTCACATCTAGATGATCTACCAGTATCTGGCTGCGATCCCCCGTTTCCCGTGTAGAATCTTGTTCGGGCAATCTCAGGCAGAATACCTTATTTTTACCTAATGCTCGTACAGCCAGAGCTGCTGAGCATGTACTATCGATTCCACCAGACACGGCAATAACCAAACCACGGCGTTTCAATCTGGTACGAAGTGTATTGCCTATGAAATCACAAATACGATCTGCTTCTTTTTCATAATCAAGATCAAGTGCTTTATTGCTTAATTCAGTCATGATGATCCCTAACGCTCTATAAGTTTAAATCTTTGTAATTTTCCCGATGCCGTTTTTGGCAACTGTTCTATAAACTCTACTTCTTTTGGGATTTTATATGGGGCAAGATTTTTCTTGCAGTGTTTCATTACTGTTTGCTTTAAAATATCACTACCTTCTTTTTTTACGATATATACCTTTATAGCCTGCCCCAAAATATCATCTCTAATACCAATTGCCGCTGACTCCTCTATGTCTTCTAATTCAGCCAGCTTTTCTTCTATTTCTTTAGGGCTTATCCGGTTGGCACCAGATTTAATCATGTCCGTACGACGACCTGTCATGTATATATAACCATCTTCATCCATCTTTGCGATATCGCCCGTTCTCAACCAACCGGTATTCAAAATCTCTTGTGTCATTTCAGGATTCTTCCAGTATCCCTGCATGATATTTTCACCTTTTGCGTATATTTCACCTTCCGTGCCGTATGGAACAGGATGCCCATTATTATCACGAATCTCTAACTCTACGCCCGGTATCGCCTTACCAGCAGAACCGAGTTTCTTGTTGATTAACTCTGCCGGAATATAACCTAATCTAGCTGTGGCTTCGGTTTGTCCATACATCATAAAAAATTTGGATTGCGGAATAGCACACATGATTTGCTCGATATGCGCAGGAGGCATGGGGCCCCCAGCTTGAGTTACATACCGCATTGATGAAAGATTGTAATTTTCTAGCTTAGCGCGACTTAATAATATTGCGTACGTAGATGCAACGCCATAAAATGCAGTTACCTCGTGGTTTTGCATACTTTCAACCACTTTAGCTGGAAACATCATGCTATTTTCCATAACAATAGTAGCCCCTACCCCAAGATTTGTATGTAGCACAGAGTTTCCATACGAATAATAAAATGGCAACACGTTCAAAACCCGATCATCTGCTTCAATAGGCAAATATTCACGAATCGATGCCATATTTGCAGCCAGATTTTTGTGGCTTAACATCACACCTTTCGGTTCCCCCGTTGTACCCGAAGTATAGATAATCGCAGCCAAATCATTTTCATTAATTTCACAAGACTGAAGATGAATATCCATGCTCGATATTTTATCGAGGCTGACAATCAATTGAGTCCCCTCATCAATACGCCTGATGAGGAAAATTTTTGCAGGTTCAGATGATTTGCAATTCAGTACAGCAGGCTTTGCAAACCCAAAGGTCGCACCAGCATGTGCAATCCAATTATTTAATTCATCTTCTTTTGCCGCAGTGTTGAGCGCAACAACTACGCCTCCCGCCAGCAATACTCCATAATATAGAGCCGCATACTCAGGGCTATTCTCAATAATAAGGACAACCCTTCCCCCTCTTTCTAAACCTTGTTGCCGCAACAGTGTCGCCACTTTTTCAGCAAGTGTCCATAGCTCCGAATAAGAGAGACTATTGTCACCATGCACCAGTGCAGGCTTGTCCTGATGCTGACTCACCGCCCGCTGCAAATCATCAACAATCGTTGTCATAAAGTTGTGATAATACTCAAGCCGCTTGAGTTTTGGTCCCTATAAACTTGACAATATTATTTACCGAATCCAAATTCTCTGGAACCATATCTTCATCATCAACCTTAATCCCAAAGTCATCTTCTAAAAAGTAGATGACCTCTAATATTCCTGTTGAATCAAGAATCCCTTTTTCTAAAAATGAATCCGCACTGTTTAATGCTGTCTCATCATCCGTAAAAAGAAAATTTTCCAAGATATACAATCGTACTTTTTGTTCAACTGACATAAAATTGCCTCTTATTTTAAAAACTTGTTGTGCCAAATTTGTGTGGATAAAATTCCAATGAAAGCCATATTATCCTTGTAACCGATAGCCCGTCCCCGTTCTATTTTCTTAAGAAGAGCATTTACTTTTTCAGGATCAAAGAACCCGCATTCCTCCAGATGTTTCTGATCAAGTTCATTATAAACCTTGTCCCTACTATTCCCCCTAAAAAATGCCGGAATATCAGGTGCTCGATAGGGCTGCTTGTAGCGTTCGGTAATCCGTGGCGGCATGTATTTCTCCATCGCCCTTTTTAATAGATATTTCTCGTTCAGAACCTTCATTTTCAATTTTGGATGTAGTTTCGCTGCAAATTCCATTACTCTGTGGTCGAGAAAGGGAAAACGGCCCTCTACTGAATTGGACATCAGCATCCGGTCGCCTTGTGAGGACAAGAGATATCCTCCCATAAGGGTTTTAGTTTCCAGGTACTGTGCACGGTTGAAGTAATGCCACTGACTATTTGAGGCAGGTATTATTCCATGAAGTACTTTCTCCGGCTCGCTATTTAGACGTTGTCTAAACTGTTCGGAGTAGAAACTCTTGCATTTTGCTGTTGTCTCCCAGCGCGTCAGATGCGAAAAATGCCAAGAGTCAGGGCGATCCATCCCTATCCCGTAAAATGCCTCTGTAAAAGCCCTGGAATTGCCCTGACTAAGATCGAGATAGGGGTAAAGCCTTTTCAGTAGTAATGGGCGAAATGAGGATTTGGAGTTTTTTGCCCAAAATCGTCGGATTTTAGTTTCTTTAAAAATGTCGTAGCCCCCCAGCATTTCGTCCGCACCTTCACCTGTCAAGACAACCTTGAATCCCTGCTCCCGTACAAGGTTGGAAAGAATGCGCATGGGTACGGGTGCAGTACGCAAGATAGGCGACTCGGTGTGGTAAATGGTATCGACAAAATTAGTTGCAATATCATCATCCTGTACCATGATGTGGCTATGTTCAGCACATAAATGGTCGACCAAAATTTTTTGGTACTTTGACTCGTCCAATGATTTGTCATCAAACCCGATCGAAAAAGTACGTAAATGCACATTGCCATATTCTTTTATCAGACTTGTTATTACAGAAGAATCCAGGCCACCAGACAAATAAGCACCAACGGGCACATCGGAACGAAGTCTGAGTCTGGTAGCATCGATTAATAGCTCATGTAACTCTTCGGCCGCATTACCTTCATCTGTAATGTATTCATTATTCTCCGGGTAATGTAGATCCCAATATTGATGATGCGAAATCTTTCCATTTTGAACCTTCATCATCCATCCAGGAGATATTTCATAGACATCTTTAAAAACAGTGTTCGGGGTAACCGGCGCCCAAAATGTAAAAAGTTGATCTATCGCAGATGAATTTGCTTGTAGTCCATTCATTAATACAGGCCGGAAAGATTTTATTTCGGATGCAAAATAGAGATTATTGCCTTCAATAGTATAAAAAAGTGGTGTTATGCCGGGGCGATCTCGAACGAGTAATAATGCATCTTTATTTTTATCCCAGATCGCTATCGCAAACTGACCATTCAAGTATTTAACAAAAGCATCACCATATTCCTCATAGGCATGGACAATTACTTCTGTATCTGATTGCGTATAAAAGGAATGCCCTTTTTTCTTTAATGCCTCACGCAATTCAATGTAATTAAATATCTCGCCATTAAAAACAACCCATATTGATTTATCTTCATTATGTATAGGTTGTATTCCTCCGGAAAGATCAATAATACTCAGTCTGGCATGCCCCAATGCGATATCATTATCAGTGTAATATCCATAACTATCCGGTCCACGATGATGCAGTTGCTCGGTCATAAGCTGAATTGCATTTGACTCAGGTGCAACATCCTTGCTCAGATTATATATACCGGCTATGCCACACATTTCAAGGTAAACTCTTTACAATGGCAGGGCCAAGTAGCTTAGTAACAGATAAAGGCAGTCTTTGCCAAACATTGATTGCAAAACTATACTTCGGGTTGTTTGGATTCAACTCCGGCAAAAACTCACCTTTTGGGAGAAGGTAATTCCAATATAATTGTTTCTGTACAGCCCCCCACTGTTTCTTAAACTTCAAGGTTCCGGCTCCTTTGCTAGAACGGCCAAAGTCAAAAACTCTATATTCTTTTTCGATAGCCGTTTTTAAAATATTCCAATACAAAAACATATTCACGCCAAATTTATTATATTTGCGTAAAGTGGACGCCCATGGAATCTCCATCTTACCCTTATACCCCACTAAAAAACCTGTTCCTACAGGATTACCATTTAACCGGACAACTGCGATAGACGTATGTTCCGGGAAATACTCAAGCATTGATTTGAAGAACAGCTTGCTATAAACAGGCGTTCCAAGGTCTCTCATATTGATGGAGAATACAGTATAAAAATCATCCAGTAATTCCTTGCCACCAATGAAAAATTCAGCCCCTTCCCTGATTGGTCTTTTCACTTGAGCGCGTCTTTTTGCACCAATTGCCTTCCATAATTCTTCTGGCTCGCCCGGCAAATCAAGCAACATCGTTACCTTATCAGTCTTCACCGGAAATTCATTATTCCGGTCTTCTGTTTCTCGCAGTTCGACGTGAGAGCAACCTAAAGCAATCCTTAAGTTATAAGCTTCCTCTATTAGACATCTCTCAATTTCAATGGAATCAGCCAAAGCTCCACCATAATTAAAATAGGGCATGGATATAAGGAAATCCCCAAACAAAAGACTCTTTAATCGAACCAATGGCAGAATACCTGTAACTTGACTCTTATCGTCAGTTGCATATAGATAATGACTGTCGTGACCAAAAACATCTTTTATAAGGTGGCGCCAATGGGAATTATGATAGAAGCTGGCACTCGACCTATCGAGATACACATCCCATCTGGTCTCATCGTCTAAATTTAGTGTGTTTATCTTAATGCTCATATTATTGTTTTATAATCGGCACTTGGTTTCTGATCGGTTGAAAACAAATCAAGTTCCACCAGCTTTTCATTCATAGATACGAACGAAAAATCTTCAAGCAAGCGACTTAGTCTGTTTTCGCAAACATCCAGATTATTGTAATGTCTAAATTCAGAGAACCAGCTCACCTTTACCCTGGGTTGATCTGGATCAACTTCCCATGGATGCAAATAAAATACAAACGGCTTGCTTATCTTATTAAGATTTTTGTAAAAGAAACGACTTAACCAATATGGATACAACCTAAAATAACCCCCACCCGCCACAGGAACAGATTGGCCGAGTATTTTGTATGTTGACAATGGGAATTCAACCAGTTGATTACCCACAGAGGTTTTCAATATATGCGGATCAGTGGGTGAACCAGGAATACCGTAGTTATCATGGTGCACCGGGAAAATGCTTGAATCATACTTAAATCCAGCTTCAGCAAGTATATCTAGCGCCCAGAGCGATTGATTAGTTATCGAGTAACTCGCTGCACGGTAACCATTAACATCCTTGCCTGTTATATCCTCAAGTATCTGTTTTGATGTCAGTGTTTCCTCTTTGAATAAGGCAGGAGTTTGCTTATAAATGAGTTGATGACTGTAACCGTGACTTGCAACTTCATGTCCGCGCTTATCGATTTCCTTGACTATCCCGGGGTAGCGTTCCGCCACCCAGCCGAGCACGAAGAATGTTGCTTTAGCTGAATGCTGTTCGAACAGGTCAAGTAAAACTCTTGTATTTTTTTCCACACGACAGGAAATATTATCCCAATCATCTGTAAAAATACTTTTAGACAACGCCGCAACGTGAAAGTAGTCTTCCACATCAATAGTTAATGCATTTGTGATTGTCATTATTTACTTTTGGGCAATTCAATTAATAGGAATTTTTTATCCATTCCTGCAAACTTCTGCCCGTGATTCCGTGCAACGTAATAGTGGGAGAGGGCATTTATAGACGTGCCCTTTATTTAGGTATGCTACCGCCCTAGCGGTATTCCACTACAAAAAATTTATCACTAGCTGTATTCTATCGACCGGTATAAAATTAACTGGAAACAGTCGACTTAATAAACAGCAGTTATTATATGGCAACATGCGATCAATTTGAATGCAAATTGCCTTTTAGCATCCCTTACTTAGGTGATAGTACAATAGTAATATAATTTGAATGCAAGTTGCCTTTTAGCATCCCTTACCTATTGATTTTATAATAGTAATACGATTTTGCTCGCAATGATTACCGCAACATGACAAATCACTTTAAAATTCTGAGGCCTGTCGGTAATCCCATAGATATCACTGAGACTGATATTGGAGATAACCCGTTTTCTCCCTTTCACTCATGCCTTTACAACTCAGGTACCGCCGCCCTGGCTGCTGCAATCATGGCCATTCACAAACAGAGGCCCTGCCTCGATAAACCTGGGAGTTCTAATAAACCAGAAATCCTTATACCCGCTTATGGTTGTCCCGATCTTATCAGCGCCATTGTTTATGCCGGGGCAATACCGGTTCTGGTTGACTTGGAGCCTGACTCGCCCTGGATGTCATTGGAACAGTTACGCAATTCCATCACCCATAGAACCATTGCCATTATCGCGGTCAGATTTTTTGGTCTCCCTGAGCGATACGAAGAGCTTTCAATTTTGGCAAAACAACACAATCTTGTCTTGATCGAAGATAGTGCCCAGGGATTTCCAGTAAAGGACCCAGGTTCATACTGGCAGGGTGACTTTATCATTCTCAGCTTTGGTCGAGGGAAACCCGTTAATTTACTAGGTGGCGGTGCCGTATTAGCTCGCGATTCACGGTTAATAAAATTACTCCCTGAACCCTCACCTGTTCAGAGTACATTTACCAACAAAATAAAGTATAAATTAAAATTATTTCTGTATAATCAATCTATGCACCCGTTTGCTTACGGATTGATATCCCGTAGCCCAGGCCTACATGTTGGCCAAACAATTTACAAGCCTTTAACTACTGTAAATAACATACCAGACTTTACCAAATCTCTTCTAGGCGCCAACTTGAGGGCTTACCAAAACCGCAAATTCTGTCAAAAAGAATACAGCAACATCTTTCAAGCATATGGCAAGGAACAATTAATCGACCTTCCCGTCAAGTTAGCTCATAACATGTCGCAACCACTGTTGCGCTATCCCATTCTTGTTAAAAACTACCCTATGCGAGATCTGCTCTACAAAAAACTTAAATCTTATGGCGCTTCTCTTATGTACAAACAGCCGTTACCTCAAATTGACAATGTGGGTAACCTCATAAAGCAACCGAATACTAATTACCCTAATGCTACATGCCTTGCTCGCCAGTTACTTACGTTCCCCACTCATGAGGCTGTTGACAATACTACACTTCAAATAATCCAAAGAGCAGTAAAAGAAATATAAGGCACTTCTATAAATGCCCTCTCCCACCGTGAGAAGGCAGGGTGCGAGGAGTAAATGCAGGATAACTGGCTATACAGTGTAATGTATTTGGCGAGACACAGACTGTATCTGTCCACAATAACCGGGAATGTTTCATCTGCGAGAGTCATCAAGCCCTGACCATGGGTGATGTGGTAAAGTAGTTCTTCACTTTTTATGTCGGGGTGCTTAATGGTTTTCTGACACGATGGTACAATAGCCTCTGCCAGGCTTCGTAACTTGTTATCATGTATATCCGGGTGCATAAGCTCACGGGTTTGTGAACCATTTTTGGTGGCGTAAGCCGCGGTTTCTGGCTTTATACATGCATGTTGTTCAAGTAAATACCAGTATCAGGTAGATAAAACCCTAGTCTATCTGATTTGAGACTTTTGCTAAATCATGAATAATAGCCGTAGCGGATTTTTCCAGTAATGCCAGTTCTTGCTCAAGTAGGGGGAGTTCAATAATTTTTTCTATGCCATTTTTACCCAGTTGAACAGGGACGCTCATAGCAATATTTTTTTGTCCATATTCGCCGTCAAGAATGGCGACACATGGCAATATCTGTTTGTGGTCACGAATAATGCTGGTGACCATAGTCTCAATTGCGGCAGCTGGCGTTTCATAGGCGCTGAATTTTCGTTGTTCGAGAATTTCAGCGCCGGCAAAACGGGTGCGCTCAACAATTTTAGCTATAGTTTTTTGATCAAGCAGATATTCGATTGGGATGCCGTTTACAGTCGAGAAACGTGGCATGGGTAACATGCTGTCACCATGGCCGCCTAATACGAGTGTGCTGATGTCATGGGTTGAAAGGCCGGTTTCCAGTGCGATGAAACTGGCCATGCGGGAAGTATCCAGCACGCCACCCAAACCGACAATTCTTTGTCTGTTTAATTGTAATTTTTTCCAAAGCAAATAGGTCAGGGAATCAATGGGGTTGGTTACAACCAGGATTAATGCTTCAGGCGCCAGGCGGATGATATTATCAGCTATGTCATAAATGATTGGAATGTTGGTGCTCAAAACATCAGAGCGTGACATTCCGGGTTTCCTTGGGTGACCGGCAGTGATGATGATTAGATCTGATTTGTCGATAGCGAGCAGATCAGAGTGCCCCGTCACTCTTGTATTAAATTTGAGTAAAGGTGCGGCTTCCTGTATATCCAGGGCATTGCCTTCTGCCACACCCTGGCGAATATCAATAAGCGCGATTTCATTGGATAATTCCTTAATGGCCAGACTGCGGGTAGTGGCTGTTCCCACATTGCCTGCGCCAATAACAGAGATTTTTTTCAAAATAGAGTCCTTTATTTACTGCTACTATGAAATAGATGTTTACAGAATTATCGGCGTTTATAGTGAGGTCTTGATGTTCCCCTGCTGCACTGTGCTATTATTTTAACTAATATTATCACTGCTGAATCTATTCAGTATAGAATACTATAATGTATATAAATTGATATGTCAGAGGAGAATAAGATGAAAAACGTAGGCGGTATTGACAAGCTTATTCGCATCATTGTGGGGCTGGTGCTGATTAGCCTTGTGTTCGTTGGTCCGAAGACAGCGTTAGGCTGGGTGGGGCTGGTGCCGTTGCTGACTGGTCTTTTCAATTTTTGTCCACTGTATACACTAATCGGGCTGAACACGTGCAAAAAGTGTAAGGAATAGCTCTGGGTCTGGTCGTAACGGTGGCTAAATGGATCAGGCGAGATTCTATTTCGGCCACAGCCAGGCGGCGCCGCGTACGCCGCTGGAATCTCCATGTGTCGGCGGCAACAGTTGGGTGTCGACCCGATCAGAAAAAACGTATTGTGTCCATTGACGGGGAACGTTCTCGTACAGGCGGTTGATATTGCCCATGCCGCCGCCGAGGATAATAACGTCGGGATCAAGAATGTTGATCACGCTCGCCAGTGAACGCGCCAGTCGGTCTTCATAATTCTGCAACGCTTTTTCTGCCAGCGTACTCCCCTGTCTAGCCTGTTCAAGAATTTCCTGTGGGTTCTGCGCCTGGCCCCCTGTTTCCTGATAGCTGCGGCTAAAGCCGGGGCCGGAGAGCCAGGTTTCAATACAGCCCTGTTTGCCACAATAGCAGCGTCTGCCCGGTAGTTCAGTTTCCCGTGGCCAGGGCGGCGGGTTATGGCCCCATTCTCCGCCTATCGCATTACAGCCGACCAGCGGTTGCCGGTTGATGCAGATGCCAGCGCCGACGCCGGTGCCGATAATCACGCCAAAAACGACGTTAGCATTACTACCTGCGCCATCGGTCGCCTCGGAAACAGCAAAGCAGTTGGCATCGTTGGCGATGCGTACGGGACGTGACAGATGCATTTCCAGATCCTGTTGCATGCTCTGGTCGATCAGCCAGGTGGAATTGGCGTTTTTGACTCTGTTTGTTGCAGGGGAGATGGCGCCGGGAATACCGATCCCGACGCTGCCCTTCTCATTACAGTGATTTTCAATTTGCTGCACAAGATCACAGATGGCTTCGAGCGTTGCGGTATAGTCATGCTGCGGGGTAGGCGTACGCTGGCGAAACAATTCCAGGCCCGTGTCATCAAGCGCAATGCCTTCTATTTTAGTGCCGCCGAGATCAATGCCGATGCGCATGGCGTTTATTCCATATCCAGCAATTCGGTATCGTCATGGGAATAAGCGGGAGAACACATGCACAGCAGATGCAGGTTCTTTGAACCGGTATTCTCGATGCAGTGCGGGCTGCCGGGTGGGATGCAGATACTGTCGCCCACAATGACATCAAATGATTCATCAGCCAGAGTCATTTGGCCATGACCACGGGTAATATGATAAATTTCCTCGCTTTGCCGGTGCCGGTGCAGTCGGGTCGTCTGTCCGGGCCTGATCACGGCTTCGGCAAGACTTTGTGCATGGTTGCCGTGTATTGAGGGATGAATCAGCTCCCGTATTTCAGACTGGTCACGGGTGACATAGGCGGGGACGTTTTTCAGCTTGCTATCGACAGACATGTCCGGGGTCGTAAAAGAGTATTCAGTTAAGCCGGATTACTGAGAATGGCGCAGTGGCAGATATAGTCCAGTCGTACCTGATGTCGATGATTTCCTTCATCAAATACAATGATAAATTCTTCGCTCGCACGAGTGAGAAGATCGACGGGTCTGACTGTGTGTAATTGCAGGAGGTTCCGTCTATCCTGCCATGCCAGTCTTAACTGCTGATGTTGCACGATGGCACATTCGTAGCGTGAATAATCGGCGCAGGGGATAGGATGATAGGGCGTCCCGGATTTTTTCATGGAGTGGTCTCTGTGGTTAGTCAGGTAAAAACAGCCCAAGTAAATCATTTAAAAATCGTTGTCCGTCTTCCGTCGGCGTGATCTGGTTTCTCTGCCGCTGTATCCAGCCTCGTTCTTCTGCCTCTCTTAACGGTTCTTCGACAAGGCTCAGGGGTAGACCGGTGTGTTGCATAAACAGCTCAGAGGGAAAACCCTGTTGCAGACGTAGTGTATTCATCATGAATTCAAGACTCGCATCATTTTCTGAAAGCACCTGCAGCCCACCCAGACGTTTTTCACTCTCGGCATGCCTTAAGTAGGCGGCCGGCTGTTTAATTTTCCAGCGCCGGTAGATAGTTTGCGTATCGGCCCGGCTGATCTTGCCGTGTGCGCCGGCGCCGATTCCCAGGTAGTCGCCGAAACGCCAGTAATTGAGATTATGCAGGCACTGCGCACCACGCGCATAGGCTGACACCTCATATTGAGTATAGCCTGCTGTGGCCAGTTTCGCCCTCCCCTGTTGCTGCATATCCCAGCTGTGTTCATCGCTCGGTAGCGTCGGCTGCTGCTGGTGAAACAGGGTGTTGGGTTCGATGGTCAACTGATACCAGGAAAGATGCGCCGGCTCCAGAGCGATGGCTTCTTCGAGATCAGACAGCGCCTGGGAGAGCGTTTGCCGAGGCAGGGCAAACATCAGATCCAGATTAAAATTGTCCAGACCGGCAGCATGGGCGGCTTCGGCGGCATTGTATGCATCGCGGCGACTGTGGATGCGGCCGAGCTTCTGCAGCTGCTCATTGTTAAAACTCTGGACGCCGATAGAAAGCCGGTTAATGCCCACAGTTTTGTATTCACTGAAACGCTCTTGCTCTATCGCACCGGGATTGGCTTCCAGCGTGATCTCGATATCAGGCGCAAAGGCAAGTCGCGCACGCAGGGCGCTGAACAGCCTGTCCAGCGCCTCGGGGGAAAACAGGCTGGGCGTGCCGCCGCCGAGGAAAATACTGCTGATGGGCCGCCCCCAGATCAGGCACAGTTCCTGTTCCAGATCGCTGATCAGCGCATCAATATAGGCAGTTTCGGGTAGATCGTTTTTCAGAGCATGGGAATTGAAATCACAGTATGGACATTTGCGCACACACCAGGGGAAATGAATATAAAGTGATAATGGTGGCAGGCTGGAGAAATTAAACACAGGGGCAGGTTAACCGCAAAGGACGCGAAGGTTCGCAAAGGTAAATATAAAGCTACCTGTAGCATGATAGCCATTGAAAATGGGTGTAGATCTTCTGATGCCACGAAATAATACAATAAATACAATGAGTAAGGGTTGAAAGTTAAAGAAAGAGAGATCAAGATACTGGTTTATAAGTTTCCGACATTCATAACCCACTAAAAAGAC
>Ga0316207_10002233_pt1 | contig 20554 bp, 18 predicted proteins | sample 6weekpyrite_MG_FD_204943 | JGI IMG/M metagenome (GOLD analysis project Ga0316207, IMG submission 204943) | Microbial mat bacterial communities from mineral coupon in-situ incubated in ocean water Damariscotta River, Maine, United States -... | ecosystem: Environmental > Aquatic > Marine >...
AACCAAACACTGTCGCAACTGGATGCAATGGGGGTCAAACTTTCCATCGATGACTTCGGCACCGGTTACTCATCGCTGGCCTATCTAAAGCAGCTACCGATTAACGAAATCAAGGTCGACAAATCCTTTGTCAACGCCATGCTGGAACAGGAGGCCGACAAGGTCATTGTTCGCTCCACTATCGACCTGGCCCACAACATGGGCCATCAGGTGATCGCCGAAGGGGTGGATAACAAGGAAGCACTCGAACTACTCAAAGAAATGGACTGTGATCTGGCCCAGGGTTATCAGATCTCTCACCCCCTGGCGGCCGAAGAACTACGCAAATGGCTCTATAACAGCGATTGGTGGCCCAAACACAGCGAAGCCTGATCAGGCAAACAAATATGCCAGCAACTGCAAACAGGCTAATGCCATAACCCCTGCCAAGACATCGTCGAGCATGATACCCAGACCACCATCGACCTCCTTATCAATGGCGTTAATTGGCCAGGGCTTGAGAATATCGAACAGCCGGAACAGAATAAAACCAATCACCAACCAGAGCCAACCACTCGGCGCGGCAATCATGGTAATAAAAAAACCGACAAACTCATCCCAAACGATACCAGGATGATCATGCACGCCCAGGTCTTTGGCAGTGACATCACAGAGCCATACTCCGACCAGAGTAGAAACCAGAATCACAGCCAGATAGGCCAATAAGGGCAAGTCCTGCAGCAACAGAAAAAAAGGCACTGCCGCCAACGTACCCCAAGTACCCGGTGCCTTGGGGGCAACACCGGAACCAAAACCAAATGCTAACAGGTGCACCGGGTTTTTCAGATTTAACCCAGGAATTTGTTTAGTCAAAATGCAGATACCCCTTTAAATTTTCTTTGTCGATGCTGCAACCATCTAGCAACAAACTCAAACCTGGCTCAACATTAATTCGACCGATACAAGAACAGGAACATTCGACAGCCTGTATAGCTTGTTCAAACTCAGCCTGTTTATCAGCCGGTAGCGTAAAACAAAGCTCATAGTCATCCCCAGCCGTCAGTGGCACACACCACCACTGCTCAGACAACCCCCGCACCTCGTCGGCCATTGGCAACTGCTCAAGATTTATAGTCGCCCCGACCCCGCTAGCCTTGAGAATATGCCCCAGGTCAGCCAACAAGCCATCTGAAACATCAATCGCCGCTGTGGCCAAACCACGCAAGGCCAAACCCAATTCAAGCCGTGGCGTAGGACGATTCAAACGTTGCAAGAAATATTCACGCCGCTGCGGCCTTAGCTCGATGTCCAGCTCAGCCAGTGCCAGCTTCAAACCCAGGCCAGCATCACCCAACTGACCACTGACATAGATCAAATCGCCAGGCCGGGCACCACTGCGTTTCAAGGCCTGGCCCTGTGGCACCAAACCGTTGACTTGAATAGAAACGGCCAAAGGACCATGGGTGGTGTCGCCACCAATCAGGGCCAGTCCATACTGGTTAGCCAACTGGCTCAGGCCACGGCTGAACCCCTCCAGCCAGGCAGCATCGGCCTGCGGCAGGGTCAAGCCCAGCAGCAGCCAATTGGGCTCAGCCGCCATGGCCGCCATATCACTTAGATTGACCGCCAGGGCCTTATAGGCAATATCTTCAGCGGGGGTATCTTCAGGAAAGTGGACAGCGGAGACCAGAGTATCGAGACTCATCACCAGTGATTGGCCTGCCGGCACGTTAACAATAGCGGCATCATCACCAATACCAAGCTCGACATCAGAGCGGCGCTGATTTAACGCTCCGCCCTGACCAAAATATCGAGTGATGAGATCAAATTCAGATAGCCCCATGGGTATCCACCATGGTTATGAAAAGGTCAATGATTAACGCGCTTGGCGTTTAACTTCCAGCTCGCGGATATCCTGCGCAAGTTTGTCCAGCACACCATTGACGAAACGATGGCCCTGCTCGGCGCCAAAGGTTTTGACTGCCTCCAGCGATTCGTTAATAACAACCCGGTAAGGCACATCGAGTTTGTACATCAACTCATAGGCACCCAGACGTAACACCGCACGCTCGACAGGATCTACTTCAGAGATGTCTCGATCGAGATGGGGCTGAATCTTTTCATCCAGTTTGTCCAACTCTTTGGTGATACCTGTAAGTAGCTCTTTAAACATATCGGTATCGATCTTGGCCATGTTGCGTTCGACCAGAAACTGCTGATAAATCTCGTCTACATTCTGGCCTGTTAGCTGCCATTGATAGAGCGCTTGGACGGCACAACGACGTGCCATGGTGCGAGCGTGACTCAAATAGTGTTCTCCTTAAAAACTGCTAACGACGGGCTTAAGGCTAAAGCTGGTCGACATTTTTCAGCAAATTGATCATCTCAATTGCCGACATGGCTGCTTCCACGCCTTTATTACCGGCCTTGGTGCCAGAACGCTCGATGGCCTGCTCGATGCTGTCAACAGTTAATACTCCAAAGGTGACCGGCAGATCAAACTGCATGGCAACCGACGCCAGGCCCTTGGTGCATTCACCGGCAACATAATCAAAATGCGGCGTACCACCACGTATCACCGCCCCCAAGGCGATGATGGCATCATGTTTTTTCTTGCCGGCAACGCGCTGTGCCAGCAACGGCAACTCATAGGCGCCAGGGGCATAGAAGACATCGATATCTTTGGCATTGGTGCCATGACGTTGCAGGCAATCGATCGCACCGCTAACCAGGTGATCCACCACAAAGCTGTTGAAGCGTCCGGCCACGATTGCAACACGGGCACCGCTGGCATTGAAATCACCTTCAATTCGAGTTACGTCTTTCATTTAAAATCCTTAATCTAAATCCGATCTGGGGCTATTTTAGCCTTTAACGGCCGTAATTGTAATAATCAGACATATTCCACCACTTCGAGACCAAAGCCTGACAGGCCATGCAGCTTCCGCGGTGCGCCCATGACTCGCATCTTGCAGACCCCCAGGTCGGACAAAATCTGGGCACCCACACCATATTGACGCAGGTCAGAAGAGTCCGCTGGTTTGGGCAGGTTCACACCCCTATCCTGTAGCTGATAATCACGAATGCGCCTGACCAGGCTCTCCGGGCTATCGTTGTGCTGCAGCAAGACGATAATGCCAGCCGCCTCATCCTGCATACGCTGCATTGCCACCTTTAGCGGCAGGCTGGTTTCACCGCGTTGTACCGCCAGAATATCGGTAAAGGTATCAGCCAGATGCACGCGAACCAATGGCACCTGATCGGCGTTGATATCTCCCTTTTGCAGCACCAAGTGCAGCCCCTGACCGACATAGTCCTGATAGGCCATTAGACGAAAATCACCAGACTCAGTCGGAAGCTGACATTCAGCAACCCGCTCGACAGTCTTCTCGTTCTGCATGCGATAGCTGATTAGGTCGGCCACTGTGCCAATCTTGAGGCCATGTTCACGGGCAAATACTTCCAGTTCAGGCCGGCGCGCCATGGAGCCATCCTCATTGAGGATTTCAACAATCGCCGCAGCAGCCTCAAAGCCAGCCAGACGAGCCAGGTCACAACCGGCCTCGGTGTGACCCGCGCGACTCAATACACCGCCAGGTTGGGCCATCAAGGGGAATATATGCCCCGGCTGATGAATATCCTCCGGCCGGGCATCCGTCTTTACCGCTGCCAGCACCGTGGTGGCGCGATCGGCAGCAGAGATACCGGTGGTGACCCCTTCAGCGGCTTCGATCGAGACGGTAAAATTGGTGGCGTGTTTGGCATTGTTATCACTCACCATCAAGGGCAAATTGAGTTGCTGGCAACGCTCCTGCGTCAGCGGCAGACAAATCAGGCCACGGGCATAACGGGCCATGAAGTTGATGTTCTCGGCGGTGACGCACTCGGCAGCGATGATCAGATCGCCTTCGTTTTCGCGATCTTCATCATCCATCAACACCACCATCTTGCCCTGGCGGATGTCTTCTATGATCTCTTCGATACTGTTTAAGGGCATCAGTGTTTATCCGTTCAAATAGCCGTTTTCGGCCAATAGATCCATGGTTAGACCAGGCGCATCCTCATTTTCAGCCTTATCACCGAGCAACAGACGTTCTAAATAACGGGCAATAATATCGACTTCGATATTGACCTGACGGCCTGCCTGATACTCGCCAATCGTTGTTATATCCGCGGTATGAGGAATTATATTAATCTCGAACACAGCACCCTCGACATTATTAACCGTCAGACTGACACCATCGATGCAGACCGAACCCTTGATGGCGATATATTTGGCCAACCCATCAGGGACGCGGACACGAAAACGCAGCGACTCACCCACCAGCTGACGCGACTCAATGGTGCCGACACCATCCACATGACCACTGACAATGTGACCACCCAGACGCGCTGATGGCTGCATCGCCTTTTCCAGATTGACCTTGCGACCGGCTTTAAATTCACCCAAGCTGGTTTTGGCCAGGCTCTCGGCCGAGACATCCATCTCAAAACTTTTGTCATCGAATTTCACTACCGTAAGACAGACACCATCGGTGGCGATGCTGTCACCCAACTTTACGTCCGACATATCCAGCCCACCGGCATTGATACAAAGACGACAATCGCCGCCCTGGTTTTTCACCGCTGCAATCTCACCGCAGGCTTCTATAATTCCAGTGAACATGGGATTCCTGTAAACATTGTTTATCCAGTTTGTGCGCCAGTTTGTACAGCTAATTTATAGTTCAGACGCAGATCGTCACCAACCTGTTTCAGCTCTGTCATCTGTAGCGCAATCCTATCCTGCATGGCCTCTATGTCAGGCAAATGCAGCAAGGCATTACCGCCATGCCCCATCAGATGGGGCGCCATGTAGACGATCAATTCATCGATCAGGCCAGCCTGCATAAAGGCACCACTCAGGCTTGGCCCAGCCTCAACCAGGACCTCATTGTAGTCAAGATCCTGCAAACTATTTAACACGCCTGAAAGATTAATATGTCCGTTATGCGTTGCAACGTCCAACAGACGTGCCCCGGCCTGTTCCAGATCTGAGCGTAACGATTGATCCTGACTATCATTGGCCAACCAGGTTAGACCTTCTTGTAACAACATGGCTGCATCTGCAGGCATGCGCAGGTTGGTATCCAGCACCACACGATCAGGTTGTTTTACATCAACATCCACTCGCGCATTCATACGCGGATCATCCGCCAATACCGTGCCTATGCCCGTGATGATCACCGAGCTACGCGCACGCAGCCGTTGCACATCAACACGTGAGTCCTCAGATGTTATCCACTTACTCTCACCACTGGCCATGGCAGTGCGACCATCCAGGCTCATAGCCAATTTGCATCGGACATAGGGGCGGCCACGGCTGTAGCGGGAAATAAATCCGGGGTTGAGCATTTCAGCCTGCTGCTGCATCAAACCAACAGCCACATCGATACCGGCGGTCGTAAGCCGCTCCAGGCCCTGCCCGGCCACCATGGGATTGGGATCCTGCATGGCCACGATCACTCTGGCAATGCCCGCCGCTATCAGCGCATCGGCACAAGGCGGCGTACGACCTTGGTGACTACAAGGCTCCAGCGTCACATAAGCTGTCGCGCCTTTCGCTTTTTCACCCGCCAGTCGCAGGGCATGAACTTCGGCATGTGCTTCTCCGGCGGCACAATGCCAGCCTTGGCCGACTATGCCTCCATCATCAACGATAACGCAGCCAACCCTGGGATTTGGATCAGTGGTGTACAGCCCCTGCCCTGCCAAACGCAGCGCCAGGCTCATATAACGATGATCGTCAGCTGAAAACATGGGGGAATTACACAGCGACTAGTATGATGGGAAACGTGATCAAACTCTGCTGTCTTTCTTCTTATTGCCGCTAGGCAATAGGGAAATCTGCTGCGCCTTCAACTCAGCCGATGGCTCGTTTTCCAGCCGCTCAATCGCTTCACGGAAGGCACTCACATCTTCAAAACTGCGATACACCGAGGCAAAACGAATATAGGCGACATGGTCGAGATCGGCCAGCGCGTCCATCACCCACTCCCCCAGACGCTGAGATGAAACCTCACGGTCACCGGTAGAGCGCAGCAACGATTTGATACGACTGATGGCAGCCTCGACCTTTTCAGTATCGACAGGTCTTTTTTCCAATGCCCTCAGCATGCCACGACGCAGCTTTTCCTCATCAAAAGGTTCGCGAGTACCATCCTTAACCTTAACAATTCGCGGCAGGGCCAGCTCGGCCGTTTCGAAGGTGGTGAAACGTTCTGAACAACTCAGGCACTCACGCCGACGACGAACGCTATCGCCCTCATTCGCTAGACGCGAGTCTATAACCTTGGTTTCATCAGCACCGCAAAACGGACAACGCATACGCGGATCTTAAGCTGCGTAAACCGGCAGACGTCGACACACCTCGGCCACTTTAGCCTTGACCGCATCGATGGTCGCTTGCTCGCCCTTGGCATCGATGACATCACAAATCCAGTGCGCCAGATCACGACTATCGGCCTCATCAAAACCACGCGTGGTAATCGCCGGCGTACCGATGCGAATACCCGAGGTCACAAATGGCGACTGCGGATCATTCGGCACTGCATTCATGTTGACGGTAATATGAGCATTGCCCAACCAGGCATCCACCGCCTTACCTGTCAGTTCCTGCTTGATGAAGCTGACCAGGAACAGATGATTATCGGTGCCACCGGAGACCACATCATAACCACGCTTGAGAAACACCTTGGCCATGGCCTGGGCGTTCTTCATTACTTGCTGCTGATAGGTTTTGAAACCAGGCTCCAAGGCTTCCTTGAAAGCCACTGCCTTGCCAGCAATCACATGCATTAACGGACCGCCCTGGATGCCTGGGAAGATGGCAGAATTCAGTTTCTTCTCGATCTCAGGATTGGCCTTAGCCAGGATAATGCCGCCTCGTGGACCACGCAGAGTCTTGTGGGTGGTTGAAGTAGTGACGTCAGCGATCTGTACCGGGCTAGGATATTCACCTGCCGCAATCAGACCAGCAACATGAGCCATGTCCACCAGCAGATAAGCACCAACACTATCGGCAATATCACGAAAACGCTGCCAGTCCACCACGCGAGAATAGGCTGAAAAACCAGCCACAATCATCTTTGGTTGGTGTTCTTTGGCCAGAGATTCAACCTGGGCATAATCAATCTCACCAGTCGCTTCATTCAGGCCATATTGAACCGCGTTGTAGGTCTTGCCGGAAAAATTGACATGTGAACCATGAGTCAGGTGACCACCATGTGCAAGACTCATTCCCAATACCGTATCACCGGGCTGTAGCAGTGCCATATAAACCGCGCCATTTGCTTGTGAACCGGAGTGCGGCTGAACATTGGCATAGTCGGCACCAAACAACTGTTTAAGGCGATCAATAGCCATTTGCTCAGCAATATCAACAAACTCACAGCCACCGTAGTAACGCTTGCTTGGATAACCTTCGGCATATTTATTGGTCAACACAGAGCCCTGCGCCTGCATCACCCGTGGGCTGGTATAGTTTTCAGAGGCGATCAATTCAATGTGTATTTCCTGGCGCTCACGCTCATGCTCCATCGCCGCCCACAGTTCATCGTCATACCCAGCAATCGTCATACCCTTGGTAAACATGGCGTTATAAATCTCCAGCTAGCTAAAAATCATCGTCAGAAAGGGGCGTAAGGATACCTGATTTCGACCTGTCCTGCATCGATAACAGGCTCTTCATGAGCGCAGAAAATCAAACACAAGCTCATGCCACAAACATATAATTAAAAAACATATTTAAAAATTGAAGATTAAGCACTGGTTAAGTAGCAAATCATGATATACTCAAAACCGTAGGCAACATGGGTTTGTTTGATCTTGGCGATGACAGGAAGCCAACTAAGTAGTTATCCCAAATTCGCCGTGGCCCAAATGTTAAAATAATTAGCCGGAAGATCTGAATTATGGGGCAGTAGAAGTTGGCAATAACCACTTACCAAACACGCACCAGAACATTCGCCAGAATACTCTCGCTACTGGACAACCTCAAAGGTACCGGCGCGGGCACGACCCTGTATAACCATATAGAACAGTCATTTATCGAGCTCGAAAACAGCCAGCTCAGTTCAGAAAAACTTTATTTGAAGCTGCTCGACAATCTACTCAACAATCTGGCCGAACATTTCCCAGCCGGAGCAAAGCAGTGGATGCAAATTCAAATCATGCAAAAGAGCCTGCAAGACTCTATGACGGAATCAGAGTTGCAAAGCATTCAGGGCCAAGTTCATCAGCTAATCGAACAGATTCAAACAGATCACCCGCCGGGTCAAAAGAGCATGCAATCGACTATCGATTCGCTACTAGGTGACAGCCTTGGATTCGGCGATCTCAACATGACAAATCCCAAGGTGCAATTTAGCCACCCGACTACCCCCACAGAACAGGATCCAAGCAAAGCATTCGATCAACTGATTGATACTGATGACAGTGAAACATTGACTGAGCCAAGCGCTCCCTTTTGCAATATTGACCAGAAACGTGACAATATCAACCAGACACGTGACAATATCAACACCATTCAATCCAGCCTTGCTGAGCAGATAGATAATGCCAAGCAGTTCAATTCTGCCCTGTCGAAGCTACTGCATAACTCATTTGCGGTCATTCGTAACCTGGATGAAAGCGATAATGTAAGCCAGGTTAAAAATACTTTTCTCAGGCGTTATGCCAAATTGATCAAGATGCAACAGGATCTGGCAAGCAACTTTCAACACCTTGACGATGGTCTGAGTGACATAGTTACCAATAGCCAAAACCTCAACGAAGAACTGTCGCGCGTACACCGCCTCAGCCTGACCGATGAACTAACCCAGTTACCCAACCGACGCGCCTTCCTGACGCGCCTGGATGATGAGATTTCCAGAGCACTGCGCTTCGATTACCCCATGGCCATGGCTCTGATCGATATCGATAACTTCAAACCGATCAACGATACCTATGGCCATGCCGCTGGCGATGTCATCCTGCAGCATTTAGCCCAGAACATGAACGTTGTGTTTCGCTATCACGACATGGCAACACGTTATGGCGGTGAAGAGTTTGCCGTATTGTTCCCCAATACCAGTATCGATGGCGCGTTAAGTGCGCTAAACAAACTGCAATCCAAACTCAAAACTGATCCCAACATCCTTTACAAGGATATAGAGATCCCGGTACCGACTTTCTCGGCAGGCATCACCCTCTATAATCAGGGCGAAGACGCTGATGAAATCATTAGACGCTCAGACATTGCCATGTATAAAGCCAAAACAACTGGCCGTGATCGCATTGTGGTGGATCCACTTGGAACCAGCCAAGCATCCTCCAAAGAATTCGACAAATCAGATATTTCCGCATAAAAAAACCCGCATCAAGCGGGCTTTTTCATCAAAACCGACACTAGAATTTAGGGTGTAGCATCCAGATCCGCCCCCTCTTTCTCTACCGGCATCAAATCCGCCTTACTCACACCTAACATCAGAATTGCGCTACTGGCGACATAAATCGAAGAATACGTCCCCACCAGCACACCGATAATCAAGGCCAAAGCAAAGGCATGGATAATCTCACCACCCACCAAAAACAGGGCCAGCAATACCATCAAGGTAGTCATTGATGTCACTAAGGTACGGGCAAGCGTCTGGGTAATGGAACTGTTTATCACTTCTGTAGACGTACCCTTGCGCATCTTGCGAAAGTTTTCCCGGATACGGTCATAGACAACAATGGTGTCATTCAACGAGTAACCTATTACCGCTAGAATTGCAGCAAGCACCGTCAGGTCAAATTCGAACTGGAAGACAGAAAAGATACCTATGGTAATCAAAACATCATGCACCAAGGCGATGACCGCCCCCACCGAGAAGCGAATCTCAAAACGGAAATAGACATAGATAAGAATACCAAACAGCGCGGCCAACATTGCCAGACCACCATCTTCGGTCAACTCATCACCAATCTGCGGACCAACAAATTCAACCCGGCGCAGGTCCACATCCTGACCACCATCTTCCAGGGCCCTCAATACACGACTACTTACATCAGCAGTGCCCTCGCCTGCCTTTGCTGACAGCCGAATCAAGACATCCTTCGAAGTTCCAAAATGCTGCACTACTGCGCCATCAAAACCACCTGTTTCCAGCGCCGAGCGCAGCTGCGATAAATCTGCCGATTCGGTGTAACCAACCTCGACCAGCGTGCCACCAGTAAAATCGATGCCCAGATTCAGGCCTCGGGTTGCCAACGAAGCAACCGACACCAAAATCATCAGCACTGAAGCAATCAAGGCCAGCTTGCTCTTGCTCATAAAATCGATGCTATGAGTTGTATCCAGAATCTTCATCTTTGATTTCCTAATTCTTTTACTTAACCCGCCACTAGGCAGCCACTAAATAGAAAGCTTCTTGACCCGTTTGCCACCGTAAATCAGGTTGATCACGGCACGAGTACCAACAATGGCGGTAAACATGGAAGTCAGAATACCGATCGCCAGGGTCACGGCAAAACCTTTAATCGGGCCAGTGCCCAAACCAAGCAGCACAAAGGCTGCAATCAAGGTAGTGATGTTGGCATCGGCAATGGTCGACACAGCCTTCTCATAACCGGCGTGAATAGCGGCCTGTGGAGTGACACCATTACGAATCTCTTCTCGGATACGCTCAAAGATCAGCACATTTGCATCCACCGCCATACCGACAGTCAAGACGATGCCGGCGATACCAGGCAGGGTCAGAGTCGCTTGAAACATAGACAACACAGCTACAACCATTACCAGATTGAAGGCCAGCGCCAGGTTGGCCACTAAACCAAATACCTTGTAATAAATGGCCATAAAGATCAGCACCAACACAAAACCTATAACGACAGATTTAAACCCCATGTCGATATTGTCCTGCCCCAGGCTTGGGCCGACCGTACGCTCTTCCATAATCTCGATTGGCGCGGATAGCGCACCAGCACGCAGCAACAGCGATAATGTCCGAGACTCTTCAGTGCTATTCAGTCCAGTAATCTGAAAACCACTACCAAATGGCTCGCGGATATTGGCAACATTGATCACCTCTTCCACCTTGGTGCGCGTCTTGACCAGCTCACCATCCACCATCTTCGACTTGGACTTCAGCTCAATGAAGACCACCGCCATGCCCTTGCCGACATTATCCTTGGTGACCTTGAGCATTTTTTTACCACCCTTCTGATCCAGGGAGATACGCACATTAGGGCTGCCGTTCTGTGAATCAATGCCGGAGCGGGCATCGGTAATCGCATCACCGGTCACAATGACCTGCTTCTTCAGCAGTACATGTCCACCTTCACGAGTCTTGTAAAGGCGAGAACCGGCAGGCACACGCCCGGTCAAGGCATCCTGAAGATTACCGGTCTCATCCGCCATGCGAAATTCGAGAGTTGCCGTGGCACCCAGGATTTCCTTGGCACGAGCCGTATCTTGCACACCCGGTAACTGCACCACGATGCGATCTTCACCCTGACGCTGGATCAACGGCTCTGCCACACCCAACTCATTGACACGATTACGCAGGGTGGTGACATTTTGCTGTACAGCGAACTTACGCGTTTCGCGCATCTCGTCTTCAGACAACTTGGCCATAATATAAAAGGCATCACCACGCTGCTCGTCATCAAGCAACAGGCTGCGATATTCCTTGCGAATCACGCTAATAGCCTTTTGCTGTGCCTCGGCGTTACGGAATTTAATATCCACTCCCCCCCCAGAGACACGACTCACCGTCAGGTAACGCACCTTGTTTTCACGCAGCAGAGCACGCAGATCGCCAACATAGCGGTCTTCGGCCATCTGCACCGCAGCATCGGTATCGACCTCCATCAGGAAATGCACACCGCCACGCAGATCAAGACCAAGATACATCGGCAGAGCATTGAAGGCACGCAACCAATCCGGGGTGGCCGGAGCCAGGTTCAGGGCAATGACATAATCATCCTGCATAAACAATCCCAACTGATCACGGGCCTTGAGCTGGTCTTCAGTGTTGGCAAAACGCACCACCAAGCCTTGTGGCTCAAGGTCTATGCTCTGCGGTTTTATGCCTTGGCGCTGCAATTCACTACGCACATCACCCAGAGTGACATCGGTAATATCAGCACCACGGGTTGAAGAAATCTGCAAAGCAGGATCCTCACCATAGAGATTCGGCAAGGCATAGAGGGCGCCAACCGCCACCACAACAACGATCAGCAGGTTTTTCCACCACGGGTACTGATTAATCATATTTTTGTCCCGAACTTCCTGTCTGACACGGTCTTAGAATTTAACGCTGCCTTTTGGCAACAGAGAGCCAATCGAACTTCTCTGCACCTGAACTTCAACGCCTTCAGCAATTTTCACCATGGCAAAGCTTTCATCAATCTTGGTGACCTTACCTGCGATACCGCCAGTGGTAACTACCTCATCATTTTTAGACAATGCCTCAGTCATTTTTTTATGTTCTTTGGCTCGCTTAATCTGCGGGCGCAGCAACAGGAAATAGAAAATCACGAATAGAATAATCAGGAATGCGAAGTTTGCCATGCCGGGTTCGCCACCTGCCGCCGCTTCCTGGGCCATGGCATCAGAAATGAAAAAACTCATCTTATTTTACTCTCCAAAAACTAACTGAAAAAACTCTTCCAAACCCTACCAGGGCTGGAAAACAAAGTCGCACATTATGACACAGCTTTAGCGCGTTTGGCATAGAACTCTCTGATAAAGGATTCCAGCTCACCGACCTCAATCGCATCGCGCAGCCCCTGCATCAAGGCCTGGTAATAATAGAGATTGTGGATAGTATTCAGGTGTGAACCGAGGATCTCGCCACACTTATCCAGATGATGCAGATAAGAGCGACTATAGTGCTGACAGGTATAACAACCGCAGCTTTCATCCAGGGGCCGGGTATCCTGCTTGTTTTTTGAATTGCGGATGCGAACATCACCAAAATGGGTAAATAGGTGACCGTTGCGGGCATTGCGTGTGGGCATGACGCAATCGAACATGTCTATGCCGCGACGCACCGCCTCGACAATATCCTCGGGCTTGCCCACCCCCATCAGATAACGGGGTTTATCCTCTGGCATCTGCGGTTGTAGGTGGTCGAGAATCATAATGCGCTCTGCCTCAGTCTCACCCACCGACAGACCACCAATGGCATAACCATCAAAATCAATCTGTTTCAGACTTTCAAGTGAGATGGTGCGCAGTTCTGGGTACATCCCTCCCTGGACAATGGCAAACAAGGCATTGGGATTACCCTCATGGGCGGCCTTGCTGCGTTGAGCCCAGCGCAGGGACAACTGCATTGAATCGCTGGCCTGCTGCTCGGTGGCCGGGTATGGGGTACATTCATCAAAGATCATGACGATATCCGAACCCAGCTCGCGCTGCACCTGCATGGAACGTTCAGGGTCGAGAAAGACCTTGTCTCCATTCACCGGTGAGCGGAAGGCAACCCCCTCTTCGGTAATCTTGCGCATCTCACCGAGGCTGAAGACCTGAAAGCCGCCGGAGTCGGTCAGGATAGGCCCTTCCCAATGCATGAAGTCATGCAGATCACCGTGCTTCTGGATGATCTCGGTGCCAGGACGCAGCATCAGATGAAAGGTGTTGCCAAGAATGATCTCGGCGCCCAAGCCTTTTAGCTCTTCCGGCGTCATCGCCTTGACCGTGCCATAGGTGCCAACAGGCATAAAGGCTGGGGTTTGCACCGTGCCGCGCTTAAAGCTCAGCTGGCCACGGCGGGCATTGCCGTCAGTGCTTATTAATTCAAACTTCATGAAACTCTCTCTGCCAAGGCACCCGGCTCTGGTATCACCAGCATGGCGTCACCGTAACTAAAAAATCGATATCGCTGATCTACAGCATGTTTATAGGCCGCCATCACCCGCTCATATCCGGCAAAGGCGCTGACCAGCATCAACAAGGTTGATTCAGGTAGATGAAAGTTGGTAATCAACAGGTCCACCACCTGAAACTTGTAACCCGGGGTAATAAAGATTGAGGTCTCACCTGAGAACGGCGCCAAACCTTTGTTGGCAAGCGCCGCCCCCTCCAGACTACGCAGAGCAGTTGTACCCACCGCCACCACTCGGCCGCCTCGGGCGCGGGTAGCGGCGATCTGGTCACAGACCTGCTGGCTGACCTCGACATATTCGGCATGCATCTTGTGATCAGCTACTTTTTCAACCCGCACTGGCTGGAAAGTACCCGCTCCCACATGCAAGGTGACGAAGGCTTGATCAATACCCTTTTCTGCCAACTGATCCAACATCGCCTGATCAAAATGCAGACCGGCTGTCGGTGCTGCCACGGCACCAGGGCTGTTGGCAAAAACTGTCTGATAGCGCTCACGGTCGGCCAATTCATCATCACGGCCTATATAAGGTGGCAAAGGCATGTGACCGATCTGCTCTAAAATCTCAAACAGTGGCCGCTGATCGAGAAACCGCAGCTCAAACAAATCATCTTGCCGGCCTGTCACCTCAACCTCGATACCGCCATCCAGCAGCAATCGACTGCCTGGCTTGGGTGACTTGCTGGCGCGCACATGGGCCAGGGCATTATGCTGATCCGCTACCCGCTCTATCATCACTTCAATCTTGCCACCGCTGGCTTTAGTGCCAAACAGGCGCGCAGGAATGACCCGGGTATCGTTAAACACCAGCAGATCACCGGGGTGCAGCTGTTCAAGCAGATCACAAAACCGGCCATCCTCAAGGCGGTCGGCTGCTGCATCCAGCAACAGCAAACGGCTGGCCCCACGTTCGGGCAGCGGCTGCTGGGCAATCAGCTCAGGCGGCAGCTCATAATCAAAATCGGTACGTAACATGGCGGCGGATGGTACCAGTTTCACCCATAGTCTGTTAACTCTAATCGACAGTTCTTGCCGAACCGGCAACTTGCACTTATACTACGCGACTTCCTTTGGTCAGCGAATAAACTTCCTGCGCTACAGGGTCTGCCGGAGTGGTGGAATGGTAGACACGTCGGATTCAAAATCCGATGCTGGTGACAGCGTGCCGGTTCAAGTCCGGCCTCCGGTACCATACTCAAAAAGCCCTGCTGCTGGCAGCGGGGCTTTTTTATTGTCCAAACAAAACTGAATCGCCCAATTATGCCAGCCCCAGTAATGCTGAAGCTAAGCCAATTTTAATTAGTAGGCTACTAGTTTCGGGTTAAACATATATCAGCTAAACTCGGCTTCCAATGCAGACTGAAGCCGGTTTAACACTTGCTTATGCACAGATGAATACACTGACTGCGTAAACTCAGTCGTTAGTTGCCCTTCAGCAGTTTCGTGCAAAGATATATATTCCTCAAGCTCACTATCCGAAACATCCTTATACGCATACAGCGCCCCCATCCATACCTGCTGCTCTATGTGCGGAGTTAGTTGCGCCTTCATATCTAAAGCCATCTGCTCCAATTGGCTCTCTGTAATTTTCTGCTCATCCGTGTTCAGACTGCGCATGCCCCAGGTTATCGCCTGGAAGAGTTCAACCTGCGTATTGATAACAATTGAACTGACACGCTTTATTCTATCCGCCTGTTCTATTAAACGCTTTCGGCCTTCCGATGGCGGCGATGCTTGCAAACCAGCAAAAAAACCTTGCATCTCATTCATTGCTTCGGCTGTTTTAGCGCTTTCCTCTTTTTGATTCATAAGCTCAATTTGTGGTTGTTCTAGAAAACCCAAAACTTCCTTACATGTTCGATCATCATAGTGTTCCACCATGATTGATCGGATATTTTCTTTCAATTCTGAAGGATCAAAAAAAGAGACCACAATCTCTTTATACTTATTGAAAATTTCCTCTGCCATCGAGTTCCGGGCATTTTTAATATTTCCGACAAGCCCAGCCGACAACCGGTCGAGTTTTTCATCCAACCTAGAAAATATTACGATATTCTCAATGATACTTTCCTTTGCGTCAGTCAACGCCATATCAGCTTCCAAATTCATAAACCACCCCTCTCAATGTCCTTATAATGGATTTTTGTATAGAAATACGTTTTACAGAAAAAGTATATTTTCTTACTCCAACCACGAGTTTGCCTGCTTTAAATCAGCCAGCGACAAATTACCTGCTGATTGTTTTAACCTAAGGCCATCCAAGACATAATCATATCGCGCACGTTGGTAATCCCGCTGTGTACGATACAACTCTCTGGTGGCCTGAAGAACATCAGCCGTCGTCCGCATGCCTGCATCATGCCCGGCTTCTATTGCCTTAAGTGCCTGTTGATTCGAAATGACAGACTGACTCAGCGACTGCACTCTAGCGATGCTCGCCATCACCCCTAGATAAGCCTTGCGTGTTTGGCCTCTCACCGTCCGAATGGTTGCCTTCATTTCTTCCAGACCCTTATTGTATTGTTGTCTCGCTTCGCGAATACGAGAACCTGTCGCACCACCAAGATAAACAGGCAAATTTAGCTGCAGGCCAATAGCCCGATTCTCGGTCTCACTGCGGCCAAAATTGCCACCCCCTGAAACGGACCTTGAATACGACGCGACTAAATCAAGCGCAGGGTAGCGACCAGCTTTCTGCCTGGCAATTTCGCGCCGTAACAATTGATTGTTGTGTCTCAATGAAACAATCTGAAGATTATTCTCCAGGGCCAAGCTTTCCCACTCCGCCACATCCAATAATTCAGGCCTACTCAAGGCCAGGGATTCAGACAAAGGCTTTAATTGTTCATGGTATCTATTTGTCACTTCTCGCAACGATTCCAGGCTATTAGCAAGCTGGTTATGCGCCTCCACCTCCTGCGCTATCGTTGTATCAAGACGCGCATTAGCTTCATACACATCCGTTATCGCAACCAGCCCAGCATTCAGCCGCCTTCTGGCTTGCTCAAGCTGCCGCTCAACGGCTTGTTTTTCCGCCTCAATAAAGCGTAAATTGTCCTGCGCCGCGAGCACATCAAAATAGCGTTCTGACACTCGAACCATCAAGGCCTGCCCGGCAAACAGCAACTTGGCATCAGCCTGATTAAGACGGTCGTTCGCTTGTTTAACACCTACGTTATTCTCATGGCGAAACAACGACTGTTTTAGCGTCAGCGAATAACCGTAGCTGTTGTAAGCTTCCGTACCATCAAACAAAGAGACGTCATAATTTCGCTTTTGCGAGTTATCAGTGGTATTACCGGTAAAATTGATACTTGGCAGCAATCGGGAAAAATCCTGACGTTTCGTCTCCTGTGCAATTTCATAATCAATTTGAACCTGTTTAAGCTCAGGATCAGATTCCAATGAATGCGTATATACATCCAACAGGCTCTCAGCTGCGAAACTGCTACTTGTAAAAACACATAACAATAGCGCTGAGCTAATTAATACACTTTTCAATGAGAATTCCATCTAGAAATTTTAATCAACAACCACAACACACCTAAACTCAAAATAACACGTACTACCAGGAAGCACCCAGTTGCGGTGCAAAAACGGGCTGGCTTGGCTGTCCAGATTGTTTAGACAGATCAATTACCCTGTCTGCCAAATCAATCGTTTCTTGCCTATGCGCAATAATCACCCTGGTAATCGGCATCTCTTTTATCGTTGCATTAATGAGTTTTTCCGTATTTGAATCAAGATGGCTGCTTGCTTCGTCCAAAAACAGTATTTTAGGATTGACGTACAAAGCTCTAGCCAGAAATATTCTCTGCTTTTGTCCACCTGACAAGGTCGTACCCATATCTCCCACCAAGCTGTTATAAGCCATTGGCATCTTGGCAATCTCGTCATGTATGGCTGCCATTTGGGCCACCTCTTGAACCCGCTGAAGATTCATCTGTGGATCAGAAAATGCAATATTTTCCGCTATCGAACCAGCCACCAAACAATCTTCCTGCATCACAGCCGCTGTTTGTGAACGCAGTGATGCGATATCCAACTGTGAAAGACTTTTTCCGTCATAGCGAACTTCCCCAGACGTTGGCGTCAACAAACCCAGCATGACTTTAAGCAACGTTGATTTTCCGCAACCCGAGGCCCCAACAATCACAACGGTTTCCCCAGGCGCGATTTTAAAACTCAAATTTTCGAACACATACGGTTCATTTTCAGAATAGCGATAACTGAGTTTACTGACTTCGATTTCACCTTGAACATCAGCATCAGAAGCCAAAAACTCACATGTTCTTTGTTCCGGTTCAGCATGAACAATATCGGATACACGCTCCAGATCCACACCAGCCAACTTAAACTCGATGATCATGTCGATCAATGTAGAAACCTTCTCTTTAAATTGATTCTGGTAAGAGAAAAACGCGTACAACATACCAATAGAAAACAAGCTGGCCATAATTTCCTGGGCGCCCAACCAGATAATCAGCACAGTAGCGATTGGAAAAACTGTTTGATTAATTGCTGCAAAGATAATGCTTAACTTACCCAGTTTTATTCCCGCATTAAGTGACGCGGCATACTGATTTAGCCACATGGACTCACGCTGGCTCTCTCGTGAAAACAGCTTGATCATTTGAACCGCACGAACCGTCTCCATGAAATTCGTGTTTTCTTTGGCAGAAAGCACAATGGATTCCTGCTTGTATTGTTCGTTTAAACGAAAGGTGACAACACGTAAAACGATGTAAATAATGACAGCAACAAGCACTACCAGAGCCAACTTAAAACTGTAAATAAACATCATCACCAGGGTCGCCACCGCCATAATGCCATCGACGATGCTGGCAATCAGTCCCTCGGTAAACAGACTAATCACACTACGAAGTGAGCCAAAGCGCGAAATAATGTCACCCAGATGCCTTTTCTCAAAATACTCCAATGGCAAACGCAGCATGTGTCTCAAGGTATTCCCCAGCAGCTGCACATCCAAGGTTGAGTTCAGATAGAGAATGACCCACGAACGCAGTGCCGTAGACGCCATCTGAATCAACGCCAACATGCCAAACCCCAGGGCCAGCGCATGCAACAAATCATAATCTGACGACGCAACGACGTGATCAACCGTAATCTGCATGAAAAACGGTGTCACCAAAACAAATGCCTGCAACACTAATGACAACAACAAAATCTGAAACAAAGCCCGTTTCAGCCCACTCGCGGATTTCAATAATTTGCTTATTTCAACCTTGCGAATATCCGACTTTTTCTCAAACTCACTCGTTGGCGTCAGCTCCAACGCAACACCAGTAAATGACTCTGATATCTCCTTTAATGATAAAACTCGCCGGCCACGTGCCGGATCATGAATCACAACGCTATTGCCCTTTACAGACTCAAGCACCACAAAATGATCCAGATTCCAGTGCAATATGGCAGGGCACTTCAGATTGCAAAGCTGATCAAGCTCCAGGCGCAACGCGCGGGGCGTCAAGTGCACCTTACCCGCCGCCTGCATCAAATGCTTCAGCGACACCCCTTTGAGCGAACCTGGCAGGTAATGCCTGACCGCTTCGATACCCATCTTATGGCCATAATAGGACGCGACCATAGCCAGGCACGCTGCACCACACTCGGCCATCTCGGTTTGAAGGATGACAGGCAGACGCCTTGATGAAAACGAGAACTGCAATAAATCAACCGGGTTTTTCATTAACCACGCCCCCTCAAGCTATACAGAGGTTCTAATACCCAATCAATTATGCGGCTGCGGTCACGCACGATATCACCCTGCAAAGACATTCCCACCTGCAGGTAATGTTCACGACCAAACGCCTTTACCGTCTGCTTATCCAGTTTAACGGCCACTTTATAGACGGGTTCCTTGACATCAACCGGCAACACCACTTCGCCGGGAATCAGGATGTTACCGGAAATTTGTTCAACCACGCCGCCGTGAAGCCCGAACTTTTGATAAGGAAACGCATCGAATCGGATTTTAACTTCCTGCCCCTCGTGCAAAAAACCCGCCGCCCGTGTTGGCACATATAGATCAGCTTTAAGCGCAACATCTTTCGGCAATATAGTTAACAAAGGAGATTCGGGATTGATGGTGTCGCCCTCCTTATAAATCAGCGACGTGACCCGACCCGATGCTGGTGCCAATATGGAATAACTTTGATTTCCCCGTATCTCTGCAAGCCGTTGACGAAGCTCGGAAAGTGTCTTTTCATACGACAGTATGCCTTGAGCAAGCTCTACAGGTAATTTTTCCAACTCGACTGACAATTGCCACTTACGACTTTCCCTTTCTGTCAAACTACGTTTCAACCGCTCTAGCCCCACCTGACTGTCCAGATGCACCTGATAGCTTTTGGTGTACTCCGTTTTTGGAACGAATTGCTCTTTGGAAATCTTGTCGAGACGATCTACATCTTTTTTATAAAGGTCTACACGCTTTTCATGCAAAGTAATTTCATTTTTTATGGAAGTGATCTCTTGTCGACTATGAGTTAATTGATTATTAATATCAACCTTACGTAACTCCGATAAACGTTTTTGCTCTTCGATCTGCGATTCAATGATAGAAATTGATTTTTCAGTTTCCTGCGCAATCAGCGCTTGTAACTTTTCCTCACCATTAATGTGACGCTCTGTCGATACAAAATAGATGACATCTCCTTCCT